>CDZV01030500.1_pt1 | contig 21142 bp, 16 predicted proteins | sample 554851 | NCBI WGS metagenome assembly CDZV01 (sample SAMEA3182090, study PRJEB8094) | gut metagenome | biome: human; feature: gut; material: Stool; isolation source: human stools | place: Canada | collected 2013-03-12
GGTCGTAGAGCGATTCCAGATCGCCGTTGGAAAAGGCAAGAAACCGGACGTACATCTTGCCCTGATAGCTCTGCTCGCCCTTGCGCTCCAAGTCCATCGGCATTTCGGCGGTGATGAGGGACTTGAGATAGTGCGTGGATTGCAGCGCCTCCAGCTTCATGTCGTCGTCCACCATCAGCAGTTCGTGCTCCAGATCGGCGCGGGCAAAGGGGCTGCACTCCACCTTGGCAATGCTGCCGTTTTTCAGGTTGCTGCCGAGCATTTTCTGCATCACCACGCCGATGCGGCTCTTGCCCTCGCCGCCGTTGCCCTTGAGCAGCATCATCACCTGCCCACGGTTTGTCGGAATCAGGCAGTAGCCGAGGTATTCCTGCAAGGTCAAAATGTCCTCCGCTTCCAGCAGGTCAGACAAAACCGCAGCCATGTCACCGGCTGCGGCGCGCTGGGGTCATATCGGATGGGAAGCCGGTTGCGGCAGAATTCCTTCTCGGCTTGGAACGCGCCGCTGAGAAACAGCGTGCCGTTGGCAACGTGAATACGGTCTTCCTGAATGGGCAGCTCCGGCGTGTAGGCTTCCAGCCTGAGCGTTTCCAGAAGAGTGGTGGCGCGGCGAGCCGTGCCGCTCGTAAAATGCGGGCGCAGCATCTCGTAAATCTGCTTGCGAATGCCCTCCTCGTCAGCAACGCGGCCCTCCACGGTGAAGAAGTTGCCGTCCACGCAGACCATCGGGTGCGCCGACAGAAAGTCCTCGCAGAACAGGACTTCGTTGAAGTGCTTGTCCTGCATCCAGCGCGGCGGTTCATTTCGTTCCATGTGCTTCCTCCCTGATCTGCCGGTTTCGTTCCTCCATCCGCATGAGCCGCTCGTCCTTCTGCAAGTCGGCCACCACCTCGGCGCGCTCCTGCGGCGTGCCGCAGGCCAGAATGTCCAGCATATTCCCGATGCGCTCGAGCATATGGCAGGCCTCCGCATAACGCGGGTCGATGGCGTCCACCGGCGACTGCGGCGCACAGTTTTCTTTCCAATCCTGCAAGATGCGCAGGTAATCCTGCAATACGCGGAAGCTTTCCCGCTCGGTCTCCGCCTGCGTCTTGCCGCGCTGTAGCCTTGCGAGAATGGACGGCTTCTGTTCGGCAATGCCGAAATCCGCCGCCAGCTTCTTCGCCGCCTCATAGCCGCTCAGGCCGAACAGCTTTGCCGCAAGGTCGATCACATCGCCGCTTGCCCCGCAGCCGAAGCAGTAGAAGTAAACCTCGTTCAGCTTCATGCTGGGCGTGCGGTCGGCGTGGAAGGGGCAGCGGGTCATGCTGCCTTGCTGGATCGGCAGCCCGTACCGCTCCGCCGCCATGCGCGGGGTGACGGCGGCCTTCACGGTATCAAATAGGTTCATAGGCATTTTCTCCTTTCAGATTTTCTGACAATTTTTCCTTGTCACCTGAATATACGGAGAAATTGACGTAGACCTGTGAAATCTGGCACATGTTCAAGAAAACAAAAAAGCCCTCCTGAAATCTTGCAGAAATGCAAGCAGGAGGGCGAGTGGCAGAACGCGCTACGTTGTCATTTGCCTTGCCAATTTCATCATTTACGCAGAAATGATGAAATTGAGGTTGACGTGATGTTGTGGTATGGGTATACTATAATTATATCATCGAGGCGATTATGATAAAATTAAAACGCAAATGAGGAACTTGAATGAGAGCCTTTCACTTCAAAGCAGAATATCAAAAGCTCCTGACGCCGGAGGTCGTGGCCTACCTCACGCAGATTCATGAATACAAGGGGCAGCAGAATCTTTTCATCGAAGCCGAGGCCGACACACTTTCCAGCCTGCTGGAGGTTGCGCGGATTCAGAGCACCGAAGCCTCCAACCGCATCGAGGGCATCATCACCACGGACGACCGCCTGAAAAAGATCGTCCGCGAAAAGACCATGCCCCAGACCCGCAGCGAGAAGGAGATTGCCGGATACCGCGACATGCTGGCGACGATCCACGAGAGCCACGATTATATCCCGCCAAAGCCGACGGTCATTTTGCAGCTGCATCGGGATCTGTACAAGTACAGCGGCAAGTCCATCGGCGGCAGCTTCAAAAATTCGGACAATGTGATTGCCGAGGAATTGCCGGACGGCCGGAAGATCGTCCGGTTTGAGCCTGTCTCCGCGTGGGAAACGCCGGGAGCGATGGAGTCACTTTGCGACGCTTTCCAGACGGCCGCGCAGGACGCCGAGCTTGACCCGCTGCTGCTGATCCCCATCTTCATTCTGGACTTTCTCTGCATCCATCCCTTCAACGAAGGCAACGGCCGCATGAGCAGACTTCTGACGCTGCTGCTTTTGTACCGCTCCGGTTATCCTGTCGGTAAATATATCAGTATCGAAAAGCTGATCTCCGATACCAAGGAGACCTATTACGAGGCGTTGCAGGAAAGCTCCTGCAACTGGCACGAGGGGACGAACGATTATGCGCCTTTTGTCACCTATATGCTGGGCATTCTGGCGGCGGCATATCGAGATTTTGAAAGCCGAATCGAGCTGCTGACCACCAAGGGGCTTTCCAAGCCCGACCGGGTGCGCGAGATCATCAAAAACCACCTCGGCAAGATCACCAAGAGTGAGATCATGGCACAGTGCCCGGATATCAGCCAGATTACCGTCCAGCGCGCGCTGGCAGAGCTGCTGAAATCCGGCGAGATCATCAAGCTCAGCGGCGGACGGTATACGGCGTATGTCTGGAATGGGGAGTAAGTAGAGATGAGAAAATCAGGAGCAGAAAGTCCATCAAGGCGTGCCAGTCAAAAAAACAGGACGGCGCGGAGCTCCCCCGACACCAAATGACGGAGTGCATTTTACCTCGCGAGTGCGAATGTGCGTGATAGCGGTTGATGATGGTTTCAATAGCTATAGAAACTGATATATATGGGGAATTGCGCAAAGCCCATCAAGCCAATGATAGAGCCGTCATGCAGGTTTACGGTTTCTGGGGTAAACTTAACACAGAAACAGCCTGTGTGGCCGAATTGATGAGAATGTATCAACAGCTAACTGATTTATAAAGTCAAGGAGACAGATTGCGCAAGATGAGATATTGAGGTGAGTGGTTTTGTCAGAGCGAAGTAATATTAAATTCTACGGGATACACGATATGAGTTCAGGGTACTACCTAAAGGAAACAGAAGCCGTATTTCAAAATTGGGATAACTATATTAGCGGCACTGACATCAACACAATGCTAGAACTTTATAACATTAAAAAGTTCTTTGATATTGGAGCACGGCTGGATTGCTGGGATGACGAACAGTATGGAGCTTACCATGAGAAAAGTCGATCAATTCCAAGAATCTTGGGTGTTTTTTGCAATACGATATCTGATGATAATTTAATTCAGCTCTACCAATCTACGGACTGCACCTATTGGGATGACTTCTGGGAATTGATTTGCGTATACAAGGTATACCGGCGCATTTCACCGGCGGTTCTCGAGAAACTCTTGGAAACTGGAGGACATATTGTTTGGCAGATTTTATATCAGAATGAGCTTTCGACAGCCTTCGGAGAGGTGATTGCGAATCATTTGCTGCATAATAACGGCACTGCACCGCACTTGGTTTCTCATTACCTGACGCTACATGGGCGTGATGATCCATCGCTAAGCTTTCCAAGAGAGTTCACCCAGAGTATGCGCGACAAGGTGCTTGCGGAGTTTGTTAATCGTGATGATGCAAATATCAACACTTTGCAGTTGATAGCGCAAGCACAGAGCTCAGGCGAGTTCCCATTATCTGACAGGCTTCGCCGAGATGCTAAGAAGAAAATGAAAGCTCTTCAAGAAAAGTTGTTCGCGAATAGCCCGGGTATGACCTATGGCGCAAATGTAACTTTTAAGTCAATACCGAATGGCTCGGTCGAAATGTCATATGACCGAGGCGTAATTTCTTGCGCATATAGCAGAGAGTGGATTGAAGAAAATCAAGACTATCCGACATTGTTGAATAATTTCATCTATTTGTTTGAGTACGTGGATCGCTGCTTCCGTTGCAGTTTTGTTTCACTGAAAAATAAACTAGGAGTGTTTGAAAGAACTCTGGGTGCAAAGGGTAATAAAGAGTATGTAATAGGTATAGATTTTCGTTTAAAACAAAGCCTCAGTTCGCTTCAAATGGCTGCATATAGCCAAGAACTTCGCCGTCTAGGAATTCAAATTGAGAACATCTTCCAATGGTTTTTTGAAGAATATTTAAGAACCAATTTCGGAGCGAATGGCTTTACATATTTTCCGCCTTCTTCGGGAACATCGTTTGCTGAGAAGTGCAAACTCATGTGTAGCGCGATCGATGGCATTCTGAAACAATATCGCTTATATTGTGAAGACGGCTTTGTAGATCGGGAGTTGCTGGAGATGTCTTCCGGACATGTTGTTTTTAGCGAAATTCCAAGTATGATTAGGAATAAATACGCCTATGCTGCCTCGGAAACTGTGCAAAGTGAGATGTTTCTTCTGTTTTCGGACCAATCAATGATGAACTATACTGAGAAAACGCGCAGTAAATATCAGACATTGCCCGAATTGCTACTATCCGAAAAAATGAAGAAGGAAGATTTCCGAGACTACCAACGTAAGAGCTTAGACTGGTTGCTTGAACATTCTGATTTGGCTATCTCCGAAGATGGATATATAACGATTGAGGAAAAACGAGTTTCCGTTTTAAAAGATCTTTTCGTAAGCGAAGTTATTTGTCCAATTTATTATGGCAGCGAACTTCGTGAGCAGGTTGACATTCTTGCTGCATCGGGGGATTTACGCTACAAAGGCACACTGTTTTCCGGACCAGAACAGGACTATTTGAACTTTATGCTGAACAAAGCGGAATTCTCTAACGGCTTTGATTTGCGTAATAGATATATTCATGACACCTGTACGCTAAACGAAGAAATGCAGCAGCAGGATTATTTGGAGCTCCTAAAAATAATGGCGCTGATTATAATTAAAATCAATGAAGAATTTTGCAAAAAAACTAAAATAGGTACCGATTAACAGTAGTGAAGGCTACAAGAAGGTGATCCTTCGCATTTTTACCCCTCCCGAATCCCCACGGCTTTGCCCTCATCCTCCGTCACTATGTACAATCCAGCGCCCATCTTTTTGACAGATCCAGCATGGCAAAGCAGAATCTCTCCCACCGTGCCAATGTTATCTGTGACGGGTCGCCCTCGCGGATACGCAGGGTACGGCGGATCTCCTTCGGGATGACGATCCGCCCGAGGTCGTCAATGCGTCTGACGATGCCGGTTGCTTTCATATATTGCTCCTCCACTTTATGCGTTCGAAATCACATTGCTTTTGTCTGCAAACAATGGGGAATTATGCGAATAGAGGGCAACAAAGCGGAAGGCAGTTTGCAAATTGCACATTGTGATCCACATATGCGCATAACAGGCTGCATTTATGAGGTAAGAAGGCTTCACCGGTTGACAACATCAACATTTACGGATACAATAATTCTATCTAATCGCAAGCGGGACTATAGGAAATAGATGTATAAATCCGGCCAGCCTCAGCTACTGTCCCGTGCTTCGCATTGCCGCATAATTATCGTTCCACGTTCGATAACAATAATTTATGTTTCAATCAATCTATTCAAAGCCTTTGTCGAATATTATTCTGGCTATCGTTATAGCCATTGTCGCTTGGGGATATCTGCGCACAAAAGTTCAGCTACGCAGGTGGACGATGGCAAATTTTGTGTTGTTTTGTGCAGCTGTCATAGCCATCCTCTACGCCACCATTCTGAATCGCACACCTGGCAACTACGAGCTCATCCTCACCCCTTTTGCCACCTTCACCGCCGCCCAGCAGCAGCCGGAACTCTACCGCGAGATGCTGATGAACGTCTTTCTCTTCTTCCCGTTGGGGCTGACGCTCTCGAATGCCCTGCCGCAGAAGTGGCACCGTTGGGGCAGAATCATCCTCACAACGCTCATCGGCTGCATCCTCAGCGCGGGAATTGAGTACGCCCAGTACCGCTGCGCGTTGGGGCTTGCGGAGACGGACGACGTGATCTGCAACACCTTGGGCGCGTTCATCGGTTCCACCTCGCTGCTCATCGCCCACGCCATCGAAAAATCCAGAGAAAGGGTTCGGCACACGAACATGACCCTGACCACCACCGAAACACAATTCCTGCATATCGCCAAAGCTGCCATCTCCGGTGGAGATCTGCCCGCCGAAAAGGTGGACTGGCCTGCCGTTTTCGCGCTGGCGGGGCAGCAGAAGCTGCTGCCGATCCTCTTTGAGGCTGCCCGCGCAACGCCTGCCGCCGGGGAGAACGCCGTGCTGTTCGCTGTGACCAAGCAGCAGGTCATCGGGCAGGTGCTGAATCAGACCGTGCGCTCGGCGGAGTTTGCCGACCTCTATCGCAAACTGCGTTCGGCGGGGCTTCATCCCATTGTGGTCAAAGGGCAGCTTTGCAGCCGACTGTATCCGCAGACCGACCACCGCATCAGCGCGGACGACGATCTTCTGATTCCAGACGGCGAGTTCATGGCCTGCCACGAACAGCTTCTTACGAACGGTTTGACCACCGATACGCCTGCGGACGAGCTGGCGTCGGCGGACGAGGTGTCTTACACAAAAAAGGGCAGCCTGCTTTACATCGAGCTGCACCGGCATTTGTTTGATTCCTCTGAGGACGCTCATGATGATCTGAACCACTTCTTCACCGACATCAATCCCGTCGAAACCGACGGCTTTCTCGCCATGCCGCCCCACGAGCACCTGCTGTACCTGATCCTGCACGCCTACAAGCATTTCGTGCGCAGCGGCATCGGCCTGCGGCAGTTTTGCGACATTGGCCTGTGGGCGCGGGCGTATCACGTGGAGATCGACTGGCAGCGCCTGCACGAGCAGTGTGAGAGCGTCCACGCGGCGACCTTCGCCGCGGCGGCGTTTTGCATCGCGGGAGACTATCTCGGCATCGAATTTGACCTGCCTGCGCCGTGGGACGGCAGCATCGACGTAGAGCCGCTGCTGCACGACACCCTCTGCGGCGGCGTGTACGGCTCCAACGACCTGACGCGCCTCCATTCCTCCACCGTCACGCTGAACGCCGTGAAGGCCAGCCGGACGGGGGAGAAGAGCAGCGTCCTGCGGACGGTATTCCCCAAGCGGGAGTATCTGGAGCGCCGCTATCCCTATCTCAAAAAGCGTCCGTACCTGCTGCCGGTCGCGTGGATGCAGCGCATTGCGCACTATGCCAGCGAGAAGCAGTCCGGCACGGACAACAGCGCCTCCGGCTCCATCAAGCTGGGAAAAGAGCGGATCGAGCTGATGAAGCGGTATGGAATTATGGACTGATAAAAAGACATTGCGGGGCGCTGCAGCGCTCCGCAAACAATTCTATCCTTGCAGTTTTGAAAGGAATTTGGACAGGAAACCGCTGTCACACAGCTTGTATTTTTTCACACCTAATGATAAAATAGTTCTAAACGATCCGGATCGCATTTTGCTGCAGCCGGCAAGGAGGGAGTCCTGTGAAAAAGAGCAGCACAGATACCTGCTGCCTGACTTTACCGTTAAAACTGGAAAAGTGGCAGGAGGACCGTCTTGCCAAGCGCTTTGAGATCGCGCGGCAGCTCTATAACACGCTGGTCCATGCAGAGCTGAAACGGCTTGTACAGATAAAGCGGACTGCCGAATATCTGGAGAACGAGCAGAAAATACGGGCATTGGACAGGAATAACCCTGCGGATCGGGCCAAACTGCAGGAGTTATACAAAGAGCAGCGGAAAAGTTTGAAAACGGCCGGGTTTACGGATTATTCCTTCACTACAGATATGGGAAAATATTACAAGCACTTCCGTGATAACATCGGCTCCAGTGTCGCCGTTCATGGGATCGCGCCGCAGGTCTGGGCGGCCTTTGATAAGGTTCTGTTCAAAAAGGGCGGCAAGAAGGTACATTACAAAAAGCCCGGTGAGGTAAATTCTGTGCAGGGCTACTCCAGAACGGGAAAAAGCGGCGGCACGGAGATCATGTTCCGCGGGCCCTACATCGAGTGGAAGGGCCTGAAGCTGCCGCTGAAGCTATCGCCGGACAATGCTTACGAGACCGATATGCTGCAGCGCAGAGTAAAGCTTGTCCGATTGGTCCGCCGGCCCGGAAAGCGCAGAGACCGCTGGTATGCCCAGCTCGTTCTGGAGGGGAAGCCTGCGATCAAGGCCGATCCCGTTACCGGAAAAGCGGTTCACCCTATCGGCAGCGGCCCCGTCGGGCTGGACATCGGGCCGCAAACACTGGCGTATTCCGCCGCCGGGGTGGCCGGACTCGTGGAACTGGCAGATCGGGTACAGAACATCGAGCAGGAAAAGCGCTGCCTACAACGAAAAATGGACCGGAGCAGAAGGGCAGCCAACCCGGATAACTATGCCGAGGACGGCACGATCCGGCGCGGTGTCAAGTTAACACATAATAAGTCCAAGCGATATCGGAGGAGCCAACAGGAACTGAAATATCTGCAGCACCGTCAGGCTGAAATACGAAAGCTCCAGCACATTCAACTGGCGAACCATTTGCTGTCCTTGGGTGATCATTTCTATGTGGAAAAAATGGAATGGTCTTCCCTGACGCACCGGGCAAAGAAGACCGTGATATCTGAAAAGACCGGAAAGCCCCGAAGCAAAAAGCGGTTTGGAAAGTCCATTGCCAACAAGACACCCGCCATGCTGATCGAAATATTGCGGCAAAAATGCAAGTCTCTCGGGCTGCTGAATGTTGTAGAGATCAACCCGGCAGACATCAAAGCAAGCCAATATAATCATTTGACCGGTGAATATGTTAAAAAGTCTCTTTCCCGGCGTTGGAACGAAATGCAGGACGGTGAGCATCTCCAACGTGATCTCTATTCCGCCTTCCTGCTGCAGCATTATGACTCTATGTCAAAAGCTCTTGATCTCGATTCCCTTGCGCGGGACTATCCCGCCTTTGTGCAGTACCATCATCGGGAAATCGAGCGCCTGCACGCTCTCCCCAAAACGCCCGCCAGTATGGGCATCCGCAGAAGCATTGCCTGACGCGAAGGGCAGGCAGACATAAAATGCCGGTGCCGTTCGCACCGGAGAAAACCGGTCGATTGTCCGTCCGGGGCTACCGTTAATGGCAGCAGAGGCTGCTTTGGTAGCAGAAGAGCTCGGGAAAATAGTCAGCGCGCAGCAGATCTTCGTGCTGCGAAAAGCTATCTACCGACTCACAGCGCATTCCACAAATCCGCACGCGGTGCTTTGTGCACATTTGCCGTTGCGATCTGCACGCGGTGCGCTGAGACAAAGAAGATCCCGCCGAGCGACAGCGGCGAAAAGCAGGTTGCGATCTGCACGCGGTGCGCTGAGACAAAGCACGACGTACAGCCACTCCCCGGTGTGGTACCCGTTGCGATCTGCACGCGGTGCACTGAGACAAAGATTCCGCTTCCTCCTCTCTGGGCAAGCTGAACCCCGATCTGCGTTCTGCCGAAGAAGTGGACGGCAAGCGCCGCATCCGGGAATTCTATGCCATGCCGCCGGAGGACGCTTACGCGATCCTCGAGGCGATCGCGGAGATCAACGGCTTCCACCACCGTCTGAAAAAACGGAGGGTGACGACAACAGCGCAGCAGGACGAGGCGCTGGCCCGGCAGATCGAGGAGCAGCACCGGGAACGGGTCTCCCCGTTCGCATTTTCCAAATGCGGCATTTCCGAGGGAGCGGAGCTGGAATTCTGCTGCCGCGGGAATGAACAACCGGCGAGCGCTGCACCGTCGCCGACGACAAGCATGTGCGCTTTCAGGACGAAATATGGTCCCTGGCCGCACTGGCGAAGCATCTGCTGGGGACCCGGAATTCGGTCGCCGGGCCTCAGTATTTCAAATACAACGGCGCGTGGCTGAACGCCATCCGCAGGCGGCTGGAGAACCGGGAGTAAAGCCGCATCAGACATTCTGTCATCCCTGCAAACGTCAAATTATTCTACACAAGAGGTCCCCCATGCTGCCCGTAAACGAATCCGACTGGAAGCTGTTCCGCAAAAGGCTGCCGGAGTGGCAGGAGCGCTGCATGGAGCAGCTGGCCGAATCCTACGCGGCCCTGCTGGCCGGGCCCGGCAAGGCATCCGACAAGTTCTGGGAGCTGGAGAAGAGGCTTCGCAAGGACAAGAAGCGCGTCGGTGTCGTGGCCGATGTCAGCCGCTCCGAAATGTACTATAACCTGCTCTATCTGCTGGATGACAAGACCATCACGCTCGAGGACCTCGCAGGCTTCAGCCCCGACCTGCGGGAGCGGCTGGCCATGATTGCACGAGATCACTTTGTGTGAAGGCTCCCTCATATAACATAAAGACGGAGGGCTGCGGCTTTATGCTGTGGCCCTCCGACCATACCACGCAAACCATGCAAAGCGGCTGCGCTCCGAAACCGGGGCGCAGCCGTTCCTTTTCCCTATTTTGTAGCGTTTTCAATGTAGCGCATGAGGATCGCCGCGACCTGTGCGCGGGTGGCGCTTCCCTGCGGCTTGAGCCAATCGCGGCCGTCGTATTCGCGGCTGCCGCCGATGATGCCCTCCGCCACAACCCAGCGCATGGCATCGCTGGCATAATCCGACACGGCGTTCGCATCCGGGAAGCCGGACAGATCAGCACGCTCCGCGGACGCAGCGCCAACCTTCTGCGCATAGCGGAACAGGATCGCCGCTGCCTGCTCTCGGGTTACGCGGCCATTCGGATCAAACTTACCGCCGCCGATGCCGTTGACCACGCCGTTCTCCGCTGCCCATGCGACAGCCTGCGTGTACCACTCGCCGCCCGGAACATCCGTAAAGGGGTTGGCAGCAGCCTGCGGCTGTCCGGCATAGCGCCAGAGGACCGTCACAAGCATCGCGCGGGTCATGCTGCTCTCCGGCTCAAAGCTGTATTCGCCTGTGCCGTTCATAAGACCATTGTCGTAAGTATACCGCACGGCCGAGGCATACCAGCTGTCCGGGCTGGCATCCGTATAGGGGGCTGTTGTCCAAACCGCTGTGGGGTAGCTTAAAGTTTGATCAAAAACTGTCGGTCCCCATCCTGAGGTTCCTTCCCGGTAATAAAACACAATGCCGGGGATCGCAGCAAAGTCACTTATTGCATTGCTGTCAGCGAAGCTGAGCCAGCCGATTTCAGGCAGATCTCCCATAAAATAGACGTGCTTGAGTGAAATACAGCCAGAAAAGGCGCGCTCACCGATTGTTTTAACGCTCTCCGGAAACACGATCTCACGCAGTGCGGCACAGTCTCTAAAAGTGGAAGAATCTATTGTTAATAAGTTCTTAGATAGTCTGACTTTGCTAAGATTCTTGCAGCCGTCAGAATAGTAAACTTCTAATACGCTGTCCGGCATCCAGATTTCCGTCACACCGTCATGTTCATGAAATCCGTTTACAATCCGCGTTCCATCCTGCAGGACATACTTCCCGCGGAAGCCCCCCGGGCACTCTTTAAACTCCAGGTTTCCGGATAAATTCTTTGTCGTGTATAACCCGCCATAGGAATCCGTAGAATAAAAACGATTATTCGGCTCCACCTGAAACCCGCGGAAATTAGGGCTGCCCAAGCTGATGCACCTTTCAATGTTCACCGTAGATTTTGGAATGGTAAGCCCGGTCAGATTGGGGCAATCCGCAAATGCTCTCTCATCGATTCTGTAAAGAGAGTCAGGCAGTGCAACATCGTGGACTAAGGAGCCTTCAAACGCTCCCTCACCGATTTCTCTCGTCATAGCACGGACTTCATAGCTTCCGGTTCTGCCCGCAGGGTACCGAATAAGCTTGGTATCCCGATATAGGGCCCCTGCCTCATCGATCTTATAAAAAGTGTTATATTTACTCAGATCAAATTTTGTAAGACTTATACATCCTGCAAAAGCACTTCCGGAAATATAATTTACATTACCCGTGATTTTGATATCTTTCAGGCTTGAGCAGTTTTTGAATGCATTCTCATAAATAGCTGAGGCCGAAAACAGATTTACACTTTCGAGCCGGGTACAGTTTTCAAATGCTCCGCTTGGGATTTCAAACATACCAGCTTTCAGGGTCACCTTTCGAATATAATCGCTGTAATCGGAAAAGCGGACCTTCATCTCGTAACCTTGGACCATATCTCCATCGCCTTCAAAGGTCAAAGCGCCGGTTTCCTTGTTTATCACGGCTACACATGTATCCGTACACGAAAGACGGATCTCCTTGTCAGTTTCTGTCACCTCCGCAGCGGCGGCAGTGGGGAATGCCGGAACGAGAAGCGCACAGGCCATTACGGCACACAGCAGGAGCGCAAGCAGTCTCTTTTTCATGATCGTTCCCTCCGAAATTCAGTCAGACAGCGCCGTGTCCTCACTCCGCCATCTGCCGCTTTTAGTATATAACGCGCAGCACAAAAAGTAAATAATAAATTACAGACTTTTGGGCATAGCATCCAAGAATGTTAAACTATGGCTATCAGCCAGAATCGCAAAACCGGGGCCGGCTCTTTCGAGCCGGCCCCGGTCGCATTTTTTCCGTTAAATTCAGTTCGTCTCCTGGAACAGGTAGCAGTAGGAATAGTTCCAGCGGGTCAGATAGAACGAGCCGTTAGAGTAGCGCAGGTAGGCATTGCCGAAGCCGAGACGGTTATACCAGTACGAGACGCTCGTGCCGGACGTGCTGATGCGCAGAGAGGAATTGCCGGACTTATAGAGGTAATACGTCGTCGTGCCGCTCTGGAAGCTGAAACAGCCGTTGGAGTAATCCCAGAGCATGCTCTCGGTCACGTCGGAGGTGATCCGGCCGTTTTCGATGGTGACGGCCTGCGCACCGATCGTCGTGCCGTCGTGCGTCATGGCATAGTAGCCGCCGCTGGCGTAGACCGTGAGAACGTAACGGCCGCCGGACGTGAGCCTGCTCACGGAGTCATAGGTCGCGGTCTTCACCGGCTCGGTGTAGCTGTCGCCGCAGGCGGAGCAGGTGTAGACGTAATTGCCGTTTTCCTCCGTGCGGACATAGCTGTGGCCCATTGCCGGGATCTCCTCGGTGTAGCTTTCGCCGCAGGCGCAGGCATGAGTGCGGACGCCGGGCGTCGTGCACGTCGCCGCCGTGGTGACGGTGGCCGTGTAGGCATGGGCGTGGACCGTGACGGCATAGCGCACGCCGCCGATGACGGTGCGGGTCGCGCCCTCAGCCACGCCGGTGATCGTCACGTCATAGCCCGCAGGGACCGCGCGATAGAGCTGCCACCGCTCGTTCGCGTTCGCATTGCCGGGATAGGCGCCCGCAAACGTTGTGCTGTAGCGGTCGAGATAGGTATCGCTGAAGCGGATGGAGAAGGCGCTGCCGAGATCCGTGATCGTGAGGACCTGCGGCGCAGTGGTCAGCGTCACGCTTGCAGAGCGGGTGCTCTCCGTGAGGTTCAGGTAACGGCCGTCCGCGCTCTGCACGGTGTAGCCGCCGGAGACCGCCGTGACGGTCCACAGGGCGTTCGACAGGTCGCCCGTCGTGCTGTAGGCCGCGCAGGTCAGGCCGCTCACAGTGCCCGCGCCGTCCCAGGAGCTGTAGTACGTTGAGGCCGTCGCCGTCAGCATCCGGTCACCGCTCACGAGGAGGAACGTCCCCTCGGCAAGCTCCGTCACCTGCTGATAGCCGCCGGAGAGCGCCTCGATCGTCGTCGCAGCGACGGCGGGATCGGCGGACTCCGTCACAGCGGCGTCCTCGGTGTGGAACGTGTAGGTCTCGCCCGGCTGGAGCTTGACCTCGACCGTCGGCAGGATGGCCTCGGTGTAAGTATCGCCGCAGCGCGTGCAGGTGTAGATGCGGTCATTGCCGTTCTCGGTGCACTCATAGGAGTGGCCCAGCGCACCGACGACATGGCCCGTGCGGCGGTCGCCGCAGTTCCTGCAGGTATAGGTCGTGTAGCCGTCTTCGGTACAGGTCGGAGCCGTCACGACGGCTTCGTAGTCATGGCCGAGCGCAGCAACCTCGTCCGCCGTGTAATGGTCGCCGCAGTTCCTGCAGGTATAGGTCGTGTAGCCGTCTTCGGTACAGGTCGGAGCCGTCACGACGGCTTCGTAGTCATGGCCGAGCGCAGCAACCTCGTCCGCCGTGTAATGGTCGCCGCAGTTCCTGCAGGTATAGGTCGTGTAGCCGTCTTCGGTACAGGTCGGAGCCGTCACGACGGCTTCGTAGTCATGGCCGAGCGCAGCAACCTCGTCCGCCGTGTAATGGTCGCCGCAGGTCGCGCAGGTGTAGGTCGTGTAGCCCTTTTCCGTGCAGGTCGGAGCCGTCACAACGGCTTCGTAGTCATGTCCGAGCGCGGCCACCTCGTCCGCCGTGTAATGGTCGCCGCAGCGCTTGCAGGTATATGTCGTGTAGCCCTTCTCCGTGCAGGTTGGGGACGTCACGACAGCCTTGTAGTCGTGGCCGAGCGCAGGCGTCGTTTCGGTATAGGTGTCGCCGCAGACGGTGCAGGTATGGACGGTCTTGCCGCCCTCGGTGCAGGTTGCCTCGCTGCCGGAAACGGTGTAGGTATGGCCCGTGGCCGGGAGGGTCTCGGTGTAGCTGTTGCCGCAGCGCGTGCAGGTGTGCGTCACGGAGCCGTTTTCCGTGCAGGTCGCAGGAACGGTGGTCTCCGCATAATCATGGCCGAGCGCAGCCACTTCGTTCGCCGTGTAATGGTCGCCGCAGACGGTGCAGGTGTAGGTCGTATAGCCCTTCTCCGTGCACGTCGGGGCCGTTACGGCGGCCGTGTAGCTGTGGCCGGTGGCCGGAGTCGTTTCGGTATAGGTGTCGCCGCAGGTCTCGCAGCGGTAGGTCGTCACGCCGTCCTCGGTGCAGGTCGGGGCGGTCCGGCTGACCTCCTGATAGCTGTGGACATGGTCGGCCTCGACCTCGATGACATAGCGGGTGCCGCCGATGACGTAGTACGTCGTACCGGCAGCCACGCCGGTGAAGCGGACCTCCGTCATGGGAGCCGTGCCGGTCTGGACCGTGCCGGAAGCGGCGGCGCGGGTAAACGTCGCGCCGTCATAGCTGCCCCAGGCGATCTCGGACAGCTGCCACCAGTAGTTGCGCGCCGTCGTGAGGGCGACCTGGATGTAGCGGAAGCTCTCGACGGAGGACGGGACAGTGTAGGTCTTCGTCACAGCCGTGCTGCGGCTGCTCGTGAACGTGCCGATCGTCGTCCAGGTGCGGCCGTCGGCCGAAAGCTGGACATTGGCGTTCGTGCAGTAGTCGCCGTGCGCCGGAGCACTGATCTGCACGGCGTCAAAGCGGACCTCCGCGCCGAGGTCGACGCGGGCATACATGCCGGACGTCTGGCTGCTGGTGGACCAGTAGTAGGTGGAGGTGTCGCCGTCAATGAGATTGGAGGCGACGCAGTTGTAGCCGCCGTCCGTATAGCCGGAGACGGAGGCCGAGGCGCTGGCGGAGTAGGACACCTTCGTGCCCGTGCCCTGCACCACGGTCAGCTCGCCGCGCGCGATGGTGGCATCGCCCGTGTGGGTGAAGGTCTGCTCGCCCTCGAGCGTGTAGGCCTCGGTCGTCTTGCCGGTCTTGACGGAAACGTATTCGCGCGGCAGAATCTCGGAATGCTGCTCGCCGCAGCGCGTGCAGGTGTAGATCGTGTCGCCCGCGTCGTCCGCCGCCGCATAGTTGTGGCCGAGGGCAGGGACGGTCTCGGTGTAGCTGTCGCCGCAGTCGGCGCAGGTATAGGTCACGCTGCCCGCCTCCGTGCAGGTCGCAGCCGTCGAGGCAGTCTGACGGTAGTCGTGGCTCTGCGCGGGAGGATCGGTGTTGATGGAGCCGTCGGCGTTGAAGCCGCCGGGCACAACGGACGTGTCCATGCCGCTTGTGTAGGCGCCGTCCATGGCGAGGCCCATGGCGCGCAGCGGCAGGCGGATCTTCTTGGCTTCCTGCGTCTGCGTCTCTGCGCCGGGATAGTCGCTCCACATGCAGAACATGCCGCCGATCACGGAGGAAGCACTCAGGCTCGTGCCGCACACCTTATAATTGCTCCAGTTGGCGGCATAGGTATAACCATTGTCGAAGCTGTCGTTCTTGCCGAGGACATAGTAGAAGTCGCCCGTCGTGTTGATGATACGGAAGCCATCCGAGGCAAGGTTGGCCGCCGTTCGGGGCGTGTAGCCGCTCCAGCCGCCGGACCAGTAGCACACGACGATGTCGCGGTCGAACGTGTAGGTCGTCGAACCGACCGAGGCGCTCATCTTGTTGGCAAACTCGATGCCGTCATTAAAGGCGATGGGCGTCATGCCCGCCTGCTTGACCATGGCGGCAAGCTCGTTGACATATTTGATGAAGTAGCCATACTTGCCGCTGTTCTGCAGGCTGCCGAAGCCCATGGAGCCGCTCGTGTAGCGGTCGTTGGCGTATTCATCCGCACCGAAGTTGAAGTAGCGGCAGCCCTTGCCCGCAAAGTAATCGACATACTTCTGCAGGAAGGCCTGCGAGAACCGGACGGCCGTGTCGTTCGTCACGTCGATGGTGCGGCTCGAGCCGTTGTAGCTGCAGTTCGTCCCCGTCAGAGAGGACGCGGCATACAGCACCGCGTCCATGTGGCCGGGGCTGTTCAGCAGCGGAATGATCTCGATGCCGGCTTTCTTGGCCGTGGCAAAGAACTCGTCCATCTCACTTTCCGTCCACTCGCCCGAAGATGCCGTCGTGTAGGCGTTGTTGCCCGAGCGGATAGCCGAGGCGACCGCGTTGCTGGAATACGTCTTGCCGCCCACGGTGAGCGACATGTCGTCCAGCAGGAAGCGCATACCGTCATTGCCCACCGCGAGCATGACGTGCGTATAGCCGTCCGCCTTGGCCTCATAGAGGAAGGCCTTGACCCAATCTGCCGAAAAATATTTTCGGCCGCTGTCCAGCATGGCGATCTTCAGATAATCGCTGCCGGAAGCAAATGCCACCGTCGGCAGCATGCACAGCAGCATGCAGACCGTCAGCAGCAGCGCTAACAGTTTCTTTCCCGCTTTCAATGGTTTCTCCTCCTGTATCATGTCTCTGTTCGGCGATGCCGAATCCTGATTTGATCATACACGAGACATTCTCATTTGTCAACAGGCAGTTCTTTTAGCATAATTTCAAGTTAACTAGCTTTATTCTGACTCATGATAGACTACATTCCTGATTATCTCATTTCTGGCTGCGTGATTTTATTCACGTCGTCACATCTCGTTACGATACGGAATGTGACGTAAAATTCCGGCGATTTGTTTCGTCCAATGAAGTTGGCGGCGGGTTTTCTGACGAATTTTTCCACCCGCTCTGCAGAGGAATTTTTGAAAATTTTGTTGACATTTTTGCGCGATCCGTCATAATGGAAGCAGAAGCATACCGTTCTCACCGCCGTGCTCCCCTGCTGTGGTGCACCAGTGCCCTCTTCGTTTGAATGCCCCTGTACAGGGCGCTCGATGAGCGCCATTGGCAGACGCAATTGGCGCCTGCCATTTTATCGGCGGCCTGTTTCGGCTTCCAGCGCATAAAGGCCTACCGTCCCCGCTTTTTCAGCATCCTCCGGTCGCACAGGTCGATGCCGAACGACACGGCGGCGCTCAGGACAGCGAGAACGAGGATCATGGCGTCCGTGCTGAGGTAAGAGCCGGTCGCGTCATACAGTGCGCCCGCGATCGTGCTGCCGAACGAGGCGAACAGCAGGTTCGTCACCACGACGGAAAGATTCACGGCGTAGTGCCGCATACCGTAATACGAGCTGACAAAGGCCGCGTTGGCGGGCGTGACGCCGCCGTAGGCCATGCCGCCCAGCAGGAAGCCGGCGATGAGCAGCGGGAAGCTGCCGAGCTTCAGCGCGCCGATGAGCACAAGGCCGGTGAGCAGGAAAATGCCGCCCACGAGCTGCATGGTGCGGCTACGTCCCCATCGGTCAAACAGCCCGCCCAGCACAACGCGCCCTGCCGCGTTCGCCAGCGAGATCATGCCGACGGCCGTGGTGATACCGCCCGGCGAGACCGTTCTGCCGATCTCCCGCGCAATGGAGGTGGACTGCGACACGAGGGCCAGCCCTGCCGCGCTCAGGAGTACCGCCCAGAGATAGTACAGCCAGAACGCGGGCCGCCGCAGCATGGCCGCCGTGCCGAGCTCTTCTGCCACGGGGTTAGCATAGCGCTTCTTTTTCGCGGCGGGCGGCGGCGTGAAGTCCGTGCCGGGCCGCCGGAGCAGGAAGCCGCAGGCCGCCACGAGCACGGCCGTGATAATACCAAGCACGACAAAGCTGCGCCGCCAGCTGCCGACCGTCACCGGCGTGAAGCGCTGATAGAGCTTGCCGATGAGGAAGCTGCTCAGGCCGAAGCCCATGAGCAGGATACCGGAGACGAGGCCCTGCTTGTCGGGGAACCACGCGCCGACTGTCCCGAGCACGGCGTTATACGAGAAGCCGGAGGCCAGCCCGCAGACCACGCCGAAGCCGACATACAGCATAGGCAGCGACCGCATACTCGCCGTCAGCAGGAAGCCCGCCAGAAACAGCAGGGCGGATATCCAGAGGAAAATTCGCGGGGAAATGCGCGCGGAAAGCGCGCCGCAGGTCAGGCCGCCAAGGCAGAAAAAGCTCATCACGATCGTAAAGGTCAGGGAAAGCTGTGCGGTGGTCCAGCGGGGGAACTCTGCGGCGATCGGCCCGGACAGTACGCTCCACGCGTACACCAGACCCGAGAACAGAAGTACCACGCACCCGACTGCGACGTAGATCCATCTGCTTGTACTTCTCATAGGCTGCATCCTCCATTTGGGGCCATCCCCTCGATTTGGTGCGGAGATGGCCCGTATTTTGTTGTATCTTGGGGTCCTGCCTCCATCATATCACAGAAACGCCCGCTTGCCCATACCCAAATCAAAATTCTGCCTGCTGCGGTGCGGTGTCCGTGAGGGGCGGACAGAAAGGAAGGCAGGAATATTTTTGAAAAACCCTCTTGACAAAGCCGTACTAGTGTATTAGTATATTAGTACAATAACACATTGGAGGTGAGCCAATGGCATGGAAACTGAATCCGGAGCGGCAGATCTGGCTGCAGCTCGTGGATGTGCTGAAGTTCCGCATCGTCTCCGGACAGTATCCCGCAGGCGTGAAGCTGCCGTCGGTGCGGGAACTGGCCGCAGAGGCCGGTGTCAATCCGAACACCATGCAGCGCGCGCTCGCTGCGCTGGAGGAGAGCGGGCTCGTCAGCGCCCAGCGGAACACCGGGCGCTATGTCACACAGGATGAGGCGTGCATCCGCGAGACGCGCCGCTCGCTGGCGCAGGCCGAGATCGATGCATTCTGCGCGCGGATGCGGCAGCTCGGCTACACGCAGGAGGAAATTGCAACATTGTTTGGAGGGAATGAAAATGAATGACATGCTGGTCTGCTGCAGCGGCCTGACGAAGAGCTACGGGGCAAAGCCCGCGCTCGACCACGTCGACCTGCAGCTTGCGCCGGGCAAGATCATCGGCCTGCTCGGGCCGAATGGCTCCGGCAAAACGACGCTCATCAAGATCCTGACGGGCCTGCTGCGCCAGACGGAGGGCTCCGTCGCGATCGACGGCAAGCCGATCGGCCCGGAGACGAAGGCTCTCGTGAGCTACCTGCCCGACCGAATGTATTATGCCGGTTGGATGAAAACGAAGGATATGGTCAACTTCTTTGCGGATTTCTATCCCGATTTCCGCCGCGAGCGCGCCGAGGCCATGTGCCGTGCGCTGGGCATCGGGCTGGATATGCGCGTGAAGACCATGTCGAAGGGCACGAAGGAAAAGCTCCAGCTGCTGCTCGTTATGAGCCGCGCCGCAAAGCTCTACCTGCTCGACGAGCCGATCGCGGGCGTCGATCCTGCCGCGCGCGACTTCATCCTGCAGACGATCCTGACGAATTATTCGCCCGAGAGCACCGTCCTGATCTCGACGCACCTGATCGCGGACATCGAGCCGGTGCTTGACGAGGTGATCTTCCTGAAGGAGGGCCGTGTCGTCCGCCACGATTCGACCGATAACATCCGCGGCGCCGAGGGCAAGTCCGTCGACGAGGTCTTCCGCGAAGTCTTCCGCACGATCCCGATGGGAGGTGAATGGCCGTGCTGAGCAAGCTGTTAAAATACGATCTCCGCGCAAATCTGAAGATTTTTCTGTTTATCTGGCCCGCCATTCTGGTCTTCGGCCTGCTCGAGCGCGTTGCCCTCATGGCGGAGCTGCCGGTCAAGATCTCTGCCATTTTTGTGAATCTGACGACAGTGCTGTTCGTGCTCGCGGTCATTGCCGCCTGCGTGTTTGCGCTCGTCATCTCCGTCATCCGCTTCTATTCCGGCCTGCTGCGTGATGAAGGCTACCTGATGTTCACGCTGCCGGTGCGGCCGTGGCAGCTTGTGCTGTCGAAGCTTCTCACGGCCTTCCTGACGCTGATCGTGACGGGCCTGGTCAGCTTCGTTTCCGTCGGCATCCTGTTCGGCGGTATCCGTGGCTTGCTGCCTTCCATCCGCACCTCGCTGGAGCAGAGCTTCGGCGGGATAATCAACGGCTGGGGCATCGCCCTGCTCGTCCTGCTGGTCATGGTGCAGGTCGCGGTGTCCGTGCTGCAGATCTATCTGTCCTGCTCCATCGGCCACCTGTTCCGCCGCAAGCGCATCCTGTTCGCCGTGCTGTTCTACTATGCCATCAACGTCGTGCTCGAGACGGTTGCAGTCACGTCCATCATCGTGCTGAGCAACTTTGAGCCGTTCTGCCGCTTCCTTGTTCAGCTCTATGCCGGCATGAGCGCGCCAGGCATGTTCAACCTGTTTATCGGCGTGGTGACGGCCCTGCTGGCCGTCCTCGGCATTGTGTATTTCTTCGTCACGGAGCGTATCCTGCGCCGCCATCTGAATCTGGAATAAGGCTTTCCACCGCGCCGTACAATGCCTCGGGCTTGTCATTGCGAGGAGGCCGTAGGCCGACGTGGCAATCTTGGGAAGGCACTGGCAGTTCGTACAGGGCGTCGATAAAACCGTAAAAACCGATTGTGTCTGTAGCGGCGCTCAGTGAGCGCCTTGCAGACCGGCAAGATGCGCTGTATTGATTCTATGGCGTGAAGCCCTCAGGCTTGTCATTGCGAGGAGCGAAGCGACGTGGC
>CDZV01013044.1_pt1 | contig 20914 bp, 18 predicted proteins | sample 554851 | NCBI WGS metagenome assembly CDZV01 (sample SAMEA3182090, study PRJEB8094) | gut metagenome | biome: human; feature: gut; material: Stool; isolation source: human stools | place: Canada | collected 2013-03-12
TCAGATTACTGTCTTATCGGCACACGGCATATCCGCCTCATTTTTTTGCGTCCACAGGGGATAATTCCCCTAATGATTACACGCGTCTCAATTAGCAGCCACAGCCGAATCCACCGAATCCGTTATTGCCTCCGCAGCAGCAGAGGATAATGAGAATCCAAATGATGCAGCTGCAATCACCGCCCATGCCGCCGCCGAAGCCGTTACCACAGCCGCCACAGCAAAGAAGTAAAAGGATAATAATCCAGCAGCAGGAAGAATTGTTCTCGTTGCAGGAGCATCCTCCGCCACAGTTTGTTGCTGACAAATCACTCATAGGTTTGCCTCCTAAATTTCATTTACACTGTTATCCTATGCAGGGTGGCTTGGGTGATTTACACAAAAAAATGAAAAAAAAGGCGGAAATATTTTATTTGCATATAGACAGAGAATATACTATAATATTGACAGCATTATGATTAGTGATAATATGGCTTTTTTGCGTTAGATAGTGAGAGATAAAAAAGATAAAATGAAAAAGAGGGATTCACGACGATGAAACGATACCAGTGGATGGGGATTATGCTGAGCCTTGTTTTACTTCTGTGCTCGTGCGGTACAGACAAAGAGGTTGAGAAGAAAGCCGGCGAAAGTACGAGTACACCGTCTGCAACGGCGAGCGTTACGCCGCTGATTTCAGAGGATGAGGCTTTTTCAGAGGCAGAGAAGATTGTAAAAACAATGACAATTGAACAAAAAGTAGGACAGATGTTTTTGGTGGATTTACTGCAGTTAGATGCATCACCATCGGTGGATGGAACCGCTTATAAGGCGACGGACAGCATGAAACAGGCAATTATTGATTATCACCTGGGTGGCGTCTATCTTACGAAGGAAAATATTAAGTCGCAGAAGCAGACGAAAAAACTGGTGCAGAATTTACAGGCGAGCGTTGTATCAGGAAGTGCGCTTTACGTTGCCGTAGAGGAAGACGGCGGTGGAGAAAATTCCATTTCTGCCAAGGTTGAGGATTTAAAAGATACCGGTTATGTTACCCCAAAAGAAATGGGACAAAATATGACGGCAAACCAGATTTATGAATCGGGGAAAACGATTGCCGGAGAATTGACCAAAATCGGTATAAATCTGAATCTGGCGCCGGTGGCGGATTTGGCAAGTGACCAAAATCCATCGTATGCAATGCGCTGCCTGGGAAGTGATGCGGATGGCGTGGCAGATTTGTTGGATGATTTTGTAAGTGGTATGCGCGAGGGCGGACTTTCCGTGACGCTTAAGACTTTTCCGGGAATTGGTAATGTTTCTGCGGATGTGACAGAGTCAATTGCCGAAAATACAGACAGTCTGATGACGATACGTGATACGAATTTTGTGCCGTATGCGAGCGGAATTCAGGCAGGCGCTGACTGCGTGATGGTGAGCAATGTCGCATACAGTAAGTTGACGGTGAAAAAAGTACCGGCATTTATGTCGCAGGATATTGTGACGAAACTTTTACGGGAAGAACTCGGATTTGATGGAATTGTTATGACAAGCCCACTCAATGATAATGTGATAGAGAACAATTATACAAATGAATTTGCCGTAGTGGAAGCGGTAAAAGCAGGATGCGATTTAATCGTCCTGCCGGGGAATTTCAAGGAGTGCTATGAGGCTTTAATTACTGCCGTGGAGGAAGGCAGGATTGATGAAAAAGTGATTAACACATCCGTCCGGCGGATCTTACAGAATAAGATTCAAAGGGGCATACTTGTGTTAGAATAAACAGCAAAAGGAAGGACTTGAAATGAACTCACAGGTTGATGAAACTTATTACGATGGACTGCATGAAGAGTGTGGTGTTTTCGGTGTCTATGATTTGGATGGCGGTGATGTTGCCTCCACAATTTACTATGGACTTTTCGCTTTGCAGCACAGAGGTCAGGAAAGCTGTGGTATTGCGGTCAGCGATACAAAAGGACCGAAAGGAAAAGTATTGTCTTCAAAAGGCATGGGACTTGTCAATGAAGTCTTTGATTCTGAAAAACTTGAAAAACTCAAAGGAAATATCGGGGTTGGACATGTCCGCTACTCGACGGCAGGTGCGAGCAATGGACAGAATGTACAGCCGTTAGTATTAAATTATGTCAAAGGTATTCTTATGTTAGCGCATAACGGAAATCTGGTAAATGCGCCGGAACTCCGCAAAGAACTGGAATACACGGGAGCTATTTTCCAGACGACCATTGATTCGGAAGTTATTGCGTACCACATTGCGAGAGAGCGTTTGAAAACGGGTACGGTAGAAGAAGCTGTGAAAAATGCGATGAAGAAATTAAAAGGTGCGTATTCACTTGTGATTTCCAGTCCGAGAAAATTGATTGGTGCCCGCGACCCATTTGGTTTTCGTCCACTGGTGATTGGAAAACGGGATAACAGTTATCTGCTTGCCAGCGAAACCTGTGCACTCGATGCTGTTGGTGCAACATTTGTCCGGGATGTAAAACCGGGGGAAATTGTCATGCTAGACAAAAACGGTATTACATCGGATGAAAGTCTCTGCACGGTAAAACCGGCAAGATGTATTTTTGAATATATTTATTTTGCAAGACCGGACAGCTATGTGGATGGCGTGAGTGTTTATAATTCGCGTATTATGGCAGGAAAAATTCTTGCCCAGATGCATCCGGCAGAAGCGGATATTGTCATTGGAGTGCCGGATTCCGGAAATGCGGCTGCGATGGGATTTGCCCTGGAGTCAAATATTCCGTATGGTGTTGGTTTTATCAAGAATAGTTATGTGGGAAGAACGTTTATTAAACCCAAACAGTCTGCCCGTGAGTCCAGTGTAAACATTAAATTGAATGCCTTGAAAGAAGTGGTTAGTGGCAAGCGTGTTGTGATGGTCGATGATTCGATTGTGCGCGGTACGACGAGCGGCCACATTGTAAAAATGCTCAAAGATGCCGGAGCGACTGAGGTGCATGTAAGAATCAGTTCGCCACCATTTTTGTTTCCATGCTATTTTGGAACCGACGTGCCAAGCTGCGACCAGCTGATTGCACATGACCACACGGTATCCCAGATTTGTGAGTTGATTGGAGCGGATTCGCTTGGTTACTTAGATGGCGAAAGACTGCCGGAATTGATTGAGGGAGAAACCGGTTACTGCGATGCGTGCTTCTCCGGAAATTACCCGGTAGAGCCGCCAACCGAAGATATTCGTGGAAGTTTTGAACCGTAAATAGGTGTTAAGGAAAAGACCTGGCACTATTTTATAAAAGGATAGAGAAAGGAAAGAAAGAATATGAGTACAGACAGATATGTAAGCCCGTTGTCGGAGAGATACGCCAGCAAAGAAATGCAGTTTATTTTCTCGCCGGATATGAAATTTCAGACTTGGAGAAAATTATGGATTGCATTAGCAGAAACCGAGAAAGAACTTGGCTTAAAGGATGCAGATGGAAATCCACGTATCACAGACGAACAGATTGAGGAGTTAAAAGCACATGTGACAGATATTAATTATGATGTTGCAAAAGCTCGCGAAAAAGAGGTGCGCCACGACGTAATGAGCCATGTATATGCATATGGCAAACAGTGTCCAAAGGCAGCAGGAATCATTCATCTCGGAGCAACTTCCTGCTATGTTGGTGATAATACAGACGTCATTATCATGACTGAAGCACTTAAATTAGTAAAGAAAAAACTGGTGAATGTCATTTCCGTATTATCTGATTTTGCAATGAAATACAAAGACCTTCCGACGCTTGCATTTACTCATTTCCAGCCGGCACAGCCGACAACAGTTGGTAAGCGTGCAACGCTTTGGATTCAGGAACTTGTGATGGATTTGGAAGATTTGAATCACGTGCTGTCTCATATGAAACTTCTTGGTTCGAAAGGAACTACCGGTACACAGGCAAGTTTCCTTGAGCTGTTTGACGGTGATGAGAGCAAATGTAAAGAAGCGGACAAACTGATTGCAAAGAAAATGGGATTTGACGCATGCTTCCCTGTTTCCGGACAGACCTATTCCCGTAAATTGGATACTCGCGTAGTAAATGTACTTGCCGGCATCGCAGCCAGCGCACATAAATTTTCAAACGATATCCGTCTTCTTCAGCATTTGAAAGAAGTGGAAGAGCCATTTGAAAAGAGCCAGATTGGTTCCTCTGCAATGGCATACAAGAGAAACCCAATGCGAAGCGAAAGAATTGCATCCCTGTCCCGCTATGTAATGATTGATGCCTTAAACCCAGCCATTACATCGGCAACCCAGTGGTTTGAGAGAACGCTCGATGATTCCGCAAATAAGCGTCTGAGCGTAGCAGAAGGCTTCCTCACAATCGACGGTATTTTGGATTTGTTCTTAAATGTAGCCGATGGACTTGTTGTTTACGATAAAGTAATTACAAAACGTCTCATGTCCGAACTTCCATTTATGGCAACCGAAAATATCATGATGGATGCCGTAAAAGCCGGCGGCAACCGTCAGGAACTGCATGAGAAGATTCGTGAGCTTTCCATGGAAGCAGGCAGAAATGTAAAAGAGCGCGGCTTAGACAACAACCTCTTAGAGTTGATTGCCGCAGACGATGCCTTCCCAATGACTTTGGAAGAATTGCAGAAGACTATGGACCCAAGCAAATATGTTGGTCGTGCACCAAGTCAGGTAAAAGAGTTTGTTGAAGACGTGGTCACACCAATTCTCGACGAAAACAAAGACTTGCTTGGAATTAAAGCAGAGATTAACTGCTAATTAAGGAAAGTAAGTATTATGTAGACAAAGTTGGTGCTAGGACTGTTCTGTTGTCCCAGCACCATTTTTCTTTGTTTGTGGGGTTGCAGCAGTTGTGGAGCAATGGAGAAATCCGTTATATATAAGCATCAAAAGTCTTAGGCAACGCTAATCCGTTCAAAATTAAAAAAGAGTTGCAATTTAAACTCCATTTTCGCCAATTTATCTCAATTTTTCCGTCAAAAGCAACTCTATTTGCTAAATTTCTAAAAAAGCGTTGTACAAAATAGAAAACCACTTGCAAGCAAAGCAACCATAAAGTAGAAAATCTGGGAAAAGAGTTGTTTTGTCTGGGAAAATTCGATTGGAATTTTAACAAAACTCAGATTAAAGGAATAAGTTTGCGCTAAATGTTCGCTGTCAATTCCTTTGGATTCCAGTAATTCCGTAGAAAAACAAAAAAAGTCCCACCGAACATTTGACACAAACACCCACTAGTTTCTTCCCCCATCTTATGATATAATCATACCAAATGACAAGGAGGTGGCGTTATGCCATTATTAAATAAAGAAAAAATGATGGATGGTTTTGGCAAGGCAGTTGACGCCGTGAACAATGCGGCAGACAAAGCCGGCAGGTACGCCAAAGAAAAAGAACTGGACAAGAAAATTGACCATGCCGCAGAGGTTGTCACAAAAGAGGCAAAAAAAGTTGGTAAAGAAATCAAGAGTGTATTTTCAAGCGAGAAAAAATAGAAGAAGAGGATTGTAAATTATGTGGATTGCAGATGGATGGAACGATTATGAAGTGTTAGATACTTCGGCGGGAGAAAAATTAGAGCGGTGGGGTGATTATATTCTTGTACGCCCGGACCCGCAGGTGATTTGGAACACACCGCATAAAGTAAGAGAGTGGAAACAGAAAAACGGACATTACCACAGAAGCAATAAAGGCGGCGGACAGTGGGAATTTTTTGATTTGCCGGAGCAGTGGGAGATTTCCTATGGAAATCTCAAATTTCATTTGAAACCATTTCATTTTAAACATACCGGACTTTTCCCTGAGCAGGCGGTAAACTGGGAGTGGAGCGGAAATTTGATTCGCGAGGCAAAGAAGAAAAATCCGGGAAAAGAAATTAAGGTGCTGAATTTATTTGCATACACGGGTGGCGCGACAGTGGCATGCGCCGATGCGGGGGCAGCTGTGACACATGTGGACGCATCCAAAGGGATGGTTACATGGGCGAAAGAAAATGCGGCAGCGTCCGGGCTTGCCAATGCGCCGATTCGCTATCTGGTGGATGACTGCGTAAAATTTGTGGAGCGTGAAATTCGCCGGGGCAATCATTATGATGCGATTATTATGGACCCGCCTTCCTATGGAAGAGGTCCCAAAGGCGAGATTTGGAAAATAGAAGAAAAAATTTTCCCACTGGTACAGCTTTGCACGAAGGTACTTGCAGACAAGCCATTATTTTTCCTGATTAATTCTTATACAACAGGATTACAGCCGGCAGTGCTTTCTTATATGTTAAATTTGGAATTAAAAAGCCGTTTTGGCGGAACGGTTGAAGCAGATGAAATCGGATTGCCGGTGCGCGGTAAGCAGGGACTTGTTTTGCCGTGTGGCGCAAGCGGAAGATGGAGCCGTAAAGAGAGAGAGTAAGAGGAAGGGGTGAAGCGATGAAACTGATTCATTGTGCGGATTTGCATTTGGATTCAAGCATGACGACGCATTTGACAAAGGAAAAAGCAAAGGAGCGAAAAGCAGAATTACTCGCTTCTTTTAACCGGATGATGGAGTATGCCGACAGGGAAAATGTGTCGGCGGTTTTGATTGCGGGTGATTTGTTTGACCGGAAAAATATTTCGGCAACGGCACGCAATGCAGTTTATCATGCGATTTCGACACGCCCTGAGATGACATTTTATTATCTGAAAGGAAATCATGATGTGCGTCTTTTTTTGCCAAATGGCAAAGAATGTCCTGAAAATTTAAAATTGTTTGGTGAAGAGTGGACCGCTTATTTGCAGGCAGATGAGGGATGCCGTCTTGTGATTAGCGGCGTTGAGTTGTGTGAGGAAAATCATGCGCTGATAGCCAATTCGCTGACTTTAAACCGTGAGGATGTAAATATTGTGATGCTTCACGGACAGGAAGCGGAATACGCTGCACAGGACAAGGCGGAAGTCGTGCCGCTGCGTGATTTGCGTGGCAAGGGCATTGATTATCTGGCACTTGGACATGTGCATGGTTATAAAAAGGAAACACTGGATAGCCGAGGTGAGTATTGCTATCCGGGGTGTTTAGAATGCCGTGGCTTTGATGAATATGGGGAGCATGGCTTTGTTCTTTTAGATGTGGATTTGGAAGAGAAAACCGTGGCGAGTGAATTTATCCCATTTGCCCTTAGAAACGGTCATTATGTAGAAGTCGATGTGAGTGACTGCATGAGTACAGCTGAGATTATGGATGCCATCAACGAGACGGCAAAAAAAGAGCATCTGCCACATGAGGATTTTGTGAAATTTGTATTAGTTGGCGAGATGGCACTTGCCAGTGAAAAAGATTTGGATTATTTGAATCAATGGATTCAGGATGATTATTATACCGTGAAAGTGACGGACAAAACAAAAATCCGAATTGACTATGAAGATTATCAAAACGATGCGTCACTTCGCGGCGAGTTTGTTCGTCTGGTACAGGCGGATGAGAAACTTTCTGACGAGGAAAAGGCGCAGATGATTCAGTATGGCATACGAGCTTTGGAAGGGGAGGAAATCGAGTGAAATTATTACAGTGTAAAATAGAAAATTTCGGTAAATTAAGCGATGTCTCCTTTGACTTTTCAGAGGGTGTCAATACATTCTGCGAGGAAAACGGATGGGGAAAAAGTACGCTTGCGAATTTTATCCGAATTATGTTTTTTGGTTTTTTAAATGGTAATAAACAGGACAAACTGGTGAATGAAAGAAAGCGTTATTTCCCGTGGCAGAGTGCGAAAGGCGTGTATGGCGGAAGTGTTAAATTCGAAACAGAGGGAAAAAGTTATCAGCTAAACCGCGTGTTTGGGAAAAAAGACAAAGATGATATTTTTGAACTCTATGACCTTTCGACAAACCTTCCGTGCGAGGATTTTTCCGAGAATATCGGTGTTGAATTATTTGGTATTGATGCGGCATCCTTTGGCCGCACAGTATTTTTTTCACAGAAGGACTGCGAGTCTGCACCGACCGACGGGATTCATGCGAAACTTGGCAATCTGATTGAGCAGACGGATGATATCCACAATTTTCAAAGTGTGTATGACAAATTGAAAGATACCACGAATAAAATGACGCCAAAAAGAAAAACCGGTTCGCTGAACAGAGAAAAACGTGAAATCGAAGAAAGAGAGCAGAAACTTCGTGAAGAAGAAAGCATCCGGCAGGGAATTTTAGAGGCGGAAACTTATTACAAGCAGTGCGAAGAAAAAGAAAAAGAACTTTCCGAGGTGATTGCTGCGGAGCAAAAGAAGCAGGAAAAACTTAGTAAGGCGATGGACTATGCGGTAAATAGAAAAGAGTATGAGACACTTGTGTCTGCCAAAGAGCAGGCGGGAAAACAGTGGGAAGACAGTAAAAATGCATTTCCTTACGAGGATAAAATTCCTTCGATGGAGCAGATGGAAAAATGGCAGAAGCAAAGACGGGAGTGCGAACAGTTCCGTGAGCAGATGGTGAGAAATCAGCTGACAGGCGAGGAAAATGCACTTGTGTCCTCTGTCAAAGAACGGTTCGGACAGGAGATTCCGGAGGATGAAGCACTGCAGTCGATGGAGGAGGCTCTTACCGAATATGAATTGCTGAAACAGACCATTCGCAAAGGAGAGTTTACCCCGGCGGAACAAAATGAGTGGGAAACGTTGAAAAAAAGCTATCCGAATGGAATACCGGCGAAGGATGAATTGCTGAAATTAAATCGAATCTGTGAAGATGTTCGACATAAGGAGGATCAACTTGCAAATGCGCAGACAACAGCCCGTGCATTAAAGCAGGTGGCGGCACAGAAAAAGCCGGAAAAAGCATCACCGCTTCCACTTGTTCTTGGCTGTCTTGCGTTGGTTCTTGGTGTGGGGCTTAGCTTCGTACAGGTGCTTGCCGGCGTGGCAGCTTTTGTTGTTCTGGCACTTGCCGCCGTGGTTCTTTTTGTACAGCAAAAAGGGAAAAAACAGGAAGAAGATTTAAGTGAGCAGCCGCTTTTGGAACTTGAACAGGAGATGGAACGGGCAAAAAGAGAGATAGAGCAGGGAAATGAAAAGATTTCTTTCGTGCTTTCTGCCTATTTCCCGGAAGGAATTTCCGGCGATTTCCGCGATGTGATTCAGCAGATGCAGATGGATACGATAGCCTATGAGACGCATCAGGCAAAGAGCGAGGCGGTAAGTGAAGAAGATGAGGTTCGTTATCAGACTCTTCAAAAATCGCTTCGTGAGTTCATGGATGGTTATGTAGAAATGGGAATTTCAGAAGAGCGGTTTGCATTTGGCTTGTCAAAGCTTCGCAGCGAACTGAAACAGTACCGTCGTCTCTGTGAAAAACTGGAAAGTTTTCTGGGGGCAAAAAATAAATACGAGCAGGCAAAAGAAGAATTTGTACTTGGCGGAAAAGAGTATGGTTTGATTTTTGAAGAGCCATTTGACGAGGAACTGCAAAAAATTGCCGGGGCCATCAACCGTGTTCAGGTGGCAGAGCAGTCATGGCAGGCGGCAGGAAAAAAGTTGTTACAGTTTGAAAATGACCACGATATGGAGCGCATCCGCCAGACAGATAAGCCTGAGGAAAAGGAAGGCCTGAGCGAAAGTCACGAGCGTGAAAAACGGTGGATGACCGAGCAGGAAACCAACCGCAAAAATATGGCTGCATACGAGAAACAATTAGAGCAACTGGAGGAAAAACTTGATGAACTTGCAGAAATCCGTCTTGAGTTAGAGGAGCGGAAAGAGCACTTTTTAAGCGGCAATAAGAAGTACGAACTTTTGCTAAAAACAATGGACAAGTTACAGCAGGCAAAAGACACGCTGACCGCGCGTTATATTGAACCGGTGCAGAAAGGATTCACGAAATATTACCAAATGGTAGATGGTGGCGATGCTAAAGACTACCGATTTGATGCCGGCGTAAATTTGACTGTGGAGGAAATGGGCATGCCGCGGGAAATTCGTTTTTTGAGTGAGGGACGCAAAGACCTCGCCGGAATCTGTGCGCGTATGGCAATGGTAGATGCCATGTATGAAAAGGACAAACCATTTCTTGTTTTTGACGATTCCTTTGTGAATCTGGACGACGAAAAAATGCGTCATGCGCTTACCTTTTTGAAGGAAGTCGGAAAAGAATATCAGGTTATTTATTTCACATGCCGGGAAAACAGAAAGGCATAAAAAGGAGGAAACCATGCGTTTTGTAATACAAAGAGTCAGCAGTGCTTCTGTCACAATCGACGGAAAAGTACGTGGAGAAATAGGAAAAGGTTTTGTTGTGTTAATCGGCATTGGAGAGGATGATACAAAAGAAATTGCAGATAAACTTTTACACAAACTTTTGAATATGCGTATATTTGAAGACGAAAATGGGAAAACAAATCTTGCCCTAAAAGATGTGTCCGGCGAATTGCTTATGATTTCCCAGTTCACCTTATATGCCAACTGCAAAAAGGGAAACCGTCCATCTTTTACAGACGCCGGCAGACCGGAGATGGCAGAGCCGATGTATGAGTATATATTGGAAGCCTGCCGCAAAGAAATCCCGGTGGTCGAGCAGGGGGAGTTTGGTGCCGATATGAAAGTTGCCCTTGTGAATGATGGGCCGTTTACAGTCGTGCTTGACAGCAGGGATTTGATGTAGGATACTTATAAAAACATAGAAAAAGAAGCTTATTCGTGAGAGACTATAACGCAAAGCGTTATCCCGTCTCGATACGAATAAACTTCTTTTTCCATTATATTCAGAACTTTTATGTACCCCTGTTCGCTTTTTCTGGTGTAACTCTCTATATACACAAGTTCCTTTAAACACTTTCTCTCGCCACCGATACTGTAATATATAACGGATATATCACAGAACGCATCTACCCAAATTGCTTCTGAGAAGTCAAGGTCCCTGCTTATTCGCTTTTCCTGAAATTATGTAGTGAATATCATCCTCCCTTCTGAAAATTTCAACTCCGTTTATTATCATAGCACATTATGAGCACCATGAATCGTAAAAGTCGTGAACGGCACAAAATTGGGAGTGAACGGACACTTTTGTATAAAAAATGTTATTTTTTGCATAATATACATTACAAATATTCCCTATTTTGGGACGAAAATAGATGTTGACACCTGCCCGTTATTTGCATTATGATGGAGCAGGAAATATAAAACGAAAAGAGGAACAACATGAATATCGATGAAATGTTAGAAATTAGTGACTGCCCATTGTGTGAGGGCGGCGCATTATTGGAAGAGGAATGTGGCTGTAGTTATTATGTGATGTGTTTGGAATGTGGCTGTCACACGGTAAATATTGATTTCCGTTCGGAACAAGAGCGTCTCGATGCGGCAAAAAGAGCGGTTATGCTTTGGAATACCGGAAAAGTAATATCAAGCAGCCCCGGCGAATGAGGATGTTGAACGTAAATTTTGCAGGGGGAAATTTTTCAAGGGTGCTTGACACATTTTTCCCTCTGTGCTACAATACATGGCAAAGCAATGAAGGAAACGATTGTTTATGCAGTGACTTTACGACAGGGAGAGGCGTCATGGACTGCGAGCGTCTTGCGGAAGCGGTAAACAGGAGAACATTCCGGAGCTGATGAGTTGAAACGATTATAAGAGGTAGGCTCATCCGGGTGACACCGTTATTGGTTGAATGAGTGGAGATACGACGGGGTGTCTCAATGCGGGTGGTACCGCGGGTTTTTAGGCTCTTATTTTGATGAACATTTTTCCCGTCCCAGAAGGCAGAGATGCTTTGCTGGGACGTATTTATTTCAAAGCAATCTGTCGAAGGCAGGTTGCTTTTTTTGCAACCTTCAAAATCATTTGGTGGAATCATGTGAAGACACATGGGAATGGAGGTTACTATGGAATATTTAACAGGAAAGACAGAAAAAAAGACACTTGGCATTCAAGACATTTTAGCCGGTGAGTATGAGGGAAAAGAAGTAACGGTAAATGGTGCAGTTCACAAAATCAGAGACATGGGCGATGTGGCGTTTGTGGTTTTGAGAAAGAGCGAGGGGCTTTTGCAGACCGTTTATGAAGATGGCGTTACGGATATTTCGCTGAAAGAATTGCAGGAAGAAGATACCGTTTGTGTGACCGGCGTTGTGGCAAAAGAGGAGCGTGCACCGCATGGATTTGAAATCCGCCTGCGTACCGTAACCATTTTGTCAAAGCCAACGGAACCAATGCCGATAGCCATTAACAAATGGAAAATGAATACCTCGCTGGAAACAAAATTGGATTTGCGTCCGCTTTCTCTGCGAAATGTAAAGGAGCGTGCAAAATTTAGAATCCAGGAAGGAATCATCCGTGGATTCCGGGATTTTCTGCATGAGCAGGGCTTTACCGAAATCCATTCGCCAAAAATCGGCGCCAGAGGTGCTGAGGGCGGTGCAAACTTATTCCGTCTCGAATATTTTCATAAACATGCTGTGCTTGCACAAAGCCCGCAGTTTTACAAACAGATGATGGTTGGCGTGTTTGACCGTGTCTTTGAGGCGGCGCCGGTATTTCGTGCAGAAAAGCACAACACAAAGCGTCATTTGAATGAGTATACTTCTCTTGACTTTGAGATGGGCTATATTGACAGCTTTGAAGATATTATGGAGATGGAAACCGGATTTTTGCAGTACACGATGGAACTTTTGCAAAAAGAGTACAAAAAAGAATTGGATCTTTTGAAAGTCACACTGCCAAAGGTTGATAAAATTCCACAGGTTCGGTTTGACAAGGCAAAAGAACTCGTGGCAGAAAAATACAACCGGACAATCCGCAACCCATTTGACTTAGAGCCGGAAGAGGAAGCACTGATTGGACAATACTTTAAGGAAGAAATGGATGCCGATTTTGTGTTCGTTACCCATTATCCTTCAAAAAAACGTCCGTTCTATGCGATGGATGACCCGGAAGATACGACGTATACACTGAGTTTTGATTTATTGTTCCACGGACTTGAAATCACAACCGGTGGACAGCGCATTCACGATTACCAGACGCTTGTGGACAAAATCGCGGACAGGGGAATGACGCAGGAAGGCATGGAGCAGTACATGATGATTTTCAAACATGGCATGCCGCCACATGGTGGACTGGGAATTGGAATGGAGCGCTTAACAATGAAACTGTTAGGGGAAGAGAATGTTCGTGAGACGACCTTGTTCCCAAGGGATTTGAACCGTCTCGAACCATAAAAGAAAGGAAGTGTTTGTATGGCAAATCATATTTCAGATGAAACAATTGAATATGTAGGAATTTTAGCAAAACTGGAATTGAATGAAGAAGAAAAAGAACAGGCAAAAAAAGATATGGAAAGTATGCTCGATTACATTGACAAATTAAACGAACTTGACACCGAGGGCGTGGAACCTTTGTCTCATGTGTTCCCGGTTCACAATGTGTTCCGCGAGGACGAAGTGACAAATGGAGATGACAGAGAGAACATGTTGAAAAATGCACCGCAGAAAAAAGAAGGAACATACATGGTGCCAAAAACCTTTGCTTAATAAGCGGAATGGAGGAAGCATATGAGTTTAATGAGTTTGACGGCGGTTGCACTCGGAAAAAAGGTTCAAGCCGGGGAAGTGACCGTAGAAGAGGCAGTATTGGACGCCTTAGAGCAGATTGAGAAAAAAGAAGATACGATTCACAGTTATGTTACTGTGTTAGAAAAAGAAGCTATTTTAGAAAAAGCAAAAGAAATACAGAAAAAAATTGATGCCGGTGAGTTGACAGGCCCGCTTGCGGGAGTCCCGGTGGCAATCAAAGATAATATGTGTACCGAGGGCGTGCTTACAACATGCAGTTCCAAGATTTTATATAATTTTGTGCCAACGTATACATCGGAAGCAGTAAAAAATCTGGAGGCAGCAGGAGCAGTTATCATCGGAAAAACAAACATGGATGAGTTCGCGATGGGAAGTACAACAGAGACCTCTGCTTACGGAATTACGAGAAACCCACACAATACGGAGCATGTACCGGGCGGTTCTTCCGGTGGTTCCTGTGCGGCAGTTGCGGCGGAGGAATGTTCCTTTGCCCTTGGTTCAGATACCGGCGGTTCTATCCGCCAGCCAAGTTCATTCTGTGGTGTGACCGGAATCAAGCCAACGTATGGTACGGTTTCCCGTTACGGGCTGATTGCTTACGGTTCTTCACTTGACCAGATTGGTCCGATTGCTAAAGATGTAACTGACTGCGCAACAATTTTGGAAGCAATTTCTTCCTATGATAAGAAGGACAGCACCAGTGTGGCACGTGAGGATACCGATTTCACATCGGCACTTGTAGATGACGTAAAGGGAATGAAAATTGGTATTCCAAAAGACTACTTTGGAGAAGGACTTGATTCCGAGGTAAAGGATGCGATTTTCAAGGCAGCAGAAGTTTTGAAACAAAAAGGAGCAATTGTCGAGGAATTTGACTTAAGTCTTGTTGAGTATGCAATTCCGGCGTATTATGTCATTGCTTCCGCTGAGGCAAGTTCCAACTTGTCCCGCTTTGACGGTGTAAAATACGGTTACCGCACAGAAGAATACGAAGGACTTCATAATATGTACAAAAAGAGCCGTTCCGAAGGCTTTGGCCCAGAAGTAAAACGCCGTATTATGCTTGGTTCTTTTGTCTTAAGCAGTGGTTATTATGATGCTTATTACTTGAAGGCACTGCGTACCAAAGCATTGATAAAAAAAGCATTTGACCGTGCATTTGAAAAATATGATGTAATTTTATCACCGGCAGCACCAACGACGGCACCTAAAATTGGAGACAGCTTAAGTGACCCATTGAAAATGTATTTGGGTGATATTTATACGATTTCTGTAAACCTTGCCGGTCTGCCGGGAATGACAGTTCCTTGCGGAATGGATAAAAATGGTTTGCCGATTGGTTTGCAGCTCATCGCGGATTGTTTTAATGAGAAGAAAATGATTCAGACGGCATACACATATGAACAGGCAAAGGAGGCGGAGTAATCATGGCAAAACAGTACGAAACAGTGATTGGACTGGAAGTCCATGTGGAATTAGCAACGAAAACGAAAATTTTCTGCGGCTGCTCAACGGCATTTGGCGGTGCGCCAAATACTCATACCTGTCCGGTGTGTACCGGTATGCCGGGTTCTTTGCCGGTATTAAATAAGCAGGTTGTAGAATATGCGATGGCAGTTGGTCTGGCATTAAACTGTGACATCAACCAGTATTGCAAATTTGACCGCAAAAATTATTTTTATCCGGATAACCCGCAGAACTATCAGATTTCCCAGTTGTATCTGCCAATCTGTATCAATGGACATGTTGAAATTGAGACAGCCGGCGGCAAAAAAAATGTTGGTATCCATGAAATTCATATGGAAGAGGATGCCGGAAAACTGGTACATGATGACTGGGCAGACTGTTCCCTCGTGGATTATAACCGTTCCGGTGTACCTTTGATTGAAATTGTGTCAGAGCCGGATATGCGAAGCGCAGATGAAGTAATTGCATATCTGGAAAAACTTCGTATGACGATTCAGTACCTTGGCGCATCCGATTGTAAATTAAATGAAGGTTCCATGCGTGCGGATGTCAACTTGTCAGTGCGTGAGGTTGGTGCGAGTGAATTTGGTACCCGTACCGAGATGAAAAACTTGAATTCCTTTAAAGCAATTGCCCGCGCCATTGAAGGAGAACGTGCGCGCCAGATTGAGTTGTTGGAAGACGGCAAAAAAGTTGTGCAGGAAACAAGACGATGGGATGACAATAAAGAATATTCCTATGCAATGCGTTCCAAAGAGGATGCGCAGGATTACCGTTACTTCCCGGACCCGGATTTGACACCGATTGTCATTTCCGATGAATGGATTCAGAAGATTAAGGACAGTGAACCGGAGTTTCAGGAGCAAAAGGCAGCACGCTACGAAAAAGAATTTGATATTCCTGCCTATGATATTTCGATTCTTACGGCGAGCAAGAAGATGGCAGATTTGTTTGAGCAGACGGTTTCACTTGGAGCAAATCCAAAGAAAGCATCAAACTGGCTGATGGGCGAGACGATGCGCCTTTTAAAAGAGAAAGAAATGGAGCCGGAAGATATTACTTTTGCCCCGGAGAATCTCGCAAAGTTAATTGCCCTTGCGGATAAAGGAACGATTAACTCCACCGTAGCAAAAGAAGTCTTCGAAGTTGTTTTCACAGAGAATACAGACCCGGAGCAGTATGTCAAAGAGCATGGACTTGGTACGGTCAGTGACGAGGGAGCTCTGCGCGAAACGATTGAGAAGATTGTAGAGGAAAATCCACAGTCTGTTGCCGATTATCAGGCAGGGAAGAAAAAAGCAATTGGTTTCTTGGTTGGCCAGACGATGAAAGCGATGCAGGGTAAAGCAAATCCCGGCATGGTAAATCAGATATTGACGGAGATTCTTGATCGGAAATAATAGATCTGGAATATTTGACAATAAAATGACACGTATGATAAAATGATGGTATCTGTGAAGTGATTCGCAGATGCCATTATTTATTTTAAGGGGGTATCTTATATGAAAAAAAGATGTTTTAGGCTGTTCGCCGGGGTGTTAGCGCTTGCGGTTATGATGACCTACACGGTTATCTGGAATCCGAGCCAGGCAAAGATGACAAAGAGCAAAGATGTAAAAAAAGTTGAGGTTACGAATGTCCAAGGCAAAAATATCACACTTGGTAAAGGCAAGAAACTGAAACTTTCCGTGAATGTTATTCTAAAAAAAGGAAGTAAGGCAAGCAAAGCGGTCAAGTTTGCGTCTTCCAAAAAATCGGTTGTTACGGTTTCTAAAAAGGGCGTTTTGAAAGCAAAAAAAATAGGAAAAGCTAAGATTACAGTGAAATCCAAAGCGAATCCGGCGAAACAGGTAAAATTTACTGTTACCGTTGCAAAAAAGAATGTTTTGATTAAAAAAATCAGCATGAAGAAAAAGTTAACACTCCATATGCCATTGGTTGAAGAAGAGGACGATTCCGATGATGATTCGGATGATGACACAGAGGATTCTGATGAGGATTCGGATGATGAAGACGATGAGGATGAAGATGATGAGGACGAAGAAGATTATGAATTTGAACCTCGCATTTCTCCATCCAATGCAACAAACCAGACATTGAAATGGACCAGTTCCAATAAAAAAGTGGTTAAAGTAGATGAGGATGGTTATGTTTATATCGTAGATGCCGGTAAGGCAGTGATTACGGCAATGGCAACTGACGGAAGCGGTGTAAAAGCAAAATGTACCGTTACTGTTATAGATGATGCAGATACAGATGATGAAGATGACGATGAATAATGGAGGCTTATTATGATTGAGATGAGAAGAGAAAAACGCTGGCCGGCAAAATTGAATTTGGAAATTTCCAATTTATTTAAGCAGGATCACGTAAAGGTGGAAAATATTAATGCACCGATTGAGGTAATTGATGTTTCCAAAGCGGGCATTGGTTTTCGTTCAGCCAGTGTACTGCCGATGGGGTATTACTTTAATGCGAGACTTACTTTGGCAGAAAACGATTCGCTCAATTGTGTTGTTCGAATTATCCGTCAGCAGAAAAGCGGAGATGACTATATTTATGGATGTGAAATTGTAGGAACGGCATCCATTATGGATTATGTAATTAATGATTATGCTGCGTCTCTGCAAAAATAATAAGAATGAAACAATGCACCGGTGCTTAGAAGGAGCCTTTTTTGCACCGGTGTTTTTATTTTGAAAAAAATTTTTACAAACCCTATTGACAAAGGTAACACAAGGTGGTATCTTTAGTTTAGTCAATGATTAGCACTCTTTGATAGTGAGTGCTAACAAAAAGAAATCGAGGTGGTATTTTGGAACTGAATGAGAGAAAACAAAAGATACTCGAAGCGATTATTCGTAATTACATGGAGACAGGCGAGCCGGTTGGTTCCCGAACTGTTTCTAAGTACACGGATTTGAATCTTAGTTCCGCAACCATCCGTAATGAGATGTCGGATCTGGAAGAGATGGGTTACATTTTACAGCCACACACTTCTGCCGGCAGAATTCCTTCGGATAAAGCATACCGACTATATGTAGACACGATTTTACAGAGAAAAGATGAAGAAGTGTCTGAGATGAAGGAGTTGATGGTCGAGAAGGCAGATAAGATTGACCTTCTGTTACAGCAGGTTGCAAAGTTACTTGCACAGAATACGAATTACACTTCCATGGTGACCAAGCCAAAGTATCAGCATAAGCGGATTAAGTTTATCCAGCTAAATCAGATGAGTGAACGACAGCTGCTTGTGATTGTTGTTCTTGATAACAACCACGTAAGCAACAAGTTCATTAACCTTATGACGGATGCCGATGAGAATGTGATTGCTCAGATGAATTTTTTGATGAACACGGCACTCACCGGACTTGATTTTACTGAGATTAACATGGCGATTATGCAGCAAATCAAGGAAAAAGCCGGGGAATACGGAGAATTGGCATCTAGCATTTTGGATTGTATTTCGGAAGTTATGACAGAAGAGGATGACTCAGAGATTTACACATCGGGCGCCACGAATATTTTGAAATATCCGGAGTTATCGGATAAGGAGAAAATGACCGGACTGCTTTCCACATTTGAAGAAAAACAGATGTTGTCAGCATGGGCCAACGATGAACCACCGGAGGATGACAAAGAACATGGCATTCAGGTGTACATTGGTGAGGAATCACCGGTAGAGTCAATGAAAGATTGTTCCGTTGTAACTGCCACGTACCGAATTAAAGAAGGCGTTTATGGAAAGATAGGTATTGTCGGACCAAAGCGTATGGACTACGAAAAAGTAGTTGGCACATTGGAAAACTGCATGCAGCAGCTAGATGACATATTTAAAAAGAAATAGCGAGGTGAAGTGAATTGGCTGAAGAGATGAAAAACGAAGACGTTAAAGAAGAAGTAAAGGAAGAAGAAACCGTAGAAGAAACGGTGGAACAAGCCGATAAAGAAGAAACAAAAGAAAAGAAAAAAACGGAAAAGTCAGAAAAAGCGGTTAAGAAGAAAGCAAAAAAAGACAAAAAAGATGAAAAGATTGAAGAGTTGAATGACCGCCTGATGAGAAATCTGGCAGAGTTTGAAAACTTTAGAAACCGCTCGGAAAAAGAAAAAAGTGCCATGTTTGAAATTGGTGCGAAGTCAGTTGTTGAAAAGATGCTTCCGGTTGTGGATAACTTGGAGCGAGGTTTTGACGGACTTTCCGATGAAGAAAAAGAGACACCATTTGCCAAAGGAATTGAGGCCGTTTACAAACAGCTTCTTACTGGATTAGAAGAAATCGGTGTGACACCGATTGAGGCAGTTGGTAAAGAATTTGACCCGAATTTCCATAATGCCGTTATGCATGATGAAGATGATTCAGATGCATCCAATCAGGTCATTGAGGAATTCCAAAAGGGTTATATGTATAAAGATTCAGTAGTCAGACACAGTATGGTTAAAGTGTTAAACTAATAAAGAAAATAACAGTCATGGTATAGACAGAAAGGAAGTATTATTATGAGCAAGATTATTGGTATTGACTTAGGAACAACAAACAGTTGTGTAGCAGTAATGGAAGGCGGCAAACCGGTTGTTGTAGCAAACGCTGAGGGCGCAAGAACAACTCCATCTGTTGTAGCATTTACAAAGACTGGTGAGCGTTTAGTTGGTGAGCCGGCAAAACGTCAGGCAGTAACAAACGCAGAGAAGACGATTTCTTCTATTAAGAGACATATGGGTACGGATTACCGTGCAACAATTGATGACAAGAAATACACACCACAGGAAATTTCCGCTATGATTCTTCAGAAATTGAAAAGTGATGCAGAGAATTACCTTGGTGGTGAGAAGGTAACAGAGGCTGTAATTACAGTTCCTGCTTACTTTAACGACGCACAGCGTCAGGCAACCAAAGATGCAGGTAAAATTGCAGGTTTGGATGTAAAACGTATTATCAACGAGCCAACAGCTGCAGCACTTGCTTATGGTTTGGATAATGAAGGCGAGCAGAAGATTATGGTATATGACCTTGGTGGTGGTACATTTGATGTTTCCATCATTGAGATTGGTGATGGTGTCATCGAAGTACTTTCTACTTCCGGTGATAACAAACTTGGTGGTGACGACTTTGATAATAAAGTATGTGACTACATGGTTTCTGAATTTAAGAAGGCAGAGGGCGTTGACCTTTCTACTGATAAGATGGCAATGCAGCGTTTGAAAGAAGCAGCAGAGAAAGCAAAGAAAGAGTTGTCTTCTGCAACTACAACAAACATTAACCTGCCATTTATCACAGCTACAGCTGAGGGACCAAAGCACTTTGATATGAACTTAACACGTGCAAAATTCGATGAATTGACCGCTGACCTTGTAGAGAGAACAGCAACACCGGTTCAGAACGCATTGAAAGATGCCGGTATTACCGCTTCTGAATTAGGAAAAGTATTGTTAGTTGGTGGTTCAACACGTATCCCTGCTGTACAGGATAAAGTAAAACAGTTGACCGGACATGAGCCAAACAAATCCTTGAACCCGGATGAGTGTGTAGCACTTGGTGCTTCGATTCAGGGTGGTAAACTGGCTGGAGATTCCGGTGCCGGCGACATCCTTCTTCTGGATGTAACTCCATTGTCACTTGCTATCGAGACAATGGGTGGTGTGGCTACCAAACTTATCGAGAGAAATACAACAATTCCTACTAAGAAGAGTCAGATTTTCTCTACCGCAGCAGATAACCAGACCGCTGTAGACATTAACGTAGTACAGGGCGAGAGACAGTTCGCTAGAGATAATAAATCTCTTGGACAGTTCCGCTTGGATGGTATTCCTCCGGCAATGCGTGGAGTACCACAGATTGAGGTTACATTTGATATCGATGCCAATGGTATTGTAAATGTATCCGCTAAGGACTTGGGAACAGGAAAAGAACAGCACATCACAATTACTGCTGGTTCTAACATG
>CDZV01049880.1_pt1 | contig 20689 bp, 18 predicted proteins | sample 554851 | NCBI WGS metagenome assembly CDZV01 (sample SAMEA3182090, study PRJEB8094) | gut metagenome | biome: human; feature: gut; material: Stool; isolation source: human stools | place: Canada | collected 2013-03-12
CGTTAGGCCATCTTGTTAAGCATGTCGACACGGATCTGGTGACGGCCGCCGGCGTACTGGGCGCGCAGGAACTCGCGGGCGATCTTCTTGGCGACCTCGGTGCCCACAACGCCCGGGCCCATGGTGACCATGCGCGAGCCGTTGTGCTCGCGGGTCATGTAGGCGGAACGCTCGTCGGAAATGTTGGCGACGACCATGCCCTTGATCTTGACGGCGGCCATATAGGAGCCGACGCCGTACTTATCGAATGCGAAGCCCTGGGAATCCTTGTGCTCCAGCAGGTCCTGGGCAACGGCGGTCGCGGAATCGACAAAGTCCGCGGCAGGGGTCTCGGAATAGTCGACGACCTTGTGACCATCGGCGATGAGCATCTCCTTGATGGACTCCTTCATCGACATACCGTCGGCATCGGAAGCGATTACAACCCTCATGACATCCTCCTTGAGAGATACGCAGGTGCGTAGTTTCTGTTTGGAAGTGTTGAATCGCGTTCAGGTCCGGGCATCTGAATGTGCGGTTCTTCACTGTTCATGTTTATTTGAGCACATTCGAACATCGACTGCAACCATTATTTGTTTATCTTTGTTCTTTTTTGAACAAATACTGTTTACGGATGATTGCTGACCGTTTGGGCCCGGCACGGACGTAGCGGCCACGTGTTCAACAAACAAAAGGGCGACCGAGAACGTGTCTCGGCCGCCCTTCGGCGGTATTTCCCGGTATAGGTATTTCCCGGTATATACAGCTGTTTTAGCTAATCGGACTGCCCACCCTTTTTGGTGTGCTTGGACGGAGCGCCCAGAAAGCGGCCCGTCAAATAGTTCGCCGGGCCGGAAATATCAATCCCCAGTAGCACGTGCCCCAGCCACAAAAACGCCGCGAGCACCAGCAGTGGAATCACGCACGAGGTCACGATCATCACGATAACGCCTTCGATCAGATCGGTCACCTGTTGCACGATCTCGTCGGTCATCTGTTTGGCACCACTGGTTACCGACGTGACGAGACCCGAGGCGCCGTCGGCAAGCTGCTCAAGCACATTCTTGGACTCTGTGGACTCGGTCTTTTTCTTGCTTACTTTGGAGCTGTCGCTATCTGCCGCACCCGCAGCGTCGGCCGCCTTTTGCTCGGCCGCCTCGATGCTCACTCGATACGTTTCGTCGACCTTTTGCGACACCCATACGCTTGCAGGCACCAAGGCCATTCCGATCATGGCGACCACCAGCACGCGAGTCGCCACGCGGCGCAGGACGGCGCTCGTGCTCCAGCGCCCGTGAATGCCGAGCGACATCGCAAAGAGCACCAGCGCAAACGGGATTAAGATGCCCAAGCCAACCGACCATAAAATCGTGAGCAAATATTTCTCGAGGTAGAGCACGGCAAGCACGATGCCCAAGTTACCCGAAAGCTGCGCGAGCTGCTCGGCAACTGGCGTTCCCGTATCGCCCGGCAGCGCAGTGATACCCGCAGATAGGGCGACGCACGAGGTTGTGAGCGCCAAAACATTGCCCTTCTTTTGATCGATGACCTCGATGGTGGAGTCCCAAGTCTTGGTATCGGCAAAATGCGGACGAGCTACAAAGCCCGACAACAGCGCCAGTACCACGAGCGCAACGATAAAGCCAATCTGCAGCTTTTTGTTTGCGCACACGACATCGGACAGGCTGGGCTGCAGCTCGGTTACCGTCGTATGCTCGGTTATCTGGACAGGACGTCCATGAGCCATCTCATGCGCATCTGTCTTTTGAATCAATCCGTTGTCCGGCATTTGGACACCTCCTCATTCCGGCCTGCATTGCGGATGGAAGTATACCCACCCATCGAAAAACCGAACGGGAGGGCGTGCAGAAGCTCCAAGACTGCCCCAACGACTAGTCGTTTAAGAACGTCCCCAATGACTGTCTCGGGATGAGTTGCGGTGGAATAGGGTTTGTTTTGTGCCCGCCGGCCCCTATTCAGTCCCTATTTCACCGCAACTTGGAGGAGGACAGAAAAAGCCCTGCTGCGGGTAGCGGCAGAGCTTTTGGAAGGGGACGAGTTGTGCAGGCTCGTTAGGCGAGCTTAGCCTCGAGCTCGGCGATGCGCTTGTAGGCATCGATGGTAAAGCGGGTCTGCTTCTCCAGGATCATGGTGGTCATGAGAGTATCCTGAGCATGGGCCATGATGAAGGTCATCTCCATCTCGCCGCCGCCGGCCTCCTGCGAAAGCAGCTTGGTCTGCGTGTCGTGGGCACCGATAAGTGCATCGCTGGCATCCTTGTGCAGCTGTTCGGCCTTCTCAAAATCACCCTCGCGAGCAGCATCGAGTGCTGCAAGCAGATCGGTCTGGGCGTCACCTGCGTATGCGACAATCTCGAATCCAACCATCGAGATTTCTTCTTTGGTTGCCATATTGCGTTCCTTTCACATATGAACCAATGGAGAGCATCGCGTCCGGGCATACGCGCTGCGTTCTGTATGGCAGAAACATTATCATTCAAACAAAAAAGAACAGCGCAAAACGTAATTTCGAGCTATGAACGGTCATTTTTCGTCCGTGAACGGTTTTTAAACCAATCTGAACAATATCGAATACAGTTAGCGGCAACCCAAACAGGACCGCACCCTAACGCAAATCGCGCACCGTATCGCCCTCTACGAGCACACCGGGGATCAGCATGTGCTCCACGCCAGACTCAACGCCCTCGCCGCCGGCAATCTTGTCGACCGCCCACATGCCGACGCGTTTATTGTCAAAGCGCACGGTAGTTAGGCGACAATCGGGCACGATATCGCCCAGGCTGTCATCAACACCCACCACGCTCACGTCCTCGGGCACGCGCTTTCCGCGCGACTCGAGCCCGCGAATGCAGCCGTAGGCCATGGCGTCGTTAGAAGCATAAATGGCCGTACAGGTCGGATCGTCCGCCAGAGCCTGACTGGCAGCATACCCGCTCTGTGCCGTCCAATCGCCACGGACGAGCCGCGGCGGCTCAATACCATGTGCGCGCAGTGTCTCACGCCAGCCTTCCTCGCGCTGCATGCCCGAAAGCGAGCGCTCGGGGCATGAGATAAAGTGCACGGTCTTGTGCCCCTGCCCCAGCAAGTACTCGACCACTTGGCGCGAGCAATCGAACTGGTCGTTATCGACCGTTGAACAGAGCGGGTGCTCCAGCATGGTAACGAGCACCGTCTGCATGCCGGGCAGCGGCTCGAAGGTGCCGAAGTCCGCCGGCATGCGATTCATGATCACAACCATGCCATCCACCGGCAGCGCGCTCATGCGCGACGATGCACTCTCGAGGGTATACGGATGCCCGTCTACTTTAGTTAGGGTGATGGCATAGCCATGTTTGTCGGCCGCAGCGGCAAAGCCCTCCATACGGTCGAGGTTGCCGGTGCCGGTAATGTTGAACATGGCGACACCGACGGTCTTAAACTTGCCGCGGCGCAGCGATCGACCGGCAAAATTGGGACGATACCCCAGCTCGCGCATGGCGGCACGCACGCGCTCCTTGGTCTCGGGGCGCACGCTGGGCGAATCGTGCACCGTACGCGAGACCGTCTGCTCCGAGACGCCCGCGAGACGCGCCACGTCCTTAACGGAAACCGATTTTTTAACAGCGGCCATAGGTCGATCTTTCTATGTCAACGATGCCATTGGCGGCACCCTACGCAGTCAAATGAACGCCTTCAAGTATATCCAACACCTCCCCCACAATACGTTTACCACCCAAAACCTACCGTTCACCGACAATCTTGCTTCGCCGAACGGCTTTTGTCGCCCAAATGTTAACGTTGCCATTGCGCAAACACAGAGCCGCCGGGCGGCTCAAACGTTTACGCCTAAGGAATCGATGGTTCGCAGGCACAGGAACCACTGATTCGCGTCTTTTTTTGTGTCGCAAAATGGCAACGTCAACATTTTGGCAACCGAACGCCAAAAGCTACCATCGTTGCTAACCCACCGACTCTTAGGAGCATTGCATGGAACAACTCATCGCCATCATCGAAAAGGGCCAGCCCTTTTTCAACGCGATCGCCCGCAACAAGTACCTCAAGGCGATCCGCGACGGCTTTATCTCCGTCATCCCCATCATCATCTTCTCGTCCATCTTCTGCCTGGTAGCCTCGGTCCCCAACATCTGGGGTTTCTATTGGCCCGATGACATCAACAACGCCCTGTGGAAGTGCTACAACTACTCCATGGGCATCCTGGCCATCGCCTGTGCCGCCACTACTGCCAAGCACTTCGCCGACGCCCAGAACCGCGACCTGCCCAAGAACAACCAGATCAACTTCATCTCGTGCATGTGCGCGGCCATCATCGGCTTCTTGCTCCTTTCGAGCGACACCATCGCCACGGACGCCGCCAGCGGCTTCAACACCACCTATCTTGGTTCCAAGGGCCTGCTAACCGCCTTCATCGCTGCGTTTGTGACCGGCATCATCTACAAGTTCTTTATCAAGCGCAACATCACCGTCAAGATGCCCGAGCAGGTTCCGCCCAACATCTCGCAGACCTTTAAGGACATCATCCCCTTCTCTGTCTGCATCACCGTCTTTTGGGTCTTTGACATCGTCTTCCGCGCTGCCTTTGGCATCTGCTTTGCCCAGGGCGTCATCCAGGTGTTCCAGCCCCTGTTCACCGCTGCCGACGGCTACATCGGCCTTGCTGTGATTTACGGCGCCATGAGCCTGTTCTGGTTCGTCGGCGTCCACGGCCCCTCGATCGTCGAGCCTGCCATCGCCGCCGCCCTCGTTGCCAACATGACCGACAACCTGGCTGCATTCCAGGCCGGCGAGCACGCCTCCGCTGTTCTGACGCAGGGCGCCCAGTACTTCGTCGTCTGCATGGGCGGCACCGGCGCCACACTCGTCCTGGTCTTTATGTTCTGCTTCCTGGCCAAGTCCCAGGAGATGCGCGCTGTCGGTAAGGCCGCCATCGTCCCCGTGTGCTTTGCCGTCAACGAGCCGCTACTGTTCGCCGCGCCCATCGTGCTCAACCCCGTCTTCTTTGTCCCGTTTGTCTTTGCCCCGATCGCCAACATCTGGATCCTCAAGATCTTTATCGACTTCTTGGGCATGAACGGCTTTATGTACACCCTGCCCTGGACCGTCCCCGGCCCCATCGGCACCATCATGGGCCTGGGCTTCCAGCCGCTCGCCTTTGTGATGCTCGCCATCATCCTGGTCGTCGACTTTGCGCTGTACTACCCGTTCTTCCGTGCCTATGACGCCCAGAAGTGCGCCGAGGAGGCCGAGATCTCCCAGGAGGAGCTCGCCGCCAAGAACGCCGAGAAGGCCGCCAAGCTCAACGATGCCTTCCAGGGCAAGGCTGACGCCAAGAGCGTTGCCGCCGGCGCTGCCGCCGAGGCCGTGAAGGCCGACGCCCCCGCTGCCGAGGCAACGACCGCCAGCGACCTCAACGGCAAGCGTGTGCTCGTGCTCTGCCAGGGTGGCGGTACCTCGGGCCTACTCGCCAACGCGCTGGCCAAGGCTGCCAAGGAGCGCGGCATCGATCTTGAAACCGCCGCCGAGGCCTATGGCAACCACGTGGACATGCTCCCCGACTTTGACCTGGTCGTCCTGGCCCCGCAGGCCGCAAGCTACCTGGCTGACCTTCAGAAAGACTGCGAACGCGTGGGCAACAAGTGCGTCGCCTGCCGTGGCAAGCAGTACATCGAGCTCTCCCAGAACGGTGACAAGTCTCTCGCCTTCGTCTCCGAGCAACTATCGAAGTAAGTAACGCCCAGGGCCAGCCGACCATCAATAGCCGGCTGGCCCTTCGATTTAGACGATTGGATCATCATGTCCGTTAATCCTGCTAGCGTCACCAACCCGCCTGCGCAGTTTCCAGAGGACTTTGTCTTTGGCGGCGCCACTGCTGCCTACCAGGTAGAGGGCGAGACCCGCACTCACGGTAAGGGCAAGGTTGCCTGGGACGACTTCCTGGAGGCCCAGGGGCGCTTTTCCCCCGATCCCGCTTCGGACTTCTACAACCAGTACCCCGTCGACCTGGAGCTGTGCGAGGAATTCGGCATCAACGGCATTCGCCTCTCCATCGCGTGGAGCCGCATCTTTCCCAACGGTACCGGCGAAATCAACCCCGAAGGTGTACAGTTCTACCACGATCTCTTCGCCGAGTGCCACAAACACCACGTTGAGCCGTTTGTCACGCTGCATCACTTTGACACACCGCTGCCCCTCTTTGAGAAGGGCGACTTTCTCAACCGCGAGACCATCGACGCCTTTGTGAACTTTGCCACCTTCTGCTTTAAGGAGTACGCCGACCAGGTGACCTATTGGTTCACCTTTAACGAGATCTGGGCGGACGCCTCCAACACCTACATCGAGGGTACCTTCCCCGGTGGCGTCAAAGCTCATCTGGCCGAGGCCTTCCAGTGCGAGCACAACATGATGCTCGCCCACGCCAAGGCCGTGCTGGCCTTCCACAACGGCGGCTTTAAGGGCAAGATCGGCGTCATCCAGTCGCTGGAGTTTAAGTACCCGCTCAACGAGAACGACCCCGCCGACATCAAGGCCGCCAACAACGAGCACGTGCTGCAAAACCAGTTTTTGCTCGACGCCACCTTCCGCGGCGACTATGCTCCCGACACCCTCGAGTGTGCCAACCGCCTGGCCGCCATCTCGGGCGGTACCATCGAGATCCTAGACGAGGATTTGGAAATCATGCGCGAGGCAGCGCTCTACAACGACTACCTGGGTGTCAACAACTACCAGTGCCGTTTTTTGAAGGCTTACGACGGCGAGAACGACCTGCACCACAACGGTACGGGCGAGAAGGGCACCGGCCGCTGGCGCGTCAAGGGCATTGGCGAGCATGCGAACAAGCCCGGCATCCCCACCACCGACTGGGACTGGATCATCTATCCCGAGGGTCTGTTCGACCTGCTCGTCTACATTAAGCAGCGCTACCCCAACTACAAGCAGATCTTCATCACCGAGAACGGCATGGGCTACAAGGACCCCTACAAGGACGGTTTTGTGGACGACCGGCCGCGCATCGACTACATCGAGCAGCACCTGCGCTGGCTGCTCAAGGCCATGGAGGTGGGCGTCAATGTGGGCGGCTACTTCCTGTGGAGCCTGCAGGACCAGTTCTCCTGGACCAATGGCTACAACAAGCGCTATGGCTTCTTCTACGTAGACTTTGAGACGCAAAAGCGCACGCCCAAGGCAAGCGCCTACTGGTATAAGCACGTGGCGCAGACCCGTCGTCTGGACTAGTGGCTGGCGGGGGTGCCCGCTCACATAACCTGTCCCCATTTCTCAGCCGGGGGCGGCGCGTCACACGGCGCGCCGCCCCCGGTCTTTTTGTGCAGGCCGGAAGCCGTTTGTCTCGATCTGTAACATCTAGCCGAGTTTTTTGGTCCTACCTGTTACCGATCGAGACGAACAGGCCGAGCACGCCTACGCCCGCAGGTCCTTTACGCTGGAACGTTCGACCAACACGCCCGAGACGAGCGTACGGCTTCTGGAGCTCGGGGTTTCCAGACCTGCGACGACCTCGTTAAGCGCACGAATGCCCAGCTCGCGGTGGCAAAACTTCACCGACGTCAGAATGGAGTTGGGAATCGTCTTGTAGAGCTCATCGTCGAAACCGATCACGGACACGTCGTCGGGCACACTGAGCCCTTTGTCATGTAGAGCCATCATCACGCCGTTTGCCATGCAGTCGTTAGCAGCGAGGACCGCCGTGCAATCGGGTTTATCGGCAAGCACAAGGCCCGCGGCATAGCCACTATCCGCATTCCAATCGCCTTGCAGAGGTTCGGGCGGCTCAATGCCACGCGCCTCGAGTGCCGCTCGCCAACCTTTCATACGGCACTGGCTCGACAGTGACTCTTTTTTACCAGAAACGAAGTATACGTTCTTGTGCCCGTGATTCAAGAAGTACTCGCACGCCATGCGCGCACCGCCCTCTTGGTCGTCACTGACGGTGGAGCAGGCAGGATGCTCCATCGGCGTAATAATCACCGTCTTGAGGTCTTTCGGCGCCTCAAAGGTATCAAAGTCATCGACCATCTGACGCAGGTTGAAGATCATGCCGTCGACGGGAAGCTGCGACATCCTACGCGCCGCTTCGGCAAGGGTCATCTTCTCCCCAGCCCGCTTTTTGATCATCGTGAGCGCAAAGCCGCGTTCTTCGGCGGCATCTGCGATACCGTCAATCATGTCCACAGCACCGCCCGACAAGTGGAACAGCACCACGCCGATGCACCCGTAACGGCCCAACTTGAGTGAACGCGCGGCAAAGTTGGCTCGAAACCCGAGCGCCTCCATTGCGGAATGGACCTTATCGCGTGTCGACTCTCGCACGCTATCGGGCTCGTTGATCACGCGCGAAACCGTCTTGAGAGAAACGCCCGCGGCAACTGCCACATCGTTCATCGAGACATTTTTCTTGTCCATCGTTGCCACTGCTTCTCCACTCGGTTCTCTATCGCTTGCTTTTTGCGTTCTAGCATACACTACCTGCCTGACTGATAAATCAACCGTTTACCGGACAATATCGACCGCTCACCCGTATATCCTTGTTGCTCTTCCAAAAATGTCTTACGTTGTCATTAACGAAATGACAACGTTGTCATTTCGCAATGCCTTCCTTAAGCAGGAAGGTTTCCGGGCAGTCCTGACCATCCATCGACGACCAGTTCCATCCACATGCATCGCGCATCAAGTAGCAAAGGAGCTTTATGGACGCCATCGTAAAGATGCTCGAAAAGCATCAGCCGTTCTTTGAGAAGATCTCGAGAAACATCTACCTCCAGGCCATCAAGGACGGATTCCTTGGGTGCATGCCCATCGTCCTCACCTCTTCGATCTTTCTGCTGATCGCCACGCTTCCCGGCGTGGTCGGCATCGCGCTGCCCCAGCCGCTCCTCGACTGGTGCAACAAGCTGTACAACTTCACCATGGGCGTCATGGGCATCATGGTTGCCGGCACCACCGCCAAGAACTTCACGGCATCCATGAACCGTCGTATGCCCGCCGGCAAAGTGCTCAACGACGGTTCCACTATGGTGGCCGCCCAGTGCAGCATGCTGCTGCTCGCAGTCACGCAGTTCACCACCAAGCTCAACGGCTCCGAGCTTTCGGTCTTCGATTGCACCAGCATGGGCACGCGCGGTCTGTTCTCGGCCTATATCGCCGCGTTCATCACCGTGTGGGTCTACAAATTCTGCGTCTCGCGCGATCTGACCATTAAGCTGCCCAAGGAGGTCCCGGGCGCCATCGCTCAGAACTTCCGCGACATTATCCCCTTTGGCGGCGCTGTCATCATCTGCGGCATCATCGATGTCGTCGTGCGCAACCTCATGGGCGTTCCGTTCTCCGAGCTGCTTATCAAACTGCTCTCCCCGCTCTTTACCGCTGCAGAAACCTATCCTGGCCTTATCCTTATCCAGGCAGCCACCGCGTTCTTCTGGTTCATCGGCGTCCACGGCCCCTCAATCGTCCAGCCGGGCATCGACCCCATCCGTCTTGCCAACCAGGCCGAAAACCTGCAGGTTCTGCTGGCAGGCGGCCACCCCGCCCACTCCCTCACCTTTAACATGTCGCTCGTGGGTGAGTTCGGCGGCACTGGCGCCACGTTCATCGTGCCGCTTCTGCTGATTCTCTTTATGAAGTCCAAGCAGCTCAAAGCCGTCGGTAAGGCCTCGATTGTTCCTGTTGCCTTTGCTGTCAACGAGCCGCTGCTCTTTGGCGCGCCGATGATCCTTAACCCCTACATGCTCATCCCCTTTGTTGCCGCCGGCTGCGTCAACGTGAGTGTTGCCAAGTTCTTTATCGATAACGTGGGCATGAACGGCTTCTCCTTCGTGGTGCCTTGGGCCACCCCCGCCCCCATCGGCATTTTCATCACCACGAACTTCCAGCTTATTGCCCTGGTATTTGTCGCGATCATCATCTTGCTGGACGCCATCATCTACCTGCCGTTCTTGAAGGCATACGATAAGCTGCTCTGCGACCAGGAGGCCGAGCGCGCCGCCGAGCTGGGTCTCGAGTCCGATGGTGCTGCCACCATCGCCGCCAGCACCTCTGCGCCCGCTGCCGAGCAGACCGCCGCTGCCGTCGAGCCGACCGCCGCTGCCGCCGACAGCAAGCCTGCCGCCGAACAGCCCGAGCCTGCCGCCGATGCATCCGCCAAGAAGGACGTCGATGGCCTGAAGGTCCTCGTCCTGTGCGCTGGCGCCGGCACCTCCGCCATGCTTGCCAACGCCATCAAGGAAGGTGCCGCGCAGACCGGAGAGAACATCGCTTCCTCTGCCGGTGCCTATGGTCAGCACACTGCCATCATGGATCAGTACGACGTTATCGTGCTTGCCCCGCAGGTCCGTAGCTACTACAACGACATGAAGGCCGACACCGATCGCCTAGGCATTAAGCTGCTCGCCCCGCGCGGCAAGGAATATATCGACCTTACCCGCGACCCCGCCGGTGCCATCAAGTGGCTCCGCGAGAACCTCGACTAGTTCCTCCCTCTGTTGGTGCCCGGACCCCCAGTTTGGGCACCTCTCCCTATTCGTATCCCACAGAAAGGATGACTCATGACCAACCCCATGCAGTTCCCCGACGGCTTTGTGTTTGGCGGCGCCACCGCCGCTTACCAGGTTGAGGGCGAGACCCGCACGCACGGCAAGGGCAAAGTGCCCTGGGACGATTTCCTGGCTGCTCAGGGTCGCTTCTCCCCCGACCCCGCAAGCGATTTCTACAACAAGTATCCGGTCGATATCGACCTGTGCCAGCGCTTCGGCATCAACGGCATTCGCGTCTCCATCGCTTGGAGCCGCATCTTCCCCAACGGCACTGGTGAGATTAACCCCGAGGGCGTCTCTTTCTATCACGAGCTTTTCGCCACCTGCAACAAAGCCGGCGTTATCCCCTATGTCACGCTCGATCACTTCGATACGCCCGAGGCCTTCTACCAGGACGGTGGCGAGGGATTCCTGACGCGCACGACGATCGACGCCTTTGTCGAGTACGCCAAGTTCTGCTTTGCCGAGTTCACCGAGGTCAAGCACTGGTTTACCTTTAACGAGATTCCCGCGACCGCCGAGGGCAGCTTTATCGTTGGCAACTGGCCGCACGGCGAGAAGTACCGCCTGGACAAGGCCTTCCAACTCATGCACAACATGATGGTGGCCCACGCCAAGGCTGTCGTCGCCTTCCATGAGGGCGGCTTTGAGGGCGAGATCGGCATTGTCCAGAACCTGGAGCCCAAGTATCCCCTCGACCCCAACAACGCCGCCGACTGCGAGGCAGCCCGCATGGCCGACGTCATCAACAACCGCTGGGTACTCGACGCCACCTTCCGCGGCCACTATGCAGCCGACACCATGGAGGCTGCGACCAAGCTGGCCCATATCGCCGGCGGCGAGCTCGACGTCCGCGACGAGGACATCGCCGCGCTGACCGCCGCGCTCCCCTACAACGATTGCCTGGGCGTCAACACCTACAAGTGCCAGTTCCTGCGTGCCGCCGAGGGCGAAAACGACATCAACCACAATGGCACCGGCGACAAGGGCTCCTCGCGCTGGTTCCTCAAGGGCGTGGGCGAGTCATGCGTGCGCGAAGGCGTACCCACCACCGATTGGGACTGGATTATCTATCCCGAGGGCCTCTACGACCTGCTGCTCCGCATTAAGAACGATTACCCCAACTACAAGAAGATCTACATCACCGAGAACGGCATGGGCTATAAGGACGACTTCGAGGACGGCTTTATCGACGACGCCCCTCGCATCGACTATATGCGCCAGCATCTCGCGTGGATCCTCAAGGCAATCGACGGCGGCGTGAACGTCGACGGTTACTTTGTGTGGTCGCTGCAGGACCAGTTCTCCTGGACCAACGGCTATAACAAGCGCTATGGCCTGTTCTACATCGACTTTGAGACCCAGAAGCGCTATCCCAAGGCGAGCGCGTACTGGTACAAGAACGTCGCGGAGACCGGCCTGCTTATGGCCTAGTTTCCGCCGCATGCCACCCGTCGGCCGCATACGAATCCCAAACCGGTTCGTATGCGGCCTTTTTGTTTTTGGTGAGCACGTGCAGGCCGTTTATCTCGATTTGTAACATCTAGCAAGGATTTTCGGCTCCAATTGTTACAGATTGAGATGAACGGGGGCATCCGGTTCGAAATATTTAGATCTGTAACATCTAACTCGCTTTTAGCCGTCTAACTGTTACAGATTGAGACGATTCGACGGTATCGTCCGCATGGACACACCGTGGTACAATTGTGTCCCAACGCAAAGGAGGTACCCATGTCAGCTTGTGTGCCCGTCCGAGATATGAAGGACACTGCTGCATTCACCACGCTTGTTGAGTCTGAGCGCGACGTCACCGTAACTAAGAACGGCTACGAGGCCATGCACTGCATCAGCAGCGACCAGTATCGCCTCATGCAAGAAGAAATCGCCAAGGCAAAACTGCTGTCTCGTATGATGTTGGCAGAAGACGAAATATCGCAAGGCGACTACAGCGACTACGAATCCTTCGCGGCTTCGATACGAGACAAATATGACCTATAACGTCGTAATCCTCAAAAGCGCGCGATATGAGTACGAGAGTATTGTCGGATACCTTGCTCAAATCCTTAAGAATCCGCGTGCAGCAGGCAATTTTGTCGCTGAGTTTGAATATCAGCTTGATCTGCTTCGCGAGCAGCCGCTCCTACGTCCCCTCTCGCACATGCAAGAGCTGGCGGCACGTAATTACCGATCGTTTCCCGTCAACAACTACGTGTGCCTTTACAAGCTTGAGCACGAAACAATCTATATCGCCCACATCTTTCATCAGTCACAGGACTACGCCCGCCTGGTCTAGCCCACAAGCTGAATACTTGGCCCGAGCACATTTGCGCGTCATATCGCGTCACGTTGACGCGTAAAATGACGCGCAAATTTTTACGCGTCATCAAATTTGACGCACAAATGGTGTTTTTACATTTACGTGTCATTTTGCGCGTCATTGTGAAGCGGTAACCCCGCGCTGGAAAGGGCAAAAGTCCTCCTGCAGCGTTAGCTAGCAGATGACCTGCGTGTGCTCCTCGATGGCGACACGATCCTCGGCGGTAATACCCGGCTCGCACACCACGGCGTCCAAACTGTCCAGGCGGCAGAAAGTGTAGAAGCCGTGCCTGCCGATCTTGCTGGAGTCGGCGATGAGGCAGCGCGTATCGGCCTTGCTAAAGACGAGCTGCTGGATGCGGCCCTCGTCCATGTTGGACGTGGACGCGTCGCCGTCCAGAATGCCGTTGGCACCGATAAACGCCGTGTCAATCCCTAGTGCGCGCAGGGTATCCTCGGCCGTGGGCCCCACAAAGGCGGCGGTGCGGCGGCGGTACATGCCGCCCACCAGGCACAGCTCGCAATCCTCGCGCGCCTCCAGCAGGCTAAAGGCCGAAAGCGAATTGGTCACATAGATGGAAGTCAGCTTGTCGGTGACTCGGAGAGCGCCAATGCGATCTCACGACGGCTGCGCTCATTGTCTCAATTAGCTACTCAACGAAATACGGCCCCGCAGCTCAATAAGCTGCGGGGCCGTACTATACACCGACGAATCAACGACGGAGTGCATCCACTATTTGGCCAGCTCCTGAACGATCCAGTCAATTGCACCTTCGGGATCGTTGGTAAGGTCGATATACTCCTTGCCCCTTGTGGTGAGCAGTTTAATTCCAAGGCGATCGGTATCGGCCTTCATAGCGTCATAGTACATGCGTGCCTGGGGCGCCAGAACAATCACGTTGTACTGATCCATCGTATCATAGTGGCTTCCGTACGCACCGGACTGAGAAACCAGATCAATACCCTTAGCAGCGGCGCCTTCGCGAAGAGCATTTGCCAAGAGAGTCGAAGTGCCGGCACCCTGGCAAAGCACAAGCACGCGGATCTGCTCCGCCTTGTCCTTTACCGCCTCGAGAGCTTTTGCGACATTTTCCTGTGCGGCAATAGCATCTGCATCCGAGGTTCCTGCAGTCTCCTTTGCAGACTCTTCCAAACAAAGCTGATGGTCATACGCCTTGCAGAACGGATAGTAAATCACAAAGTCAACGACCAACAGCACCGCAATCAATACAAGAGAACGTACATCAAGACCTGTGGTGAGGAATGCACCGATTGGGCCGGGAAGCGCCCACGGCATGGTATACATGGGGGCGTTCATTCCAATTACGTCAATGAAAAACTTACCGATTATAGCGTTGACCATAGGAGCCGCTAGGAAGGGCACGAACATATAGGGATTGAGAACAATCGGCATACCGAAGAGAACGGGCTCGTTAACTCCAAAAATCACCGGGATAATCGATGCCTTGCCCATGGCTTTAAGCTGCTTGGAACGCATAAACATGATCAGGATAATAGGAACGATGAACGTGCAGCCAGAACCGCCCAGACCGCCGATGAAGTTTGTAAAGTCCAGCGCGAGAGCAATTGACGGGTGTCCACCTGCTTGGTAAACCGCAAGATTGGTAACGGTATTGTCGTAGAGCGCAGCATTGATCGGAGTCATGACAACCGAGGCACCGTGAATGCCCATAAATTGGAAAAGTGCGACCGCGCCCTCGATAAGCGCCATGCCAGGATAGGTGTCGACCGCGGAGAACAGCGGCGAGATAAGAGCGGATACCAAATTGGCGAACGGCACAGCAAGCAGCTTACGGCTCGCAAGATCGATAAAAGCGCACGCAAGGATCGAAAACCCAAACGCAAAGATATCGCGAAAACTCTGCGCAATAGAGCCAGGGACCTCTTTGGGGAGCTTGATCGTCACATTATGGCTAATGCACACCTTATAGATATTAACGGTCAAGAATGCGGATACGAACGCAGCGATAAAACCCTTGGTTCCCATGTAGCCGGTTTCAAAAACAGACGTATCTGCTCCGCCAATCGAGACAACATCGTTCGTCACCGATAGCAAGAACATGCCGCACATGGCGCAAACCATGCACGAGGTGGGGTTGAGAGATTTGCCCGAAGGCATGCGGCGGTTCATCGACTTGGCAAGTGAGCTCGCCGTGGTGCCGGCCACCATAATGCCAAGAAGTCCCATGGTATATGCATAGATTTTATTGAAGAAATCCAGCACCTCAGACGGAAGCGCGATGCCTACATAGGCAGGGAGCGTCGAAAGAAGAAGGAACAGACTCGAGAACAGCACAATTGGCATATTCGAGAGAAAGCCATCCTTAATCGCCACCAGATAAATGTTCCTTGAGATTTTGTCGAAGAGGGCCTGGTGTTTTTCAAGGAATTTGACGATAGCGTCCATAACACATCCTTTCATAATTCCCGGGCACACAACGATTTTTCCGGACTCAACCGTCGTCGTCCCCGTTTGTATCCACGTATGTAAGTGAATACGTTCTTGTGCGAAATGTAATATCATTTGCGCGATTTGTCATAACCAATTCTTTTTCCGCTTTGTCGATATGTCAAGAATTCAAATACTTATTCGGTGAACGGTAGTTGATTAATATAAGGTTTTCCCAGCTAAATGCCATTTTTTCCGAGCAGTACAATAAGTTTGCAACCGTTCACCGATTGGATATAACATATTTAATATATTGTTGTAACAATATTAGTGACGATGTCACAAGCCTGTCGTTCTAGTCAAAGGAAGTAACAATGCCCAAACGATTACTGAACATGTCCGCATCCGATTTTGCCACCACGTCACCCATGGATCTAAAGCAGGCAATTCTGGCCTCCGAGGGACGTACCATCATGGCGGAAAACGTACCCTCTTCCCAATTTCTCAGCGGCGTTACTAATGCAGAAATCGAACGTGCCGCAGGTGCCGACCTGCTTCTGTTTAACGCGTTCGATGTGTTCGATCCAGTTATTGCCGGTATTCCAGATGATCTCAATGAAAACCCGGTCACTTGGGTGAAGCGAGCATGCGGAAGGCCGATTGGCGTCAATCTGGAGCCAGTTGATAACGAGGCAGAGATGTCTGAATCCCGTACGGAAATCCCCATGGGTCGTCGCGTCTCTCCCAAGACCTTAGAAAAGGCTAACGAACTCGGATTTGATTTTATCTGCCTGACGGGCAACCCTGGAACTGGCGTCTCCAACGATGCGATTGCCCATTCAATCAAACTCTCCAAAGAGCATTTCAATGGCCTGATCATAGCCGGAAAAATGCATGGAGCGGGCGTTGCGGAACCTGTCATGACGCTCGAAATAGCGCGCGAGTTTGTTGACCTCGGTGTCGATATCCTTCTGGTGCCAGCCCCCTACACCGTCCCCTGCTTCCAAGAAGCAGACCTGCGCGCCATCGTAGACTTTGTACGATCCTACAACGTAGGCAAGTCAATTGAAGAGAAGGTTCTCGTCATGGCGGCGAACGGGACGAGTCAAGACTCTTGCGACAGCGAGACCATTAAGAAAATAGGCCTTGCAGCAAAAGCAGCCGGCGCTGACCTCCAACATATCGGGGACTCCATGAACGGTATTTGCCTGCCCCAGAATATCTTCACGCTCGGACAAGCCCTTCGTGGATACAGGCATCAGATTATCATGCTGAGCCGCTCTGTGATACGTTAAGGTTACCTTGCCCACGTTACATCCCGACTGAGGCAACCATCAGGTATAACCAACATGCAAACTGAGGCTCTAATGCTCGATACACACGAAAAACGGCCACTCTATTTACAGCTCACCGACGCGCTGCTCAAGCAGATCGTTGATGAATATCAAGCAGACGATAAACTTCCAACAGAAATGGAACTCTGCGACGAATACGCCGTAAGCAGAACAACCGTCCGACTTGCCATGAGTGAGCTGGAGCGTCGTGGAAGTATCTATCGAATCCAAGGTAAGGGATCGTTTGTTGCACCGAAACGCGTTAGCGAGCTCAATTCACTTTTAGACTTTGACTTTACAAGCCATTGCGATGGCGTTGATCCGGATGCCATCACCAAACATTTCGGCGGCCTCACATCAGGTCGTCCAATTTCTGTAATGATGCTCCAACAATTTGGATGTCAAAGTCGCGATGAAATTCAGCGTCTTGAATTGACCTACGAACTTGAAGGCAGCTTCATAGGCGCTGATACGTTCTTCATTTCAAAGTCGCGCGTTCCGAATAACCAGTTAGATTTTCAGGCATTTAGCAGAATCATGGACGACTTGTCCAAGTCTATCCAATCTGTTAGGGAAAGCTATAGAGCACGTCAGCTTAGCGATTCCGAAGCCAGCAATTATGGTGTTGCAAAACTTCCGGTCATCGAACTGACTCATTATGCTTACGACTCCGGAGGCAAACTAATCTCAATTGTCTGCCGCACCGTCTTAACTGGGCGGGTCCCTTATCAAAACTTTATTTTCAAGTCCTAATGTTCTTTTTCTTTTGTCTCGATCTGTAACACGTAGCCGAGTTTTTAAGTCCTAACCGTTACAGATCGAGACAAACAAGGTAGACCCCACCGAATTGTCTCGATCTGTAACATCTGACTCGCTTTTGGCCGCCTAGATATCACAGGTTGAGACGATTTGATAGTGGAGTCCTCATTTGCGCGTCATATCGCGTAGCTCTGACGCGCTGGTTCCCACAATGGCAGGAGACAAAAGTCCTCCCGCAGCGCTTGTTGGCAATCCCGTAGCGTTAGCTAGCAGATGACCTGCGTGTGTTCCTCGATGGCGGCACGATCCACGGCGGCAATACCCGGCTCGCACACCACGGCGTCCAAACTGTCCAGGCGGCAGAAGGTGTAGAAGTCGCGCTTGCCGATCTTGCTGGAGTCGGCGATCAGATAGCGCGAGTCGGCCTTGCTAAAGGCGAGCTGCTGGATACGGCCCTCGTCCATGTTGGACGTGGACACGTCGCCGTCCAGGATGCCGTTGGCGCCGATAAACGCTGCATCGATACCAAGCGCACGCAAGGTATCCTCGGCCGTTGGCCCCACAAAAGCGGCGGTGCGGCGGCGGTACATGCCGCCCACCAGGCACAGTTCGTAGTCTTCGCTCGCCTCGAGCAGGCTAAACACCGAAAGCGAATTAGTCACGATGCGCAGGCGGCACGCCGGCAGCATCGAGGCCATCTGCTCAACCGTGGTGCCCGTACCCAAAAAGATGGTCGAGCCCTCCTCGATGAGCTCAACGGCTCGGCGCGCGATCTGCAGCTTTTCCTCAGCATGTTTGGAACGTTTTTCGCTGTGCGAATACTCGTGGCGCAACATAGTGTGGGGACGTCCCTGTGCACTGCGGGCTCCGCCGTGCACGCGCTCGATCTCGCCCAGGCTCGCAAGTTCCTCAAGGTCACGGCGGATCGTCATATCCGAGACGCCCAGCGCATCCGAAATCTCCTTGACCGAGACCGTGCCCTGCTCTTCGAGCAGCTGCCGAACCTTATCCTGTCGCTCTGCCTTAATCACGATGAATCCTCGCCGTTCTTTGCGCGCATATCATTCAAACAGTAACGAACAAATTGTATCAGACCCGTGCGCGTCAAAAATGAACGCCCGCACAGCTCCAATCATCACTTTTTTGAGAAAAATACCCCCTGCTTTAGTGGGGTGTAGTGATAATCTCGCCTGTTCGCGCTACAGTTTGTCGGAAATACCTCGATGTTAGGAACCAAATGATCACTTCCGAGCTTTTCGGCACCGCGCCGTGCGGTACCCCCGTTCATCGTTACACCCTCAACGGGCCCGAGATCTGCGTTCGCATTATGGACTATGGCGCCACCGTGCTTGGTGTCGACGTGCCCGACATTCCCGGCAACGTGCGCGATGTGGTGCTGGGCTTCGATAAGCTCGAGGATTACTTTGACAACCCCGCCTGCTTTGGCGCGACCATCGGCCCCGTGGCAAACCGCACCGCGGGCGCCACAATCACCATCGCCGGCACGGACTGGCATATGCCCGCCAACGAGGGCGCCAACAACCTGCACAGCGATCTTGAGCACGGTCTGCATAAACGCGTGTGGGACGTTGAGCTCGACGAGGCCCATAACGCCGTGCGCATGACCACCTCGCTTGAGGATGGCGAACTGGGCCTTCCCGGCAACCGCACCTTTACGGCCGTGTTTACCGTTACACGCACCGGCGTCTTTCGCATCGAGTATGGCTGCGAGAGCGACCGCGCCACCTACGTGTCCATGACCAACCACACGTACTTTAACCTTGCCGGCCATAACGCCGGCATGGACTGCGAGCACTTCTTTGTTGCCAACGCTGCCCACTACCTGCCCATCAACGAGCAGAACATCCCCACCGGCGAGATCGCTCCGGTCGAAGGCACGCCGTTTGACTTTCGCGAGCTGCGCCCCGTCGCGCCTGGCATGGAGGCCGACGATCCCCAGATTAAGCAGGCACGCGGCTACGACCACTGCCTGTGCATCGATGGCTATCAGTACGGCCGTAATCTGCGCTGTGCGATGCACGTCGAGGAGATGTGGACCGGCCGCGAGCTGGACTACTACACTACCGCTCCAGGCGTGCAGCTCTACACCGGCAACTGGCTGGGCGACGAGCACGCCAAGGACGACGCCAACTATGGCTGGGGCGCCGGCTTTGCCCTCGAGGCCGAAATGTATCCCGACACGCCGCACCATCCGCTGTTCCCCCAGGGCATCGTGGGCCCCGGTCACCCCTACAGCAATGTGATCGAATACCACTTTATGAGGCACTAAGCCCACAACGCGACATATCGCACAGCTGCGCCCGCCGGCACACCGCCGACGGGCGTTTTTCATCTTTTGGGCTCATTTTCGCTGTGACTGTATGAGTGACATATCAAAACTATGCCCATTTACTACGTTTAGCCCGGGATGCTCGACCATGCACCGGTTTTGTTAAATTCACGAGCCGTCTACCTGCGGTTTTGTTTTTCTCAAATTCGACATGCTCGGCGACAGGCGATCAAACGTAGTAAATGGGCATAGTTTTTGACAGGCAGCATCGCGCGAGTCCCTCGCAAGGGCAAAATGATCCGTTTTCCTCCGTCCCCAAGGGATCAGTTGAACAGATTGCCGATGGGGTCGGGGGCTGAACTGGGAAGATAGCGGATTTCTAGCTCTATGCCGAGTTCTTGCAGCTCTTTAAAGGCGGCGTCATCTGCCTCGTCTACGGCAACGGCAGGCGTTACAGAGCGCTTACCCTCCCCTGCCTGCATATGGCCAATGCTGATCTTGGTGATCGGCACACCACCCTTAACCAGCGCGAGCGCATCGGCGGGTGAGGCCACCATGATCAGAATCCATTGACGCGGCGTTGCGGTATGGATAATGTCGATGGTCCTTTGCACCGAGAAAAACCGTGTCCACACGCCCTCGGGCGCCGCGACCCTCATAGGCGCCCACTTGCGCGAATCCGCCGCAATCTCGCCGTTAACGATCAGGACGAGGTTGGAGCCAACCGCCTCATTCCACAGCTCAACGTCTTGCCCGTAAATAAACCGATCATCGATGCGCGTGAGAAGAATCTTGGGTTGAGCCATCACTGCCCCATTCTGCTTGAGACCCGTAAGAGCAAGACATCACGTCTCCAATATTAGTGCATTTAAAGTGAGAAAAGCCGTCAGAACACTTGCGCGGATGTGCGATGTCCCGTATCATAGACAGCCGTTGACGCCTCAGTTGCGTCACCACATGGTCGCCAGCGTAGCTCAGTTGGTAGAGCACCGCTCTCGTAAAGCGGGGGTCACCGGTTCGAGCCCGGTCGCTGGCTCCAT
>CDZV01045885.1_pt1 | contig 20599 bp, 19 predicted proteins | sample 554851 | NCBI WGS metagenome assembly CDZV01 (sample SAMEA3182090, study PRJEB8094) | gut metagenome | biome: human; feature: gut; material: Stool; isolation source: human stools | place: Canada | collected 2013-03-12
ATCCTTGACAGCGCCAGCCGTGCTTGCTGTGTGGCAGTCAAGTCCGGCTTACGCCGAACTATTTTTATTCATGCGGGTGTCCAACTTGCACTTGCAATTTGCGTCGCTAATTTTTTTAAAAATTTTCGAAAAAAATTGCAGGAGATCGGATATCGGCATATATTTCGGGGAAACGCTATATATATCGACAGCATTCGACATATACCGCAACGGGTTGTGCTTTGAAAATCAGGCCGCCGCCTGGCTGTCGACAGCGGAAGAAGCCGTTTTCAGCATATTTTCTGCAAAAATTGCAAAGCCTTTGGTCGGGTCGTTGACAAAGACATGGGTCACCGCGCCGACCAGTTTTCCATCCTGCAGAATGGGCGAACCGCTCATTCCCTGGACAATACCGCCCGTCTTCTCGAGCAGTTCCTCATCGGTGATGACGATAACCATATTGCGCGTGGGGGACGAATCGTTATAATGGACCTGATCGATGCGGATATCGAACCATTCCGGTTTGGTTCCGTCGATGGTTGTCAGAATTTGCGCGGCTCCGGTTTTCACCTGCTGCTTCATGCAGACGGGCACCGTCTGCACGGCAGAAGGCAGATTGGTCAGCGAGCCGAAAATGCCGGTTTCGCTGTTCACGGTCAGTTGGCCGAGCGTCCCCGTCTCAAAGCCGCCGCGCAGCTCGCCCGGCGTACCCGAAACGCCTTTCTGCACGCCGAAAATACGCGCCGGCACGATCTCGCCTGTGGACAGCGGCAGGATTTCGCCCGTGTCCACATCGCATACCGCGTGGCCCAGGCCGCCGAAGGTTTTGCTTTGCGGATCGTAGAAGGTCAGCGTGCCGATCCCTGCCGAGCTGTCCCGCACCCAGAGCCCTGCTTTCCAGCGATTTTCATTGACCGACTTCGCCGGTACAAATTTGACGTCGAAGGCGATATTGTCGCGCCGGATATGAAAGGTCATGGTTTTGCCCCCCGACTGCTCCACCATCTCGGCTACCTGCTCATTGGTCGTGACGGTTTTGCCGTTGATGGTGAGAATCACGTCGCCCGCCTTGATGCCTGCCGACCGCGCCGGATTGCTCGGCCCGTTTGCCGTATCCACATCCGACATCCCCACCACCAGGACGCCGTCGGTAAATATTTTAATGCCAAACGGCGTGCCGCACGGGACAACCACCGGCAAATCCACCACCTTGACCGCCACATCCTTTACCGGGAAAAGCCCAAACAGCTTAAGCGGGGCGGTATAGCTGCTCCCGGCGGTAAGAGAGGTGGCTTCCACCGCCTTGCCCGAGGCAGTACGCGGCGCGCCCGCCTCCACCGCGCCGTTCAGATACAGATCGGTTCCTTCCACCACGCTGAACTGTTCGGGAAGGCTGTTGGACAGGGTGACAATATAGCCAAGAAGCAGCCCGCAGGTCAGCGCCAAAAACCCGCAGACGCCCCGAATCATCTTCTTCATTCGTGTTCCTTCCTTTCTTTAAAATGAAGCGCATACTATATATAGATCAAAAAATAAAGACAGACGAACCGCCTTTGTTTTTTAAAGCTGTCGTACCAAAGACGAGAAGTACCGGATCGCCGTTTCTTTTCATCTTGCAGCAGCCTCTATTACTCTTCCACTCACCCGAAAAAGTATTTACCCAGAAAATAAAATTCCGCGCGGATAATTGGCACAGCTGGAAAGCCATAATTTCCTGCTTTTTGGAAAAAATTCAAAGGGCCTTCCCGTAAAGTCAAAAACCCTGTCCATTTTTCGTCGAATTTTTGAACGGCTGGCGGTTGCCAATTGAAAAAAAACGTGATACACTGTCATCATCTTGATTCCACCGGGGTATAACTATGGGGATAGTGAAAGGCAATCTGGAACTGACCATTGCGCTGAATCGGTCTACCTGCTACTTTTTGCGCACCGGCCAGTGTTCATTAAACGTCGTAAGCGACTATTACGTCGCGCCGGAGACTAGGACCGCGCCCTCCGATCTGCTGTATTGTCCGCGTCTGTACCGGGCGATGTGCAACCGGGAACGGATGAAGCCTATAAGCGTCCTGCCCTGCGCCTGCGGCCACACGCAGGTGGTCTCCGGACACCAGCGGGCCTGTATCGCCGCGCAGAAAGGCCTTGAGCTCGCACTGCGGGCCGCCGGTGACGAGGAGAAGGAAACCTGCCGCATCTGCGGCGAACCGCAAACCACCTTCGAAGAGGCAAGCGGCGGCGACCGTATCGTCACGGTGCGGGCCATCATCGACAAGGATGAAGAAGCCGATTAAAAAAATCCTGCGGAATTTTCCGCAGGATTTTTTCGGTGAAATGCGCCGGCTGCGCAGCATCGGAGCGCCGCGGTGCACATGTTTTCCCTGTTCTTCGCCCGTATATTGTCTCTCCCGAAAAAAGCGGCCTGCCTATGCCTGCAGGCCGCTTTTCGCTTGTCGGATAGGATATGGGACACGGGGCGTTGTTTCTTATCGGATGGTATCAGTTGGTCAGCGTGTCGGACAGATGATAGCTGAACTTTTCCATATCATATACGCCGGCGGAAAGCATGCCGGCATATTTCAGCGCCTTGCCCGTGCCGATGGCCACGCATTCGTCCGGGCATTCTGCCACGCGGCACGCCACGCCGGTGTTTCGCTCGATATAGGCGGCCATACCGTGCAGCAGGGCGCCGCCGCCCGTGAGCACCATGCCGTGCTCCAGCACATCGCCGACCAGCTCGGGCGGCGTCCCTTCGAGAACGCTCTGAATCCCGGCGAGCATTTCGGCAAGCGGCTCGGCGATCGCGTCATAAATGTCGCTGGCCCGGACCGTCTGCACGACGGGCAGGCCGGTCATCGCGTCACGCCCCTTGGCCTCTATCGTCACATCCTCCTCGCGCGGCAGAGCGCCGCCGATCGCTTTTTTGATTTGTTCCGCCGTCAGCGTACCGACGATCAGGTTGAACGCCGTGCGCAGATACCGCACAATGGCCGCGTCCAAATCGTTGCCCCCCACGCGCAGCGAGCAGGAGGTGGATATCCCCTTCAGGGACAGGACCGCCACATCGGTGGTTCCGCCGCCGATGTTGACGGCCATACTGCCCCGCGCCGCGCCGATATCCAGCCCGGCGCCGATGGCGGCTGCCACCGCCTCTTCAATCAGCACCACGCGGCGCACGCCTGCGGCGGACATGGCTTCCACCACCGAACGCTGCTCCACCTCGGTGACCGAAGCGGGGACGCTCACCGCCGCACGCGGCTTGAGCACTTTATAGGCGCATACCCGCCGCACAAAATAGCGAATCATGCGCTCCGCAAAATCGTAATCGGCGATGACGCCCTTATCCAGCGGGCGAACCACCTGAATGGAGGCGGGCGCGCGCCCGAGCATATCATACGCTTCCTGCCCGCAGGCGATGAGCCGCCCTTTTCGGCTGTCCACCGCGATAACCGCGGGCTCCTTGAGCACGACGCCCTTTCCGGACGCGTATATCACCACCTGCGACGTTCCCAGGTCAATCCCTAAATCCATGCCGGGCATCGGTGCACCTCATCTCCTTCGCCATTTCTTCGCCGCCGCGACAAATTTCGACACAGCGGGCAGGCTTCTATTATAAAGCAGAGAGCGCCGTTTGGCAAGATACCCATCCTTATCGGCGCCGCTCCGGTGCGCGCGTCCCCGCCAGGCAGATCGCGCATACCCGCTGTGCGCCGTACAGCTTGAGCATCTTGGCACATTCGTCCAATGTGGAACCGGTCGTAATCACGTCGTCCACCAACAGAATCCGTGCCTGCCGGACATCCGCTCCGCCGCGCAGATCGAACGCACCGATGAGATTGCCCCGCCGCCGTGCGGCAGGAAGCTCCTTCTGCGCCGGAGTATCCAGGATTTTGACCAGCGGCTCCGCGTAAGGGACACCCAGCTGCTCCGCCAGTTCCCGTGCGAGCAGGGCGACCGGATTGAAGCCCCGTTCCTTTTGCGCCGCCTCGTACATGGGCACGGGCACCACGCAGGTGAACGCCTCCTCCCCATATTCTCGGCGGACGGTTTCGGCCAGCTCGCGCGCAAACAGCGCGGTGATATACGGGCGCGCTTCCTTCTTATAACGCAGAATGCCCTGCCGCATCACCCCCATCATACCAAAAGGGCAGCGCGCAGCGGTCAAACTGCGGCCGATGCTGACGGCAGCGGCAGGCCGTCCTTTCCTGCCCGCACTGCGGGCAGAGATCGCCCTCCATACGCGGGAGAGACGCTGCACAGCGCGGGCAATACCCGCGCGCATACGCGATCACCTGTCCGCAGCAGGCGCAGCGTTCCGGAAAGAACACGGCCAGCAGATGGCCGTACCAGGTTTTCGTTTTCCGCCGCATAGGCACACCCGTTTCTTACGGCAGCCCGGAGCAGGCCGCAGCCCGCTCCGGCTTCCTTTATTTACAGCTCCATGGCTTCTGCCTCAAGCAGAAAATGCTTCAGTCCGCTGTAGCGCAGGGTCTTGCGGTTGTTGTCCACCATCGCCTGCACGGTTTCCCGGCTGCCGACCAGAATGAGCAGCGATTTTGCCCTTGTGACAGCCGTATACAGCAGATTGCGGTAACAAAGCTGCGGCTGGTTGTGATATAGGGGGAGGACGACCGCTTCAAATTCGCTCCCCTGGCTTTTATGCACGGTGGCGGCATAGGCCAGCTCGAGATCCTGCGCGTCCTGCCGGGCATAGAGCGCCACCCGATCGTCATACCGGACCGCCAGGCTTTCCCCTCTGGGATCGACCTGCTCGAGCACGCCGATGTCCCCGTTGAAGACACCGCTGCCAAACTCGCCGTCATCCCGCGTCCAGCCGATATCGTAGTTGTTGCGCGTGTGCATGACCTTATCCCCTGTGCGCAGCACGACGCCCTCCACCGTGATTTCGGGCTTGTCCTGCGCCGGCGGGTTGAGCAGCTCCTGCAGACGGCGGTTAAGCTCCCGCGTGCCGAGTTCTCCCTTGCGGCCGGGGCAGAGCACCTGAAGCCCCGCAAACACCGTGTACCCGTAAGACTCGGGCAGACGGCGCGCGCATAAATCGAGCACGGTTCCGGTCACCGCCCCTACGCTTTGGCGGGGCAAAAAGAAAAAGTCCCCTTCTTTAAAAGTCATTTCGGGAGGTTCTCCCCGGACGATATGATGCGCGTTGCGGATGATATGGCTCTCCATCGCCTGGCGGAACACCTCGGTAAGCTGCACCACCGGCAGGGTGCCGCTGTCAATGAGATCCTGCAGCACGCAGCCGGGGCCGACGGCGGGGAGCTGATCGGTGTCCCCCACCAGTATCAGACGGCAGCCCGTTTTCAGCGCGCGAAGCAGGCTGTTGAACAGCAGCACGTCCACCATGGACATCTCGTCCACCACCACCGCATCCGCGTCAAGCGGATTTTTCTCGTTGCGGGCGAATACCGCCGTTTCCTCTTCGTCCCACTGCACCTCCAGCAGGCGGTGCAGCGTCTTCGCCTCGCACCCGGTGAGCTCAGACATGCGTTTGGCCGCACGGCCCGTCGGGGCAGCAATGGCCACCGTCTCCCCCATTCCTTCAAGCAGGGTGATGATGGCGCGCAGCGTGGTCGTTTTGCCGGTGCCCGGTCCGCCCGTCAGGATCAGCACCCCTTTTTCCACCGCTTCCACGATGGCCCGCCGCTGCTGCGCCTCATACCGGATGCCCGCAGCGCGTTCGATGGCATCAATGCCCTCCTCCACGCTGTGCCGCACCGTGGGAGGAAACCCGGTCATCAGGCGCAGGCGGGCCGCCGCATACTTTTCCGCCTGGTACAGATGCGGCAGAAAGATGTACGCCCGCTCCTCCCCGGTGTTGAAAAAGACCTCCCGCACCGTAAAGCCGGCGATCATGTCCCGCAGCACCGCATCCACCCGCTGCGCTTCCAGGCCGAGCAGGGACGCCGTCGTGGGGACCAGCTTGTCCGCCGGCAGGCAGGTGTGCCCGTTGCCTAGGTTGTGCCGCAGCACATACAGGATCCCCGCCTCCACCCGATGGGGATCGTCCGCCGCGCCGTTCATCGCGCGGCATATCGCGTCGGCCCGCTCAAAGCCGATGTACAGGCCCGGGGTACACAGCAGATACGGATTATCCCGGATGGTGCGCACCGCGGCGGCGCCCCACCGCTTCCAGCAGCGCAGTGCTTCCTGCGGCGTCATGCCGTACGGGGCGAAGGTCATCATCACTTCACGCAGACCGAACTGCGAAGCGTACGCCTCTCCGATTTTCCGCGCTTTGTCGGCGCTGATGCCGCGCAGCTCGGCCAGCCGCTGCGGCTCCCGTTCGAGTATATCCAGCGTTTCGTCGCCGAATTTTTCCACAATGCGGGCGGCCGTGGACGGGCCGATTCCCTTGACCGCTCCCGAAGAGAGGTAGCGCAGGATAGCGGCGGCACTTGTGGGCAGGCGGGTTTCGCAGTGCTCGGCCCGGAACTGCACCCCAAAGCTCTGGTGCTCCACCCAGCTGCCAAGCAGGCGGAGGTGCTCCCCGGTATGGACCGTCGGGAGCACCCCCACCACTTTATGCAGTTCGTCTTCCGCTTCCAACTCGAGAACGGTCCAGCCATTGTCGTCGTTGCGGAATACCACGCGTTCCACCGTACCGCACAGCTCCTGCCAGTTCTCCGCCTTTTCCCGCTTTTCCATCATCCGTATCCCTCACGCGTTTGTCCCGTCGGGGTGCGCTTTTTCCGCATTTTCTTACCTTTCCTTTATTATAGCGAAAGGTCCGCCTCTTGTAAACCGGAGGGGAACATTTCTTTGAACGCCTCCAAGCTGAGCAGCTCCACGCCACAGGCGGCGCACAGCTTTTCGGCCAGTTTCCTTGTTTCTCCGTCCATACCGGTATCGAGCAGTATCAGCCGTTCCGGCCGCAGCAGGGGTCCCGCCCAGCGGCGCTGTACCGCGGCTGACCGCACCAGATATTCCACATCGTCACGGTGGCCGCTCACCGGCAGGACACGGATTCCTCTGTCCCGCGCATGCGGCGTAAGAATGCGCAGGGCCGCGCTGCGTATCAGCTGCGTGCAGCCATATAACGCGAGCAGCAGCACCAGAATCAGCAAAATTTTATCGCCCACAACCAAGCCCCCTTCATCCGCATTGTCTCCTACCATCATGGTATGCCTCCCCGCCGAATCGGTGCAAAAAACGTAAAAAAAGCCGGAGGTCCCGACCGTTTTGGTCAGAACCTCCGGCTTTTTCTCGTTTCATGGCGGGGCAAGATAGTGCAGCGCTGGCAGATTGCGCGCAACACCGAACAGAAACAGCACGACGATCATGGTCCAAAGGACGCCATTCTGCCAGCGAGTCAGTGTCCGGCTGCCTGTGCGAATATAGCGTACCATACTGACGCCCGCCACCAGCAGGCCGGCCGGCCCTAGGATAAAAAGCGCCATATGGCTGCGAAAGGCCGCATAAAAATCCAACCGCAGCAAAGCCAGACAAAAGCGGGATATACCGCACCCCGGACAATACAATCCGGTCAGGCGATGGATCAGGCAAGGAACCGACCAGCCCGTCAAACCGATCAGCAGCCCATATCCCAGTCCGATCAGCAACAGCACAGCCAGCCGCCGCAGTACATAAAGCGCCCGCTCTTTCACCACTTATTGCGGCATATAGGTTGGCGGCTGCATGCCGATCATCTTGTTTATCTCATTCTGCATGAGCGCATAGCCGGCAACCGGGGAAACCAGTTCCAAAATCAGATACAGCACCCCGCTGTTTCCGTTTGGCAACCCGCGCAGCTGATTGGCCGCATCGATTTTCTCTCCCATTTTATAAGCCCAGTACAGGCCATAGATGTTACAGGTGATAATCGTCAGCAACAGGGAAACGCCGCCCGTGGTATATCCCTGACGTCCGGACAGCAGATTGGCCTCGTTGGTCATGGTTACAAACCAGTACATACCGTAGATGCCGCAGGTAATAATGCTCAGAATAATGCACACCGCTATGTTCCTCTGTTTCAAATAAATCCCTCCACAAAATAAATGATCTGTGTACATCGTATAACAGATATCCACGTTCTGTCAACTTGGAAATATGACGGAATCTATCTGGCGCTTTTGATAAATATGTCGAAATTATGAACAGACAGCTGTGACTCATCCTATTCATAAGAAAACCGGCGTTTTCATAAACGCCGGTTTTGTCCATTCACAATTTTTCCAGCAGCAGGGCGGCCAGCTGCCGCGCCGCCACCAGGCAATCCTCGCTGCCCGCCTGGGCGATATCCACAAGGACGCTGAACATATATCCCTTGCCGTACAGGACCAGCTCTTTGGTCTCGGCGCTCCACCAGGCATCGTCCGCCAAATTGGGCACCGCCTGTATCGCCTCATCCACGGCCTTCATACTGTCAAGCCGGGTATCATACACGGCGCGCTCCACCTCGTCCAGATGGATATCCACCGTGGTGAGCGCGTCGCCCGAGGCGTAATGCGCCGTCGTGCCGTCATCCAGCATCTGCGGCCCTTCCATCTCGACACCGACCGCCGAGGATACCTGCTCGAGCGTCAGCATCGCCGACAGATCGATATCCAGCGGCGGCGGTACGCTGATGACGTCCAGGCTCACTTCCGGTTCGCTGGAAGCGGCCGGCTTCTGCGTACAGCCGGCGAGCATCGTCAGCCCCCACACGGCGCAGATAAGGCCTATACCCGCAGACCACAACCACTTTTTCATATCCTGTCCCTCCGTCCACGCCGCTGCAAGCTTTCTGCCGCCTGCGGTGGCTTTTGATGGAAACGTCACCGGCGCACTCCTGCCGCAGCGTCCCCTTTCTGCACAGGGTTACGCCCGGATCACCGCCCCGGCTGCAGACGCCCTCGCGACGGTCCGCGGTCGCTGCCGGCCTGTCGCGGGCGTGCCCGCGACACGTTTTTGCGTCCTGTCATGGCACTTTGGCCATGCCTTCAGTATACCACAGACGGCGGACGGTTGACAAGAGAAAGCACTCAGGCCATCTCGACGAAGCGGCGCAGATTGGACAGCCCGATCGCAATGCCCTGCAGGCAGTTTTCCATGCCTTCAAATTCAATGCCGATCATCCCGTCGTAGCCGGCCGCCTTGAGTATCGACAGGCAGACCGTCACCGGCACATCGCCGTGACCGATGATGGTTCCGCGCAGATACCGGCCGCCGCGGGAACGGAAAAAGCCCTCCCCAGGGTTGGGCGTGATACCGGATTTCATAATAAAATCCTTCGCGTGGACATACCGCACATAGGGGGCCAGACGGCTCGCCGCCAAATCCGGCTGCACATCGGCGCACAGGAAATTCCCCATATCGAACAGCAGGCCGAAGTTGGGATGCCCCACCGTCGTCAGCAGGGCTTCCACCCGATCCACATCCTGGAAGAAGAAGCCGTGGTTCTCCACCATGGTGGAGATGCCGAGTGCCTCTGCCCGCTTGGTCACCTCGCGGCAGCCCTCCGCCAGCCGGGGAAGCACCTGCGTAAAGCCGGTATACCCTTTTTCTTCCCCGGGAATGCCGCCCGTCACATCGTGCCGGATGCTTTTGGCGCCGAGCACCGCGGCAATTTCCAGCTCACCCTGCAGGCGCTGCACTTCGTCCGCCACCGGGTTTTTCAGAAAATCCGCCCCGATGGTGTAATTGGATACCGTGAGCCCTTCCTTCTGGCAGGCCTCGTGCAGACGGCGGGCATAATCGAGCTTGGACACGCCCTCCGGCGCGCAGACATCCACAAACTCCACCGCATCGGCGCCCATTTCCCGGATCTTCGCAACCGTATCCAGCTGCGTCATGCGGCCCGCGGACGTCTCCTGCGACAAGCTGTATGTACTGATGGCGTATTTCATTTTTCAGACTCCTCCCGTTTTTTCTTTCAGTATACCGCGTTCAAAAAGGGTGTAAAGGTATAGGATTGCTTGCTGCTGTCATAATATTGCTCTTTCTTCCGCATGAACCGGGCCGCCGGCGTCATGAGGACCGCGCGCCGCTGCAACGGTCAAAAAATGGTATTGCCGTTGCCGTAGCGGCCTACCGCCAGCCAAGCAGATAGGCGGCCCCCAACAAAAGCCCCAGCCCCACCATATTGCACACCAGAAAGATACCCAGATACCGTCCGGTTCTGGCCCCCTCCTGACGCGCATACAGGCGAAAGGAGATGAGGCTGGCCATGGACGCCACCCAGGTGCCCAGGCCGCCCACATTTACCCCCATGAGCAGGCCGCGCCAATTCTCGGTGAAGCCGGAAAGCATCAGCGCGGCGGGCACATTGCTGATCCCCTGGCTGACCAGGGCGCTGACAAGCACCTCCCGCCCGCCGATGAGCCGGGATATCGTTTCCCTCACCGGCTCAATTTGTCCAAGATTGCCCACCAGGATAAAAAAGAAAACAAAGGTGGCCAGCAGGTTATAATCAATGCGGCGGAATACGCTTCTGTCCAGGAGGCACACCGCCGCACAGACGACACCGAGCACCGCCCACCAGGGCAGCACCCGGAACACCGCCAGCAGACTCAGCCCGAACAGGGCGGCGAAGAATCCCATCCGGCGCGCATGAACGTCCGTTTCCCCGTCCGGGATCCTGCCCTGCGTCTTGGGAAGCGGGGCGAGCAGCAGCGCGGCGGCCGTCAAAACCAGCCCCATGCCCCAGAGCGGCGCCGTCACCGCAAAAAACTCGCCCGCCCCCAAATGATATTGTCCATAAATATACAGGTTCTGCGGGTTGCCGAAGGGGGTGAGCACACTGCCGAGATTGGCGGCGATCGTCTCCATGACCACGACATACATGCGCGTGCCCTCCCCCGCCTCGCGCAGCATCAGCAAAGTCAGCGGCACAAAGGTGATGAGCGCCACGTCGTTGGTGATCCACAGCGAGGAAAAGAAACAGAGCAGCGTCAGCGCCAGAGCCTGCGCTTTAACGGTATGAAACCGCCGGGCCAGCCGCTGGGCAAGCAGAGTGAAGGCCCCGGCCCTGGACAGGCCGGCCACCGCCGCCATCAGGCAAAACAGAATGCCAAGCGTCCGCCAGTCAATATAGGCAAGATACGCGGCCGACGGCGGTACAAAGCAGCAGGAAAGGAGCGCCAGCGCCCCCGACGCCAGCAGCACCGGCTCCCGCTTGAGGTACCCCGCAAGTCGCTTTACACGGCCGCTTCCTTGGCTTTGCATACGTCGATCCACCCCAGCGCCTTCGAATAGGTTTCCAGCTGCTCGCAGGTCAGGCGAATGGCCGAATTGGCGCTTCCGCAGGCGGGATAGATCGCGTCAAAGCGTTTGAGCGACTCGTCCAAATACACACGCGCCCCCTCCGGATTGGCGAAGGGGCACACCCCGCCCGGCGCATAGCCGGTCAGTTGCTCCACCTCGTCGGCGGCAAGCATTTTGGCTTTGTGCCCGAACTGCGTCTTGAATTTGGCGTTGTCGATCTTCACATCGCCCGCCGCCACAATCAGAATGCAGCCTCCGTCCTCTCCATACAGCGAAATGGTCTTGGCAATACGGGCGGGCTCGGTCCCCAGGGCCTTGGCGGCCAGCTCAACCGTCGCGCTGGACACGGGGAATTCCTGCACATCTGCCTCCCGGCCAAACGCCCGCAAATAGTCTTTCACACGTGCAACCGACATCATCATGCATCCTTTCAGGGATTTTTTTACAATCGAGTATAACTGTACAAGCATTTGCCCGACTTGTCAAGACGGGAGAAATGTGGTATGGTGGATACGGTACAAGTTTGACAGCAAGGAGACAATTCACCATGCAGGACGCATTCTCCGCCGGTGTGGAGCCGGGCGGTCTGTATACCGTACAGGAAATTAAAATTCTCATCTGCTATATGCTGCTCGGCGTGGGCGAACCGCTGCCACGCGACGCGATCACCGATATCCTCGCCGGCGACGGGATGGCGAATTTTTTCGAAATCACCGCCGCGATAGACGAGCTCACGCGGCAGGGGCATCTGACCGAGCAGGACGATCTGGTGTCGCCGACCGACACGGGCCGCCAGGTGGCCTCCACCCTGTCCGGCCGCGTGCCCTATACCCTGCGGGAGCGTTCGGTGAAGGCGGCGCTGCGCCTTCTCACCCGCCGCCGGCGGGAAGCGGAAAACAGCGTGGACATTCAGAAAATGGAGACCGGCGTGCAGGTAACCTGTGCCATCCGGGATGGGGAAACGCCGCTGATGTCGATTTCGCTGCACGTCGCCGACGACATGCAGGCACAGCTTGTGCGCGAGCATTTTCTCGACGATCCCACTCTGCTGTACCGCAGCCTGCTCGCCATTCTGACGGGTGACGCCGGCATGAAGCGCGCGGACACCCAGATCGTCATCGAGCTGAAATAAGGCATGGTAAAAAGCAAGAAGGCGGCTGACACTTTCGTGTCCGCCGCCTTCTTAACACTTCAGGGCCTTCTCCCGCTTTATGCGTTTGCGCCGCACTTCTGCGCCCCGTATCGCAGTGTCTCGTCCAGCAGGGCTTCCAGGCTGGCATAGGGGGTATCCGGGGTCATACCGTTGCCCGCCGTCATCATCAGCCGTCCGGCCGGCCGGTAATAGGTATCCAGAAGATGGCGGACTTCCGCACGCACCTCGTCCGGCGTGCCGTACGGAATAATGCGCTGCACGTCAAAGCCCGCCCAGATGCAGATATCGCCGCCGTAAGCCTCCGCTACTTCGCGTTCGTCCATGGTGTATTTCTGAATGGGGTGCAAAACGTCCAGGCCGATCTCGATAAGCTCCGGGATAAAAGGAAGTATGTTGCCGCAGGTGTGCAGCCACATATGCATACCAAGGCCGTGCACATGGTCGATCAGTTCCTTATAATACGGCTTGAAAAATTCCCGGAAGATATCCAGCGAGAAAAAAGGGCCGGTCTGGGTGCCGATGTCGTCGCTCGTCCAAAGGGCATCGGCATGCAGCTCTTCGTGCGCCCGGTCGGCCAGCTGCTTATAAAAATCCGTCAGCGCCCGGAACAGGCGATGCACCTGATCCGGCGCTTCGTAAAAGTCGCACAGGGCGTTTTCCATCCCCCGCAGCGACCAGAACCGCTCGAACAGCCAGTACCACCAGAGCGCCACCCGGTAGCGTTCCTTTTTGGGCGGCGCGGCCGGGATCAGGCCGGGGTACTGCGGGGAAGGGAACTCCGCGAGGATACCGTCCAGCTCCGACCAGTCGCGGATGGAGCTGATGGCGTCCAGCGCCGTGCCTGGCGGGAAGGGGTTGTCGATATGCATCCAGCGGTAGCGCGGATCGTCGGCGGGTGCATCGAACACATCCGGAATGCGCAGAGGCAGGATTTCCGCATCGCAGGGATAGTCGTCTAACAGTGCCTGATACCGCGGGGCATCCGCTCCGAATTTGCCGGGATCCACCCAGGGATGGTAGAGAAGCGGGATGCGCCGGGCGGCTCCTTTCCCTTCGATGAGCCGCGTCATTTCCTCCCGGGTCAACGCTGTATCGCGCATGGCTTTTCCTCCTTTGCGCCGGCGGAAGTGCCGGGTTTAATCCAGAATCCCTTCCAGGCGGCAGTCGGTCATGGGGGCGGGCCGTTCATACCGGGACTGCAGAGGGATATACCGCTTTTCCTCGCTGCTCCTCTGGATGGTTTCCATAATCTCCAGCACGTGGAAGGTCTGCTGGCGATCCGCACGGGCGGGCCGCCCCGTGCGCAGCGCTTTGGCCATATCGGCCAGGCCGAGCGCCCGGCTGTTGTCCGCATACCGGTACAGCAGCGGCATTTCCCGCAGGGAACCGTCCTCCGGACGGAGAAGACGCACCGGGCCGCCGAAGTAGTTGGGATCGGGCACAAACAGCGTTCCCTTGGTGCCATATACCTCCAGGCGGCAGGGCTCGGTATGATGCACGTCGAAGGTGGTGAAAATGGTGCCGATAGCGCCGCACGCAAAGGCCAGCTGGCCGGTCACATAGGTCGGTACCCGCACGGTGATGGTTTCCCCGAAATGCGGCTGGCTGGTGATGGTACGGGTGGGGAAGCTGGCCTTGGACATGCCGTTCACCCCGACCACGCCGCCGAGCAGGTTGACGAGGGCCGTGAGGTAATAGGGGCCCATATCCATCATGGGGCCGCCGCCGTACTGATAGTAAAAATCCGGATCGGGGTGCCAGCTCTCATGGCCGGCGCAGATGAGGAAGGCCGCCGCGCCGATCGGCTCGCCGATAAAGCCGTCGTCGATCAGCTTCCGGCAGGTCTGGATGCCCGCGCCGAGGAAGGTATCGGGCGCGCCGCCCAGGCGCAGGTTCTTTTCCTCCGCCAGACGCACCAGCTCCTTTCCTTCCTCAAGGGAGGCGGCCAGCGGCTTTTCGCTGTAGACGTGCTTGCCTGCGAGGAGGGCGGCCTTCGTCACCTCAAAATGTTCATAGGGACGGGTGAGATTGAGCACAATGTCCACCTGGGGATCGGCAAAAAGCTCGTACATATCGCGGTAAATCCGGCCGACAGGATAATCCGCCGCCGCTTTTTCGGCCCGCTCCGGGATGAGATCGCACACCCCGGCAATCTCCAGCTCTTTGAACCGCCCGGTGATGTTCTGCAGGTAAATGCCGCTGATGGCGCCGACGCCGACAATGCCGATTTTAACTGTCTCCATACGGGCTTCTCCTCTCAGTACATTTTCGCGTTGTTTTCAAATCGTGTGGTGGTCAGTCCATGCTCCCTGGCATAGGATTTACCCTCCGCAGCCCAGAGCATACCCCGCCGCATCAGCTCCTGGGCGTTGGGCGATTTGTCGAACACGTCGTCGTGATGACCTAGGGAGGTGTAGAACACCCGGCCGTTGCCCCAGTATTTCGTCCAGGCCACCGGCATATCCACCGGCTTATTGGCGATATGATAATAACTCACCAGCGGGAACCGCGTGGTGGCCAGCACCTCGATGGCTGGATCCACATGCATATAGTAATGCTCGCTGCATACCGGAAAATCCTCCAGGCCCTCCACGATAGGACTGGAACCGTGGCATATGTTCACCATGTATTCGATGCCGTCGCCGCCGGGATGGCTGACCCACTGACCGCCGGTTATGAACTGCCATTCGGTGTCCTGGCGGAAGGAATCGCACATGCCGCCGTGGCAGCCGGCCAGGCCGGTACCCGCCCCCACCGCTTTGCATACGTTGCGGGTATAGTCGTTAGGGATTTCCCCCATGGTCCAGCAGGCCACGATCAAGTCCAGTTCCATGAGCCGCTCCACGTCCGCCAGGCTGTCCAGCGTATCGCTGATTTCCGCCTCGATTCCGGCGGCCTCCAGCAGCCCCGCGAATCGCTTTGAGGTCAGCTGCGGCTCATGTCCATCCCAGCCGCCCTGTATAATAAGTGCTTTTTTCATATGGGTTTCCTCCTTTTCTACACATCAAATATGGCAGGACAGGCCGTGTCCCTGTTCCTGGGTTTCAAAAATGAGATCGATGACCTTCATCACCCGCAGCGCCTGCTCGGGGCGGACATACAGGGAATCGGTTCCCTCCATGGTGCGGATGAGGTTGGGGTAAAAGGCGAGGACGCTGTCGCACTGCATTTCCGGGAGGGGAATCTCCCGGGTGGTTTCTTTCGGGCGGGGCGCCATGGTGCGGGTGGGGCCCGCTGCGGTGTAGACGATGTCGTCCCCCCACTCCATCTCCCCGCTCCCTGCCAGCTGTACCATCCGGCCGTCGCAGTCCCAGTTGTCGATGACCAGCGTGCCGTTGTCGCAGGAGACGTGCCAGCGTGGATGGTTGATAAAGCAGTTGGTGGAGAATTCGCATATGCCGGTGACGCCGTTTTCAAAATGCAGAAAGATTTTCACATTGTCGTCCACCTCGCCGGAGAAGAGCCTGACGAGATGGGCGTCCACCGCCGTAACCGGAGCCGGTATGAGATCGAGCAGCTGATCGATGAGATGCACGCCCCAGTCGTACGTCATGCCGCCGCCGTTGACCTTGTGGCCGCGCCAGCCGTGCATGGAACCGCGGGACCCCTGCACCCGGCTTTCAATAAAATAGGGCTTGCCGATCGTTTCCTCTTCCAGCACCCGGCGCACGATGCGGTAATCCCGATCCCAGCGGCGGTTTTGATGGACGGTGAAGATCCGCCCCGTTTCCCCGGACACGGCGATGACTTCCTCCAGCTCCTCCGCGTTCATGGTGACCGGCTTCTCACAGACGACGTGCTTGCCGGCGCGCAGGCTGCGGATCGACAGCTCCTTATGGAAGTTGTTGGGCGTGGCGACCACGACCAGTTCCACCTCCTTGTCGGCCAGCAGCTCCTCCAGCGATTGGTAGGCGACCAGTCCCTTTTCCACTGCCCGGTTCCGTGCTTCCTCCCGGACGTCGTAGGCGCCCTTGACCAACAGATCGGGAACCCGGTCACGCACCGAATCGCAGTGCCAGTTGGCCATGCCGCCGAATCCGATGAGCGCCATGGTATGTTGCATTTTTCCTCAACCTCCCCGCGGGGATATATCCCCTGTTTATCTACTTGCATTATAGCAAACGAAGCCGTATAATACTGGACATAAAAGCAAAAAGTTTGGACATTTCTTGCAGAAAGCGGGAATGATTGTGAATCCTTATTATGAAAACAATCCGGCTGAACTGCGGGCCTTTTTGACCGATGACTGCTCGTTTCCGGCACATTTTCATCCCGATTTGGAGCTGATGATGGTGCTTTCCGGCGGTGTTGAAGCGGAAATCGACGGACAAAAGGCCAACCTGGCCGCCGGGGATTTCGCCATGATTTTCCCCCATCAGCCGCACCGGTACCGCCAGTTCCCGGCGGAACAGACAAACGTTGCGTTCATCATCGCCAAGCCCTGGTACTTCGGCGAGTATGTGCACGCGCTCTTGGGCGATCATCCGGCGGATCCGGTCTGGCGCGCGGACAGGCTGCCGGCCGATATCCCCTGGGCCGTCGGCCGGCTGGTGGATCCGGAGGTCCGGCAGAACCGGGCCCTCGGCCGGGCGCTGCTGCAAATCGTGCTGGCGCACATCTGCACCGAATATCCGCTGGAGGCGAACGGCGATGCGGGCTTTGCCGACATGACCTGCCGGGCGGTGGACTATATCCAGCAGCACTATGACGAGCCGCTCCTGCTCGACGACGCGGCGCGGGTCCTGGGAATCAACCGGTATGCGCTGTCCCGGCTTTTCAACGGCCGTTTGGGCGTGCGGTTCACCAGCTATCTGAATGAGCTGCGCATTCACAAGGCGCAGGATCTCCTGCAGGGGAGCACCATCCCCATCGGTGACGTGGCGCAGCGGTGCGGGTTTGAAAATGTGCGCACCTTCAACCGGGCATTCCTGGCCTGCTGCGGTATGCCGCCGCGGGAATACCGCGCGCTGTATAAGGCGGGAAAATAAACAGTCCCCCCGAAAAGATCCGACGCGGGGCTTTAGGCAGCCGAATACAGGCAGAGGAGGCACTGCTTTGCAGCGCCTCCTCTTTTTCTGAGACAGCCGGATTGGGATCCGGCGTGTTATTTGCTGAAGGGACACAGGGCGAACCGGAAGGTGAAATGCTCCGCATCCAGACGATACCGCTTAATCAGCTGCGGCCCGCAGGAATTGGAGCCGATACCACTCTGCATGTAATCCAGGCAAAGCACCGTGTTTCCGTCCGGCTCCAGCTCATAATTGTGCCGGCAGGCCGTCAGCATCTCCTGGGTATAGGGGGAAACGTTGAAGCTGATCGGCTCCGCGAGGGCGAGGGCCTTTACTCCGCCGGACGGCCCTTCCACGCATACCCATTCGCAGCCCCAGTGGCTCCCGTTTTCCTGCGGCTTGATATAATCCTCGTGCTGCGCGGCCACCGTGGAGGCAAAGCGGCCCAGCCAGCTGGCGCGGTGCTTATCCACGTAGCTTTCATAAGGGCCGTAGCCGAAGTACGCGACCTGCTGCATCTCCCGGGGCAGGAAGAGGCGCACGCCGAACCGCGGCAGGAAGGGAATTTGGGCGTTTTTATGGGCATCGATCGAACAGGCAATCTGCCCCGCGGCGTCTATGCGCCAGGTTGCCTCCAGCTCCAGAAGCCGTTGCAGATATACCGCGCCGATGGACAAAACGGTGCGGATGACCACGGCGCCGTCTTCCCGGCTCGTCTCCGCCCGGTACGCGCGGGCGATGGTGCGATCGTAGCCCGCGGCCTGCCACTGCTGCACGATGTTGCGGTCGTTGTCGGTGGGTGCCCGCCAGAGGTTGTACGCCATCGGCTTTTGCAGCAGCGCGCGGTTGTCCGCCGTCAGTTCATCGAACACACCGGTGTGTTTATTGTATACATAGCGGAAACGCGCCCCGGTCAGGATTATCCGGCTTTCGGTTTCCTCCACCCCGATTTCTCCCTCTGCCGATGCCAGGGCGGCGGGCCGGAAGGCGGTCAGTTCCACCTGATCGAAGCCAAGCTCGTGGCCGGCAGCGGTAAAGGTGGCGTCCCCCTTCTGCAAATACACAAACCGCAGCAGTACCCGTCCCTGCGGCAGCGCGGGCAGTTCCAGCGGCAGCTCCTTCACCTGGTGCGGCTGCACATCCAGCGCCGCCGCGTCCTCGATGACGCCGCTTTTCCACGGCTCCCCGTCGCAGGTGATTTCCCAGGCAATCGTCAGGCAGTCCTTCAGATTGGTGAAATCCAGCATATTTCGCAGAAGGAACCGCTCCCCCTCCCGGACAATGCGGGCGGGACGGATCACATTCTTGTATTCCCGCAGGCCGTTGTGTACCCGCCGGTCGGGATAGACCAGGCCGTCCATACAGAAGTTCCCGTCGTGGGGGAATTCGCCGAAGTCGCCGCCGTAGCCGTACATCTCCCGGCCGTCGGCGGTGCGGCCGCGGTAGATGGCATGATCGCACCATTCCCAGATAAAGCCGCCACAGAAGGAGGCATACTGCAGCGTCAGCTGCAGATATTCCTCCAAATCGCCGGGGCCGTTGCCCATGGCGTGGCTGTATTCACACAATATCAGCGGCTTCTTCTGTTTCTCGTGGATGGCATAGTCGTCCCAGCGATCCTTCCCGGTTGCCGGATCCCGCAGCTGAATGCCCAGCCCGCTACCGTCCCGGCAGTAGGCTTCAATTGTGTCGCAGCCGGGATACATCCGGCTGACCATATCCAGGTTGGAGCGGTCCGGCGTCCAGCCGTCCACCAGCACATAATCGTTTTCGTAATGGGTCAAACGGGTCTTATCCACCCCTTTGATGTACGCCAGGGCCGCCTCAACGTTGGTGCCGTAGCCCGACTCGTTGCCCATGGACCAGATCACCACGCTGGGGCGGTTCTTATCCCGCGCATGCAGCAGCTTAATCCGATCCACCCAGGCCTCCTCGTAATCGGGATCCATGGCCAGCTTGGAATAAAAGGCGTCGCTGCCATACAGGTTCATCACGCCGTGGCATTCCAGATCCGCCTCATCCACCACATAAAAGCCGTACCGATCGCACAGCTCGGGCATATACGGGGCATTGGGATAGTGGCTGGTGCGGATTGCGTTGATATTGTGCTGCTTCATCAGCTCCAGATCGTGCAGCAAATGCGCAAAGGAAACCGCCGGGCCGTCCAGCGGGCTGGAATCGTGGCGGTTCACCCCGCGGAACACAATTCGCTGCCCGTTGAGCTGCACCACGCCGTCGCGCACGGCGATTTCCCGCAAGCCCACACGGCAGGGGATGGTTTCCTCCCCGGTTTCCAGTAGCAGGGTGTACAGATAAGGGTCCTCCGCATTCCACAGGTGCGGCCGCTCCACCGCGATGGCAAACACCGCGTCCGACGCCGTCCCCTGCGTCAGCAGCGTGCCCGCGTCGTCATACAGGCTGTACTGTACCGGCTGCGGCTGTCCGGCAAATTCCAGCGATACCCGGACGTCCGCCCTGGTATACCCGTCGGACAACGGCGTCGTCACGGTGAAATCCCGGATATGCCGCCCGGGCCGGGTCAGCATATATACATCCCGGAAGATGCCCGACATGCGGAATTTATCCTGATCCTCCATATAGCTGCCGTCGCACCACTTGAGCACCAGCACCGCCAGCTCATTGGAGCCGACCTGCACCCAGGGGGTGATATCGAACTCACTGGTGCAGTGGGATACCTGGCTGTAGCCGACAAAATGCCCGTTCACCCACACATAAAAGCAGGAATCCACCCCTTCAAAATTGAGATGCCGCACCCAGCCCTCCGGCGCTTCCTCCACCGTAAAGGAGCGCACGTATGCCCCGCAGGGATTGTCCAGCGGCACATAGGGCGGATCATACGGAAAGGGATACCGGGTGTTGGTGTATTGGTGGCGGTCATAGCCCTGTGTCTGCCACACGGAAGGCACCGGTATGGAGGAAAAGCCCTCCCGCCGGGCGCCCGGCTCGTAAAAGCGTTCCGTCACATCGCCCACGCTGGCATAATAGGCAAAATCCCAGTCGCCGTTCAAAAGCTGCAGGCGCGCCGACGCCGTGCGCGGGCAATCGGACAGGGCCGTCTGCACCGACTCGCAGGGGACGTAGTAGGCACGCGGGGGCATGGTGCCGATATGGAGTGCATGGGGATCCTCAAAATACTTTTCGATGATCATAATAGACCTCCTCGTATAATAAGATTCAAGTCAATAGATTTCAGGTATCAGCAGGCTTAGAGATGCCCGTGATACAATAGCTGTAGGAC
>CDZV01023799.1_pt1 | contig 20494 bp, 19 predicted proteins | sample 554851 | NCBI WGS metagenome assembly CDZV01 (sample SAMEA3182090, study PRJEB8094) | gut metagenome | biome: human; feature: gut; material: Stool; isolation source: human stools | place: Canada | collected 2013-03-12
ATGCATGACGGACAGGGCTCGATTCTTGCAGAAAAGTCGCCCTGTCCGTCATGAGAGGTGTCATTTCCGACGCGCATGTCGCCGGAAATGACGGAGTTTCCTTTCCTTCCGTCGTCTGCGGACGACGGAACTCTGCGAGGCTCTTCTCCAAGAGGGTTTTTCAACAGCCTGGCCAAAAGCCCGCGCCGGTACCGGCGCGGGCTTTTGGTATTGTCTGCCGAAACGGCTTATCCAGCGCCGGTACGCTCAAATTTCGTAAACGTACAGCGGATCACGGTGAAGCCGTCCTGCGCGATCTCCCCCCGCAGCAGGGCGAAGGTGTCCGCCTCAAACCACAGGGAGCACTCCTGCCCCGTCCCGGCCGTCCCTTCCGGGTCCCGGCAGATGATGTGCAGCAGCTGCGTCTCGTCTTCCGTCTCCAGGCCGCATTCGGCAATGAATCCTTCCCGGGCACAGTCCAACAGCACCGGCACTGCGTCCACGGGGCTCATGCCCTGCTGGTTCAGCGCTCCGGTCTCCACCCGGATGCCGTCGTACTCCAGCGCCGCGGCGTCCCGGCGCAGCCGGGCGGTGACGCCGGCAATGTTCTCCGGCGCGGTCACCGTCAGGACCGTGTCCCCCTCCTTTTCCCAGGACACGTCGATCCCGTAATCGTATACGCGGCTTCCATAGTCGGCCGTGACCTCCATAGAGGCGGTGCAGGCCGTCATGGCCAGGTACGCCCCCCGCATGTCCAGCGCAAGCTGTTCGGCCCGGCTGCCCGCCCCCGTCCCGCCGCAGGCGGACAGTACAAGCGCCAGGAGCATCATTGGTACGCACATCCAGCGACGGCGCACTTGAGTCCCTCCTAATTTACATGTTCGTTCAATACGCCGGGCAGTGCACGGATCAGGTCGCCGGGCGTCATACCGTACTCCCCCGCCGCTTCCGCGCAGCGGTCTCCCGCGGCGCCGTGGAGCCACACCGCCATGGGCACCGCCTGCCGGGCGCTCAGGCCCTGGCCCAGAAGAGCGAGAATCATCCCGCCCAGCACGTCTCCGCTTCCACCTTTTGCCATACCGGGATTTCCGGTGGTATTGAGGAAGGCGCTCCCGTCGGGGAAGGCGGTGATGGTACAGTGCCCCTTCAGCACCAGACAGCAGCCGTGCCTGCGGGCGAAGTCCAGGGCCGCTCCCAGCCGGTCGCCGCCGCTCAGATCTCCGCCCAGCCGGGCGAACTCCCCGTCGTGGGGGGTCAGGACGGTAAACAGCCCCTGCCGGGCATCCAACACATCTATATGCCCCTCCAGCGCGTTTATGCCGTCGGCGTCCAATACGACGGGCAGACGGGCTTCCCGCAGCAGCTGGCGCACCACGGCATACGTACCGTTTCCCCGCCCAAGCCCCGGCCCGATGAGGCATACGCCGCAGCTGCAGAGCTTTTCCAGCGCCAGAGCGCCCGCTTCCAGGGAGAGCCGCCCCTCCTTGTCCGCGGGAAGCGGGTGAGGCATCGCCTCGTCCAGCTTGGCGGCGGCAATGGGCCACACCGGGGCGGGCACCCCCACGGTGACCAGCCCGGCGCCGGTGCGCACGGCGGCCTGGGCCGCCAAAACCGGCGCGCCCGTATAGCCCACGCTGCCGCCCAGCAGATAGACCTTGCCGAAATCCCCCTTGTGGGCGTCCCTGGCCCGGCGGGGCAGGATCACATCGGCGGCCTCCACCGTCCGGATGGGACATTCCAGCGCATCCACCAGCTCCCGCGGTATGCCGATGTCCGCCACCACCAGTTTGCCGGTACACACCCCGCCCTTGCCCACAAAGTGCCCCGCCTTGGGCAGCGTGAAGGTGACGGTGGCCGCCGCCTGCACCGCCGCGCCCAGCACCCGGCCCGTATCCGCCTCCACTCCGCTGGGCAGATCGGCGGAGACCACCGGGATCGCACTGGTGTTCATCATATGCACGGCGGTCAGCGCATCGCCCCGCAGCGGCGTGTTCAGCCCGATGCCGAAGAGGGCGTCCACCATCACGCGGGCCTCCAGGCACCAGGCGGCAAACTCCGCGTCGTCCGGAGCAAAGCACTCCAAACGACCGCCGGCCGCCGCCAAACGCGCCTCCATCGTCCGGGTATCCGCCGTAAGCTTCTCCCGGGAGCCCACCAGGATACAGCGCACCTCATATCCCGCCTCCAGCAGCAGGCGGGCGCAGGCCACGCCGTCCCCTCCATTGTTGCCGCCGCCGCAGAAGCACACCGCCCGGAAGGGGCCGCTGCCCGCCGTTCCGGCCAAGTCCATGGCCGTCTCCGCCAGCGCGGCGGCCGCCCGCTCCATCAGCTGGTCAGAGGGAATGCCCCGCTCCCGGATGGCCGTCTGGTCCAGCTGGCGCATCTGCTGCGCCGATGCGATCCTCATATGCGTTTCTACTCCTTCCGCTTGTTCCAAAGGCCCCGCCCCTTTGGGGCGGGCCTCACGTTTTGTCCGGCTCTTTCTCCGCCGCCGCCCGGCAGGGCGTAAAATCCACCCGCCGGAACAGCAGGGCTCCTACGATCAGGATCAGGAAATTACTGATATTCATGGCATACCAAACGCCTGCCGCTCCAATGGAGGTAGCGTGCCGGAACAGCATGATCAAGGGCAGCCGGATGGCCCAGAGGCGGCAGGTCGAAAGGATAAAAGCACAGTGGGTGTTCCCCGAGCCGTTGAATACCCCCAGATAGTTCTGAAACAGCGCCATCAGCGGCTGGGTGAGCAGCACCCAGAACATATACTCCAGCGCGGCGGCCTGCGTGGCGGCGTCGTTGCTCAGCAGCTGTACCATGCCGGCCCGGAAGGGCATCAGCAGCAGGCTGCCCGCAACGGCGATGAGAAGGCCCAGGTTCCGGCTGACCACATAGGCCCGCCGGGCCCGCCCGCCCTGGCCCGCGCCGATGTTCTGCCCCACGTAGGCCGCCAGCACCGAGCCAAGCGCCAGCACGGGCATCAGCAGGATATTGGAAATTTTGTTCCCGATGCTGAACGCTGCGGCCACATGATCCCCGTAGCTGAGGATGACGGTCTGCAGCACCAAAAACCCCAGAGAGCTGAGCGCCTGGCTGGCGGCCGCGGGCGCGGCCACCCGGCACAGCCGGGCCAGCACTGCGGGACGCACGCGCAGCTGCGCCCTGGTGAGGAACAGGGACTGCCCGGGCCGAAACAGCAGGATCAGGCACACCGGAGCTGCTGCCGCATTGCCCAGCACCGTGGCCAGGCCCGCGCCGAATACCCCCAGCCCCAATCCCTGTACGAACACGCCGGTAAGCAGGATATTGAGCGCCACGGCGGACACCGACAGCAGCACCGGGGTCACGGTGTCCCCCTGGGCCTGGCGGACGGCCTGAAAGGCATAAAAAAGGAAGGTAAACACCAGTTCAAAGGAGCGTACCCGCAGATAAGCCACCGCACAGGACAGCACGTCCCCCTGCGCCCCCATCAGGCCCATCACCGCCGGGGCCGCCCAATACAGCAGGACATTGAGCGCCGCGCCGAACAGCACCGCCACCACCAGCAGCACCCCGGCGTTCTCCCGGGCCTGCTCCCGCTTTTCCGCGCCCAGCAGCTGGCTGATCACGGCCACTCCCGCTACGCCGAAGCCCACCTGGAACGAGGCGAAGATATTCAGCAGCGGCCATGAGATGGACACCCCCGCCTGGGCCGCCACCGAATTTGCGATCTGCCCGATAAAAAAAGTGTCTACCAGCTCGTTGAAGGCCTTCATAAAATTAGCCCCAAATACCGGCAGCGCCAGGATCAAAAACGCTCGATACAGATTCGGCTCATAGAGCAGCAGTTCTCTCCGGTCCCGCTTCACATCATCAGCTCGCTTTTCTCGTTGTTCCACGGCATGTCCCTGCAGGCTGCGGGTCGCCTCCGGCCACGCGCAAAAGGGGAACGGCGCCCCGGCGCAAGCCGTCTTTTCCTCTGCGCGCGCTTCTCCCGTTCCGCTTTGCCGTACCGTCCATTATAGGCCGGCGGCCGGCCCGCGTCAATTTCATCTTGCCATTTTCTTTTTTTTGTGATATATATAAGGTCACATGTGAAGAAGGGGAAAATAGCGAGTTTGCGCTTGCCAGAGAGGGGCGGTCACCGGCTGAGAGCCGCCCCGGAGCGTGTCGCTTGGTTCGCCCCGGAGCGGCCCTGGAGACAGGGACGGCCCGCCCGCCGTTATCGGGTCTTGAGTGCCCGCGCCCCAAGGCGCGGGAATGCGGGTGGTACCGCGGAAGGTTTGCCTTTCGTCCCAAATCAGTTGGGGGGAAAGGCTTTTTTGCTGCACAGAAGCCCGCCCTCCCGCCACGGAAGCTGTGTCAATACGGCAAAAGGAGTTGCAGATATGAAGGAAACACTGGAAACCATACGCCGGGAGGCCCTCTCCGCGCTGGAGCAGACGAAGGCCGCCCAGGACCTGGAGGCCCTGCGGGTCAAGTACCTGGGGAAAAAGGGCGAGCTGACCGCCGTCTTGAAGCAGATGGGCAGGCTCTCCGCCGAGGAGCGCCCCATCATGGGCCAGCTGGCCAACGAGGTGCGCGAGGCCCTGACGGATGCCCTGGCCCGCCGCCAGCAGGCCATCGCGGAGGCTGCGCTCAACGCCAAGCTGGAAGCCGAAGCGCTGGACGTGACCATCCCCGGCAAGCGTCCGGAACTGGGGCACAAGCACCCCATGTCCATCGCCCTGGATGAGCTGAAGGATATCTTCGTGGGTATGGGCTTTCAAGTCGCCGAGGGCCCTGAGGTGGAGCTGGCCGAGTATAACTTCACCAAACTGAACACGGAGGAGGGCCATCCCGCGCGGGAATGGGGCGATACCTTTTATATCAAGGAAGACTCCTCCCTGCTGCTGCGCACCCAGACCTCTCCCATGCAGGTGCGCACCATGGAGAAGATGGCGCCCCCCATCCGCATCATCGCTCCCGGGCGGGTGTACCGCAAGGACGAGGTAGACGCCACCCATTCCCCCATGTTCCATCAGGTCGAAGGGCTTGTGGTGGACAAGGGCATCACCATGGCCGACCTGAAGGGCACTTTGAACGCCTTCGTGGAGGCCCTGTACGGCAAGGGCACCAAGACCCGTTTCCGCCCCCACCATTTCCCCTTCACCGAGCCCTCCTGCGAGGTGGACGTGCAGTGCCACGCCTGCGGCGGCGCAGGCTGCCGGGTGTGCAAGGGCGAGGGCTGGATCGAACTGCTGGGCGCCGGCATGGTCCACCCCAAAGTGCTTCAGGGCGTCGGCATCGACACCGACGTGTATTCCGGCTTCGCGTTCGGCATCGGCGTGGAGCGTATGGCCATGCGCCGCTTCGGCATCACCGACCTGCGTCTTATTTTTGAAAACGATATGCGCTTTCTCAGCCAGTTCTGAGCCAAAACAGCCGGACGCGCAATCACATACAGCGCATTTCGCAGCAGGCGCCGCGCGCGCCCGCCGGAATGCGGAAAGGACGAAATAACAGATGGATCTTTCAAGAAAATGGCTGGCGGAGTTCGTAGACTCCCCCGCCGACGATAAAGAATACTGCGACGCCATGACGCTCTCCGGCTCCAAGGTGGAGGGGGTCACCGTGGAAGGCACGGAGATCCGCAACGTTGTGGTGGGCAGGGTGCTCGCCATGGAGCGCCACCCCGATTCCGACCATATGTGGACCTGCCAGGTGGACGCGGGCCGGGGGGCCCCCCTCCAGATCGTCACCGGCGCGCAGAACGTGAACGTGGGCGACCTGGTCCCCGTCGCCCTGCACGACTCCTGGCTGCCCGGCGGGGTGCACATCACCGCCGGCACGCTCCGCGGCGTGGAGTCCAACGGCATGCTCTGCTCCTACAAGGAGCTGGGCATGACCGACCATGACTGGCCTTACAGCGTAGCGGACGGCATTTTTATCCTTACGAGCGATCCGGACCTGGCGGCCAAACACCCCAGGCCCGGCGACGACGTGCCCGCCCTGCTGGGACTGGACGACCACATCGTAGCGTTCGAGATCACCCCCAACCGTCCCGACTGCCTGAGCGTCATCGGTCTGGCCCGGGAGACCGCCGCCACCTTTGACCGCCCCCTCAAGCTCCACACCCCCGAGGTGAAGGGAACGGACGGCACCAGCGTGGCCGAGCTGCTGGATGTAGAGATCGAGAACCCGGAGCTCTGCCCCCGCTATACGGCCCGCATGGTGCGCAACGTAACGATCGCCCCCTCTCCCCTGTGGATGCGGGAGCGGCTGCGTGCCAGCGGCGTGCGCCCCATCAACAACATCGTGGACATCACCAACTACGTCATGCTGGAGTACGGCCAGCCCATGCACGCCTTCGACTTCTCCTGTGTGGAGGGCGGCAGGATCGTGGTGCGTACCGCCCGGGAAGGCGAGGTCATCCAGACGCTGGACGGCAATGACCGCAGGCTGACGCCCAACATGCTGTGCATCTGCGACGAGCACAAGCCCGTGGGCGTAGCGGGCGTCATGGGCGGCGCCAACTCCGAGATCGTGGGCGACACCGCCATGGTGGTCTTTGAGTCGGCCAACTTCAACGGCGTGTCCATCCGCCGCACCGCCACCGCGCTGGGCATGCGCACCGACGCCTCCGCCCGGTACGAAAAGGGCCTGGACCCCATGAACACCTACAAGGGCGTCCAGCGGGCCTGCGAACTGGTGGAGCTGCTGGGCTGCGGCGAAGTGGTCGACGGCGTCATCGACGTGATCGCCTCCGACCAGGCTCCCCGCACCGTCCGGCTGGAACCGGGGAAGATCAACGCCCTTCTGGGCACCGACATTTCGGAGGATGCGATGCGCGCCATGCTCCGGCGCCTGGACTTCACGCTGGACGGCGACACCATCATCGTCCCCTCCTGGCGCTCCGATGTGGAGCACTACTCCGATATCGCCGAGGAGGTGGCCCGGCTCCACGGGTACGACAAGATCCCCGTCACCCTCATGCGGGGCGAGACCACCCAGGGCGGCTTTACCGGCAAGCAGCAGGCCGAGCGGAGGACTGGCAGCCTGCTGCGGGGCATGGGGTACAGCGAGATCATCACCTATTCCTTCATCTCCCCCTCCTATTACGATAAGATCCGCCTGCCGGCAGACTCGGACAAGCGCAACTGCGTGACTATCCTCAACCCCTTGGGGGAGGATACCTCCGTCATGCGCACCACCGCCCTGCCCTCCATGCTGGAGACCCTGGCCCGCAACTACAGCTACCGGAATAAGGCCGCCAAACTCTATGAGATCGCTACCGTCTATAAGCCGGTGGCGGGCCGGGATCTGGCCGACGAGCGTCCCATGCTCTCCCTGGGCGCCTATGGCGCGGGAATGGACTTCTTCGCCCTCAAGGGCGTGGTGGAGCAGACGCTGTGCGCCCTGAATGTGAAGAACGTGCGCTTTGCCGCCCGGAGCGATATCCCCGCCTTCCATCCCGGCCGCTGCGCCGAAGTGCGCGCGGGCGGCGTCTTCCTGGGTGTGCTGGGCCAGCTGCACCCCCTCACCTGTCAAAACTACGGGATGGACTGCGACGTGTTCGCCGCCCAGCTGGACTTTATGGACCTGCTCGCCCAGCGCGCCGGCGAGGCCCGATACGAACCGCTGCCCCGCTTCCCCTCCGTCACCCGGGACATCGCCGTGGTGTGCGCTCAGGAGATTACCGTAGCGCAGCTGGAGGAGTGCATCAACCGGGGCGCCCGGGGCCTGTTGAAGGAAGTGGAGCTCTTCGACATCTACACCGGCGCGCCCATTCCCGCCGGGAAAAAGAGCGTGGCCTTCAACCTGACCCTGCGCTCGGACGAGCGCAGCCTCACCGCCGAAGAGGCGGATGAGGACGTGCGCAGCGTGCTGACGCTTCTGGAGCGCGAGCTGGGCGCGGTGCTGCGCTGAACCGCCGCCAACAGGACAAGACCGCCCGCTGCAGCCTGGCTGCAGCGGGCGGTCTGTCGCGTTGCTCAGAACAGTACTTCCCGCGCGGCGGGGGTCGCTTTGGCAATGAGGCGGCCCGCCTTGAAGGAGTAGAGCACCTCGCTCTTCTCATTCAGCGCGTTGTAGAAATTATCGGCGCCCAACAGAAGGAAGCTTGCGGGATTGCCCTCCCGGATTCCATAGGAATCCCCCAGGTGGAGCGTCCTGGCGGCATTGGTGGAGATGAGCTTGTAGGAGTCCATGATCTCCTGATAGCCCATCATCTGGCACACGTGCAGGCCCATGAAGACCACATCCCGCATGTTGCCGGTGCCCAGGGGGTACCAGGGGTCAAAGATATCGTCGTGGCCGAAGGAGACGTTGATCCCGGCCGCCAGCAGTTCCTTGACCCGGGTGATGCCCCGGCGCTTGGGATAAGTATCCATGCGTCCCTGAAGATGGGTGTTTACCAGGGGGTTGGAGACGAAGTTGATCTCGCTCATCTTCAGCAGGCGCATCAGCTTGGTGACGTAGGCGTTGTTATAGGAGTGCATCGCCGTGGTATGGCTGGCGGTCACACGGTCCTTCAGGCCGGATTCGTAGGCCCGGGCCGCCAGCACCTCCAGACCGCGGCTCTGCTCGTCGTCGATCTCGTCGCAGTGGACGTCCACCAGCTTATCGTACTTTTCCGCCAGTTTTACGGCAAAGTTGAGGGAATCCACCGCATACTCCCGGGTGAATTCGAAATGGGGGATGGCCCCCACCGCGTCGGCCCCCATCTTCACCGCGTCCTCCATGAGCTGGCGGCCGTTGGGGAAGGAGTCGATGCCCTCCTGGGGGAAAGCCACCACCTGGATGTCGATGGTGTCCCGCAGCTCTTCCCGAAGCTCCAGCAGCGCTTCCATGGCGGTGAGCTTGGGGTCGGTCACGTCCACGTGGGTACGCACGAACTGCACGCCGTTCTGGGCCTGCATCCGTACCGCCCGGTGAACCCGCTCCCGCACATCCGCGCGGGTGAGCTTCTCCTTGCGCAGGCTCCAGCACTGGATGCCCTCAAACAGGGTGCCGGATTGGTTCCACACCGGGTCCCCCGCGGTCAGGCAGGTGTCCAGGTGGACGTGGGATTCGATAAAGGGGGGCAGGGCCAGACAGCCGGAGCCGTCGATGACCTCCTCGCCCGGCAGAGGCGTCAGCCCCGGCTCCAGGCGCTCAAACTTCCCGTCGGTGATGCGGATATCGGTGGCCTGCGCGGCGTTTTCTACGAACACATTTTGGATCAGCATAACTGCATACCGCCTTTCTGTCCCAATTATCCCTGCTGCTTGGCGTAGAACAGCCGGTCTGCCAGCAGGTAGCAGACGCAGGCCGCGATCATGGCGTTGATGGAGGCGATGCCCACAGGCACGAAGTTGCCCACGGCCGCCCCCACGATCACGCCCGCGATGGAGCCCCAGTGCACTTTATGGGCCGGAGCGGCCCCCTCCCGATAGGACGGCCGGTGCATCACGAAATCCAGCATGACGATGGCGCCCACCGGAGGCAGGGTGGCGTTGAGGAAGCTCAGCCAGCCCACAAAGTTGTTGTACAGCCAGATGGCCGCCAGCGTCCCGATGATGCCGGATACCAGCACCATGGGCTTTTGCCGCAGACCGGTGATATTGGTCAGGCCCAGGCCGCCGGTATACAGGGCGTTGTTGTTGGTGGTCCAGATATTGGCCCCCAGCACGATAAGCGCGGGGATGGCCAGCCCCTGGGCGATCATGACATAGAAAATGTCGTCCTTCCCGGTAAAGGCGCCGCCCACCGCGCCGAAGGCGAACATGAGCGAGTTGCCCAGGAAGAAGGCGATGACCGTAGTGGAGACCGCCACAGCGTTGTTTTTGGCAAAGCGGACGAAGTTGGGGGTGGCGGTTCCGCCGCTGACAAAGGAGCCGATGACCAGACCCACGCCCCCCAGGATGGACAGGCTGCCCGCCGATTTCGCAAAGATGGCGGTCAGGCCGCCGCCCTCGATTCCGGAGAGCACCATGGAGTAGACGCCCAGCACCGCGATCAGCGGCACCGAAATGGCGCTGACAATGGTGAGGGCCTTGATGCCGAAATAGGCCGACGCCGTCATACACAGCCCGGCGATGAGCACCAGGATAAAGGGGCTGATCCCCAGCAGCTCGGCGGCCGGGATGGCAAACATGGCCACGCCCACGCCGAACCAGCCGATCTGGGTGAAGGAAATCAGCACCGACGCCAGTTTGGAGCCGCTGGTGCCGAAGGAGCGCTGGGCCAGCAGATCCAGCGTCAGACCGGTGTCGCAGCCGATATAGGCCAGGCCCCCGGTATAGGCCCCCAGGATGATGCCTCCGATGATCACCGCCCAGACGAAGCCCGGAAAGTCCAGGCCGTTCCCCAGCTTGGCGCCCACGCTCATGCTGGCGGAGAAGAAGGTGAAGCCCATCATGACCACGAACATGCTCCAAAAGCCTTTGCGCGCTGTGGTCGGGACCGCCTCCAACGAATAATCGTCGTCCGCGCCCCGTTTTGTGGTGTTCGGTTGCTGCGCCATCATACTACCTCCTCTTTTCGCTTTATGAAACCAGTTTCATCCAAGCAAACTATATCACACTTCTTTCCCGCCGTCCAGCATTTCTTTTCCAATCTTTTTTCTTTCTTTTTATGGATTTTTTCCAAATCCCCCTTGGTTCCGCTCTTTCCTGAAACCACTTACATTCCCTGCATTGCTTTTTCCTCGTTTTTGTGGTATTATGGCCGCACAGCGGCCCTGAGCATACCGCACCGCCCTGCGGCGGGCGGGCGGTGCGCTTCCGCAAACGCGGAGCGTTTTGCGGAATACCAGCGGAAACGGACGAATATCCTAAGACAGGGGAGGCGGCAGGTTGTGAATATCAAGGAGGTAGCCCGGCAGGCGGGCGTTTCGGTGGCTACGGTCTCCCGGGTACTCAACCATCCGGAGCTGGTCCAGCCGGAGACCAAGACCCGTGTCTTATCCGTGATGGAGGCCCTCCACTATACCCCCAACTGGTTTGCCCGGGGGCTGAACCTGGGCAAGACCCGCACCATCGCTTTGCTGGTATCCAATATCGAGCGCGGCACCGACCGGGACCTGTTCGCCGGCGTGGAGACGGTGGCCCTGAAAAAGGGCTACGCCACCTTCCTGTGCAAAACCCACGGCTCGGCCGCGGCAGAGGCCGACGGCCTGCGCATGGTACAGGACCGGAAGGCCGACGGCGTGCTGCTCTGCGCGCCCCTGGCCGATCTCTCCGGCCTGCACAGCGCCGGCATTCCATGCGTAAGCATCGGGCGCCCCCGGGACGCCCTGACGGAAAACTGCTGCTACATCAACTGTGAGGAGGGTGCCTTCCGCATGACCCGCCACCTGCTCTCCCTAGGGCACCGCCGCCTGGTGTTCCTGCTGGACCGGAGCGATCCGGAGGACCTGCGGCAGGTGGCCGCCGGATGCCGCAGAGCCGTGCTGGAGTGGGGCGGCGGGGCAGACGGCAGGGTCCTCCTGACGGAGAACAGCATACAGGGCGGCTTTGTAGCGGCGGAACGCCTGCTCCAGAGCGGTCCTCCGCCGGACGCCCTGCTCTGTGACAGCGACGAGCTTGCCTTCGGCGTGCTGAAGGCCGCCCGGGACCGCGGCGTGTCCATTCCGGAAGAGCTGGGTCTGGCCTGTCTGACCGACTCCCCGCTGTGCACCATCGTCACCCCGGCCCTCACCAGCCTGGAGCAGCCCGCCCGCCGGCTGGGCATGGTGGCCGCCCGGATGCTCTTTGATCTGCTGGAAAATGAGGAGTTCTCCGCCGGGGTCCCCCAGGAGATCATCCTTCAGCCAAAACTGAAGATCCGCCGTTCCTGCGGCAACCGTGCCCACATCTCGGAGCTTTTCGACGAATAAAGGAGGGGTATGGCATGTCATGTTCCGTAGAATTCATGGGACTTTCGCTCAAGCATCCCGTCATCGTGGCTGCCGGGCCCTGGGCCCGGGACGGCGCTTCCATCCAGCGCTGCGTGGACGCCGGGGCGGCGGCGGTGGTTACCGAGACCATCACCCTGGAGGCCAATCCGGTCCTGCGCCCCCGGCTCTACTACGACCGGGGCCGGCTGTTCAACACCAAGCTCTATTCCGACCTGCATCTGGAACAGTGGGAGGGGGAGCTGGAGCAAGTGCGGCTGGGCCAGTGCCGCCTCATCGCCAGCATCTGGGCCACCTCCCCGTCCGAGCTGGCCTATCTGGCCGCCCGGATGGAGCGCATGGGCGCCCATGCCGTGGAGATCAGCATATCCGCCCCCATCGGTACCCGTACCCCGGCCCGGAGCAGCGATCCCGACCAGGTGCGGGAGTTCGTCCGGGCGGCGGCCCTGGCGGTGGACGTGCCCGTCATGGTCAAGCTCTCCTACGAAGCCGCCTCCTCTCCCGCCTTTCTTCAGGCCATCCGGGAGGCGGGCGCCGCCGGAGTGAGCGCCATTGACGCCCTTCGGGGCATTCAGGGCGTGGACCTGGACGCCCGCCGTCCCCGTATGCCTACTTACGGCGGCTACAGCGGCCCCTCCATCCGCCCGGTGGCCCTGGCCGCAGCCGCCATCCTGAAGCAGTACTCCCCGCTTCCGCTGTGCAGCGTTGGGGGGATCGAGACCGGCGAGCAGGTATTGGAATTTTTGATGCTGGGCGCTCAGGCCGTCCAGGTAGGCACCGTCCTCCAGCTGGAGGGGTATCCCGCCATCACCCGTATCGTAAGGGAGCTGACGGCTTGGATGGACGCCCACGGCATCGCTTCGCCGGAGCAGCTGCGGGGGGCGGCCCTGCCCAGCCTGACGCCCTTTGAGGACATCGACCCACAGCCCCTGACCGCCCATCTGGAGACGCCCTGTCCCGTCACAGAATGCGGCCTGTGCAGCGCCGGGTGCATCTACGGAGCGCTCTCCCGCCGTCCGGAGGGCTGGGTCCTTGACCCGCGGCTCTGCCGCGGCTGCGGATTGTGCGCCGCGCGCTGCCCCGAGGGGCGCATCCGTCTGGGCTGGTGAAAGCTTAATTCTTCATAAAATTTCACGGTTTTCCCTTTACAGCCGCTCTGAATTCAGCTACAATGGGACCAGAAACAAACGAGGAGGTGTGCCGCGTGGAGATGGATTACACCCGGAAATTCAGCATTCAAAACGAAAAGGACCCTGAGATCAAGGAGATCCTGAGTTGCGTATACAGCTCTTTGCAGGAAAAGGGCTATAATCCCATCAATCAGATCGTGGGATACATCCTCTCGGAGGACCCCACCTATATCACCAACTACAACAACGCCCGCGCCCTGATCCGCAAGCTGGATCGGGACGAGCTGCTGCAGGAACTGGTAAAGCAGTATCTCAGGGACTGACATCACCGATAAAAACGGCCGCACGGAAACCGTGCGGCCGTTTTTATCGCCCGGGATGCAAGGTGAAGCGGCTGCGTTCGAACTCCAGCAGTCCCTCCGAGCGCATACGCCCCAGCTCCCTTGACAGGGCGCTGCGGTCCACGCACAGGTAGTCCGCCAGGGCCTGGCGGTCAAAGGGAACGGTAAAGCTGTCCTGTCCGGCGCGGAGCGCCTGCTCCTCCAGATAGGCCGTCAGCTTTTCCCGGATGGTGCGGGCGGACAGATACCGAATATTCCGGGAAAGCTGTAGATTCTTTTCCGCCAGCAGCGTCACTAAATTGCGGATCAGCCGGGCATGAAAGGGACACGCCCGCTGGCAGGGCTCCAGCAGGCGGCGTGCGGGCACCAGCAGGACGGTGGTGGGTTCGAGCGCATAGACCGACACCGCCAGAGTGTTGTCCTGCGCAAAGGCGTAGGCTTCTCCAAAGAGCTCCCCCGCCTCCAGCCCCGCCAGGACGATCCGCTCGCCGGACGCGTCCTCCCGGCACACCTGCACCCCGCCGGACAGTACGCAGCCCAGCGCCGCGGCCTTCTCCCCCGCCCGGAACACCGCCGCTGCTTTCGCCGCGCACTTCACACGGGCGGCCAGGCACTCCAGGGCCTCCATCAGCTGCTCCTCCTCCAGCCCCGCGAACAGGGGCACCCGGCGCAGCACCGGCAGATACTGGCGCATGTTTTTCCCTCCATTCGTTGCAGATGCAACATACAACTCGACCTCAGTATAGTATACTCTCCTTACAAAAGCAAGGAGGAATCCCCATGAAACGCAAAATCATCAAAATCGACCCGGAGCTCTGCAACGGCTGCGGCGCCTGCGCCTCCGCCTGCCACGAGGGGGCGATCCAGATGGTGGGCGGCAAGGCCCGCCTCACCCGCGAGGATTACTGCGACGGTCTGGGCGACTGTCTGCCCGCCTGCCCCACCGGGGCCATTACGTTTGAGGAGCGGGAGGCGCCCGCCTACGACCATGCCGCCGTGCTGGCGGCCAAGGCGGCCCGGTCCGCCGGCGTGCCGCCCTGCGGCTGCCCCGGCAGTCAGAGCCGCGCCCTGCGCCGGGACGGCGCCCCCGCCCCCGCCGGCGAAATGCCCAGCCAGCTGCGCCAGTGGCCGGTACAGATCAAACTGGCGCCGGTAAACGCCCCTTATTTTGACGGCTGCGACCTGCTGATTGCCGCCGACTGCACCGCCTACGCCTACGGCGCGTTCCACCGGGACTTCATTGCCGGACGGGTGACCCTGATCGGCTGCCCCAAGCTGGACGAGGGGGATTACACCGAAAAGCTGGCCGCCATCCTGGCTGCCAACGAGGTCAAAAGCGTCACGGTAGCGCGGATGGAGGTTCCCTGCTGCGGCGGCATCCAGCGCGCCGCCGAAACGGCGGTGGCGCGCAGCGGCCGGAACATCCCTCTGCGCACCGTGGTGGTGGGCACCGACGGGCGGCTGCGCTGAAGCATTCTTTGTCTCCGCCTGACACACACTTTACAATCCCCCTTCCCTTTTTGCTCCCGGAAGTTGTCTAAGCCTACGAAATTCGATTTTCGCCCTTGCAAACCCCCGGCAAATCCGATATATTGTAGGCAGATAGAAGACGAGGGGGTACTTGGATGGCGGCGGTGCACATGACGCGCTCTGCGGCCCGCTGCGGTCGTTGTGCCAGCCTGTCCAATTTTGAACGGTAACCCATCAGGGTATCCTTATCATGGATACCCTGATTTATTTTTTCTTTTCCTCAAAAATCGTTTGGCATTTTAAGACTGGAGGATCTGTATGAGCAAAAAAGTTGCCGTCGTCATGGGCTCGGACAGCGACCTGGATACCATGCGCGCCTGCATGAAACGTCTGAAGGCGTTCGGCGTCCCCTTTGAGGTACACGTCATCTCCGCCCACCGCACGCCCGCCGCCGCGGAGCAGTTCGCCTCTTCCGCACGGGAGAAGGGCTTCGGCGTCATCATAGCCGCCGCCGGTAAAGCCGCCCATCTGGCGGGGGTCCTGGCCGCCTATACCACCCTGCCCGTCATCGGCGTGCCCATCAAGACCTCCATGATGGGGGGGCTGGATTCTCTTTTGTCCATGGTGCAGATGCCCAAGGGCATCCCGGTGGCCTGCGTGGCCGTGGACGGGGCGGACAACGCCGCGATCCTGGCCGCCCAGATGCTGGCGCTCTCCGACGACGGCCTGTCCGGAACGCTCTCCCAATTCAAGACCGATATGGCTCTGGAAGTTATGGATAAAGATCAAAAAATTCAGATGGAGGAATTTTAGCATGGCTTACGAGAAGAAAGAGCAGCTCTACGAGGGGAAGGCCAAGAAGGTCTACGCCACCCAGGACCCCAACGTGGTCATCGTCTCCTACAAGGACGACGCCACCGCCTTCAACGGCCTGAAAAAGGGCACCATCACCGGCAAGGGCGCCATCAACAACCGCATGACGAACAACCTGATGCGCCGGCTGGAGGCCAAGGGTGTGCCCACCCACCTGGTGGAGGAGCTCAGCGACCGCGAAACCGCCGTGAAGAAAGTCTCCATCGTGCCGCTGGAGGTCATCATCCGCAACCTCTCGGCCGGCTCCTTCGCCAAGCGCTACGGCGTGGAGGAGGGCATTGTATTTGACGCTCCCACCATTGAGTTTTCCTATAAAAACGACGACCTGGGCGATCCGCTCATCAACACCTATCACGCCCTGGCCCTCAAGCTGGCCACCGCCGAGGAGATCGCGCTCATCAAGAACTACGCCTTTACCGTCAACGAACTGCTGAAAGGGTTCATGAAGGAGATCGGCATCGACCTGGTGGATTTCAAGCTGGAATTCGGCAGGACCGCCGACGGCCAGATCGTATTGGCCGACGAGATCAGCCCCGACACCTGCCGCCTGTGGGATGAGAAGACCCATGAGAAGCTGGACAAGGACCGCTTCCGCCGGGATCTGGGCGGCGCGGAGGAGGCCTACGAGGAGGTCATGCGCCGCCTGACCGGCGTGGAGTAGGCCATGGGTGGATTTTTCGGCGCTGTCTCCAAGCGCGACTGCGTGCTGGACCTATTCTTCGGCACCGACTATCACTCCCATCTGGGCACCCGCCGGGGCGGCATGGCGGTTTACGACCGCGAGGCCGGCTTTCAGCGGCAGATCCACAACATTGAGAACACCCCCTTCCGCACCAAATTTGAAGGGGATCTGGGGGAATTCCGGGGCTGCGCGGGCATCGGCTGCATCAGCGACACCGATCCTCAGCCGCTGCTGGTGCGCTCCCACCTGGGGCTGTACGCCATCACCACCGTGGGTATCATCAACAATGCCGACACTCTGGTGGAGACGTATTTTTCCGACCACGGCCACCAGTTCATGGCCATGAGTTCGGGCAAGGTCAATTCCACCGAACTCACCGCCGCCCTCATCAACCAGAAAAGCGACCTGGTCTCCGGTATCCGCCACGCGCAGGAGGCGATCGACGGCTCCTGCACCATTCTCGTGCTTACCCCCGACGCCATCATCGCCGCCCGGGACCGGCTGGGCCGTCTGCCCGTACTGGTGGGCCAGAACGAGGAGGGCTGCTGCGTCTCCTTCGAATCCTTCGCCTATCATAAGCTGGGCTATCAGGACGCTTATGAGCTGGGGCCCCGTGAGATCGTGCGCCTGACGCCGGAGGGATGGGAGACCCTCTCCCCCGCCGGCGAGCAGATGAAGATCTGCGCCTTCCTGTGGACCTATTACGGCTACCCCAATTCCAATTACGAGGGCATGAACGTGGAGGTCATGCGCTACCGCAACGGCGAGATCATGGCCCGGGACGAGATCCAGAAGGGCCAGCTGCCCAAGGTGGACTTTGTAGCCGGTGTACCCGACTCGGGCGTGCCCCACGCCATCGGCTTTGCCAACCGCAGCGGCAAGCCCTTCGCCCGCCCCTTCGTCAAGTACACGCCCACCTGGCCCCGCTCCTTTATGCCCGCCAATCAGGAGGTGCGCAACCAGGTGGCCAAAATGAAGCAGATCCCCGTGCCTGAGCTGATCCATGGCAAGAAGCTCCTCTTTGTGGACGATTCCATCGTCCGCGGCACGCAGCTGCGGGAGACCGTTGAGTTCCTGTACGAGTCCGGGGCCGAGGAGGTCCACATGCGCTCGGCCTGCCCCCCCATCATGTATGGCTGCAAGTATCTGAACTTCTCCCGCAGCAACTCCGATATGGAGCTTCTGGCCCGCAAGACGGTACAGGAGCTGGAGGGGGACGAGGGGCAGGCGCATCTGGACGAGTACGCCGACGCTTCCACCGAGCGGGGCAGATGTATGCTCCGGTCCATCTGTGAGAAGCTGGGCTTCGATTCGCTGGGCTACCAGTCCCTGGACGGCCTGCTGGAGGCCATCGGCATCGACCGCGACAAGATCTGCACCTATTGCTGGAGCGGAGCGGAATAACCGTTTCCGGGGCCGCCGTCCTTTCCGGATGGGAAGGCGCCCCTCCCGCGTCCGTGTCAGGCACGGCTGCTGTGGCCGCCGCGGCCACAAGTTAAGGCGTCCTTCGCAGGCATATGTCCTGCTTCGGACTTCTTTGGAAAATGGAGGTCTGTATGAAGAATTCTCATTCTGAATCCTACGCCGCCGCCGGCGTGGACGTGACCGCCGGTTACGAGGCGGTCAACCGCATCAAGCCCCTGGTCGAATCCACCTATATTCCCGGCGTCATGGGCACCCTGGGCGGCTTCGGCGGTCTGTTTGCCCCCAACTACGCGGGCATGGAGAAGCCCCTTTTGGTCTCCGGCACGGACGGCGTGGGCACCAAGCTGAAGATCGCCTTTCTGATGGACAAGCACGACACCGTGGGCATCGACTGTGTGGCCATGTGCGTCAACGATATCATCTGCGCCGGGGCCATGCCCCTGTTTTTCCTGGATTATCTGGCCGTGGGCAAGAACCTGCCCAGCCGCATCGAGGCCATCGTTTCCGGCGTCACCGAAGGCTGCCGCCAGGCGGGCTGCGCCCTGGTGGGCGGCGAGACCGCCGAGATGCCCGGCTTCTACCCGGAACAGGAATACGATCTGGCCGGCTTCTCCGTTGGTCTGGTGGATCAGGCCAAAATGATCGACGGCTCCACGCTGCAGGAGGGGGACCTGCTCATCGGCCTGGGCTCCAACGGCGTGCACTCCAACGGTTTTTCCCTGGTGCGCAAGGTCTTCGGCATTGCCGACGACGCCAAGCCCCTGGAGACCTACGTGTCCGATCTGGGCCATACGCTGGGAGAGGAGCTGCTGCGTCCCACCCACATCTATGTGCGCTCCATCCGCTGCCTGCGGCAGCACGGGGTGGACGTGAAGGCGGTCAGCCACATCACCGGCGGCGGCCTGTATGAGAACGTGCCCCGCATGATGAAGGAGGGGCTCACCGCCCGGATCCAGACCGCTTCTTTCCCGGTGCCCCCGATCTTCGAGCTGATCCAAAAGGCCGGAGACATCCCCGCGCGGGATATGTACAACACCTTCAACATGGGCATCGGCCTGGTCATCGCCATCCCCAAGGACCAGATCGGCAACGCCCTGGACGTGCTGGCCCGGGCCGGAGAGCAGTCCTATGTGATCGGTTCCGTCGTCAAGGGCGACGCGGGCGTGGAGCTGGTATGAGCCCGGGCGGCAGCGAAGGCGCCCTCCTGACCGCGGGGGCGTCCGCGCCGCCTGCGCACGACTTCGAAATTCATTTCCGCCTCCGGCGGAAACTCTGCGAGGTATCACTATGACACGAATCGCCGTGCTGGTGTCCGGAGGCGGCACCAATCTCCAGGCGCTTATTGACGCGCAGGGACGGGGAGAGCTGAAAAACGGTGTCATCGCCGCCGTGATCTCCTCCCGCGCCGACGCTTTTGCTCTGGAACGGGCCGCCCGGGCCGGTATCCCCGGCTATGTGGTCTCCCGGAAGGACTACGGCTCCAACCGGGAGATGACCGCCGCCCTGGTGGAGCAGCTGCGCGGGCTGGAGATCGGCCTGGTAGTGCTGGCGGGCTTCCTGCACATCCTCACCGAGGAGATGGTGCAGGCCTATCCCAACGCCATTCTCAACGTCCATCCCGCCCTGATCCCTTCCTTCTGCGGCGCGGGCTATTACGGCCTGCATGTCCACGAAAAAGCTCTGGACTATGGCGTCAAGGTCACCGGCGCCACCGTCCATTTCGTCAACGAGGAGCCGGACGGCGGTCCCATCGTACTGCAAAAGGCGGTGGACATCCGGGAGGACGACACGCCGGAGACGCTCCAGCGCCGGGTCATGGAGCAGTGTGAGTGGAGCATCCTGCCCCGGGCCGTATCCCTGTTCTGCGAGGGCCGCCTCCATGTGGAGGGGCGGCACGTCAAAATAACCGAGGGAGCTGTTTGTCAATGAAAACGCTTGATCTGACCGCGCTGCTGCGCGCCAATCCCTATCCCGGCCGGGGCATCGTACTGGGCCGCTCTCCCGACGGGGCGAAGGCTGTGATCGCCTATTTCATTATGGGCCGCAGCGAAAATTCCCGCAACCGGGTGTTTGTGGAAACCCCCGACGGCATCCGTACCCAGGCCTTTGACCCCTCTAAAATGACCGATCCGTCCCTGATCATCTACGCCCCGGTGCGGGTCTTCGGCAGCTCTACCATCGTCACCAACGGCGACCAGACCGACACCGTCCGGGAGGGCCTGGCGGCGGGCAAGACCTTTGCACAGGCCCTGCATACCCGCACGTTTGAGCCGGACGGCCCCAACTACACGCCCCGCATTTCCGGCCTGGTGCACGGCAACGGCGACTATACCCTGTCCATTCTGAAAAGCGCGGACGGAGAGGCGTCCTCCTGCCGCCGGTATTTTTTCGCCTACGAAAACCCCATTGCCGGCCAGGGGCATTTTATCCATACCTACCTGGGCGACGGCGATCCCCTCCCCTCTTTTGAGGGCGAGCCGGAGCAGGTGGCCATCACCAGCGAGACGCCGCAGGAATTTGCCCATCTGCTGTGGAACAACCTCAACGAAGACAACAAGGTCTCCCTCTTCGTGCGCTATATCGACCTGGAGCGGGGCGCCTGGGAGAGCGTCATCATCAATCAGCACGCGTAAGTCCGGCGGGCGGCCGCAGGCCGCCCCGCTGCACGCGATATGGCAGGGGCGGCCTGCGGCCGCCCGCATTATGGAGGTCGAATCATGACGGAACTGGAATTGAAATACGGCTGCAACCCCAACCAAAAGCC
>CDZV01046823.1_pt1 | contig 20484 bp, 21 predicted proteins | sample 554851 | NCBI WGS metagenome assembly CDZV01 (sample SAMEA3182090, study PRJEB8094) | gut metagenome | biome: human; feature: gut; material: Stool; isolation source: human stools | place: Canada | collected 2013-03-12
CGCTGATGTCTACGCTGCCCTGCTGATAGGTGCTGGAAGCGGTGAAGTGACCGAGTTCGGCACTGGTGGTGCCGTTTGCGATTACATATACGCCGAAGGGTTCAGCCGAATAGCTGGGATCCTGACCTGCATACCAGAAGGTAACGGTGCTGCCTGCGGTGAATGCCGGGCTGATGAGCCAGTTGTCGGGATTCAGTGCAGTGCCGCCGCCGAATGCGCTGTTCTGATAGGAAGCGGATGCCATGCAGTGGGTGCCTTCGTATACGTTGTAGTCGGAAGCGCTTGCATCCATCCATTCCCAGTTGTAGCCGTCGCCGTCGTCATCGCGGATGGTCCAGCCTTCAGCGAAGGGATCGGTTTCGAAGCCCCAACCGGTTGCTGTGCCGGGTTCGGGAGTTACGGGGTTCTCGGTGGGAGGTACGGGAGTGGGCTCACTGCCGCCGGTGATGGTAACGGTTGCGTTATTTACAACGTTGGCAATGGGGGTTGCCTGACCGCCGGTGGGGAAGTTTTTGAACTCAGTGATGACGAGAGCGAGATCGCTTGCGCCGTTTGCTGCACCTTCCTTAACGCGGAGCGTTACGGAGCAGATGGTGCCGCTCTGAGTGAAAGCAGCGGTGGGCATCATGACGCCGAGGCGCATGGAGCCGGGGATGGTGGTGGCATCAACAAGCTGAGTGCCGTCGAGGTCGATGATCTGGTTGAGAACATCGCCGCGAGTGTGGGACACATACTCGAATGCATCAGCATTATAGTTGAACTGCATGTTGAGTACATGTGCTTCGAAAGTGCCGTTCACGGTGAGGTTAACGGTGATTTCGTCGCCGGGGGTTGCCGTTGCGGGTGCATTTTCAACTGCGAATACAACTTCGCCGTCTGCAAACACGGGGATGGCTACAAGGGAAAGTACCATCATTGCCGCTACGAGCATTGCAAGAAACTTTTTCATGTGGTTCTCCTTCCAACATATTTTTTTGCAGCTTTTGCTGCTTCGACCGAGCAGACGCTGTTGCACGTCCGCGCCAATCGGACATTATTCTATCAAAAAAATAATGAATGTGCAATTCCCAAAGCAAAATGCTCTTTTTTACTTGGTGACATTTGAATATTCAATTTTCCCTTCACTGCCGTAAATATCGCGCATTCTATCAACATTCTCTTTTCGTAAAAATAAATAATATATTTTTAATTTCAGCCATAATCAACCTTAATTTGCACCAAATTACATTCCATCGCCAACTTATCACGCATATATCGTCCGCCGAACGAGCAGAATAAAGGCATTGGAACACAAAAAAGTCCAAAGCCTGAATAAACGGATTATTCTGAATACTGAAAGGAACAGAACAATGAATCGCAAGCAACAAATCAAGTGGCGGTTTCGCAGATTCCGCCTTCGCTCAGCAGTTTTTATGCGCCGCAACGGACTTTATCTTGCCCTTGCGGGCTGTCTCGCCTCCCTCGGCGGCGCAGCAGTTTTGATTTTTACGGCCGGAGGGAACGATGCCCCGAATGCACCGGTCAACCGCTCGGACGACCAAAGGCTTGAAAACGTGCTGAACACTGTTTCCGCCGAAAGCGGCACTCCGGTGCCCGCCGTTGAAACGCCGGCCGCAGGCACAGCCTTGCCGCGCCCAACGCCGCTTGCACTGCCGGAATTCACGCCCATGCCCGAACTTTCGCCCGAACCCGAACCGACTGCGGACGGAATTTTGTCCGGATTGAAGCCGCCGGTTGACGGAACCGTTATGAAGAGCTTTGCAATCAACTCTCTGCTTTATTCGGAGACGCTTCATCAATGGATGACGCATCCCGGAGTTGACATAGAATGCAGCAAGGGCAGCGAAGTCCGTGCAATTGCGGACGGAACGATTGAAAATGTTTATGTTGACGACAGGCTCGGAGTCACAATCGTCATCTCTCACGCAAACGGCATGGCAAGCGTTTACTCCAATCTGAAGGCTGAGCCGCCCGTGAATATCGGCGACAGAATCACCGCCCGTCAAGTCATTGGCTGCATCGGCGACACGGCGATCAGCGAATGCGCGGAGCGGAGTCACCTGCATTTTGAAATCCGTGTCAACGGCAGCCCTGTCGATCCCGAAAGTATTATAACCTTTATTAAGCCGTGAACAGTCGTGAACAGCGGACAACGAATCGGAAACAGGCATTTGCGGAAATGAGATTAAGGCAGTGAGCTTAAAAGTCATATGCCTCCCTCATTTCCCCGCCGTTCACCGTTCCCGATGCCTTTTAAACCCGAAAAATCGTCCGCGGCTGCGGCACTTTTTTAATTGCAAAATTCGCCCGCGCGTTTTATAATAAGGTCAGTTTCAATCCGGCGCAGTTTCCGAACCGGATTCGCAGCAGATTTTCGAATGGAGAAATATTATGAAAACGCTTACCGTTATCCCGCTTGCAACGCCGCAGACCGTTCCTCAGAACTCACTCGAAGCGGTTAAATCCGTTGACCGACTGTATTTGCAGACAACGGAGCATATATGCGCAAATGCCGCACTCCGCATCCGTCCCGAAGCGGTTTCAATGGATGATTTATACAGCGAATGCTTTGATTTTGACGAATTGAACGAACGCATTGCCGAAAGGCTTGCGGCGGCATTCGAATCCGAGAATGCGGAAAACCTCAACATCGGCTATGCCGTCCTCGGCCGCGGCGTTGAAGGTGAGCTTGCCGCGCTGTTGTGCAGCCGTGCGAACGAAAACGGATTTACCGTCCGTTTCATGCCCGCGCCGGGCTTTGCGGAATCTGCGGTTTGTGCCGCCGCAAACTGCGGGCATATTGCGCCGTGGTCGGGTTATGATATTCGTTCGGCGCATTCCTTCAATATAATAGGAACGGATTTCCCCGTTGTTATTGAAGAGACGGACAACCTGCTTATCGCGGGCGAAATCAAACTTCGGCTGAGCGAGTACTACCCGGATGAATCCGATGTTTTTGTCTGCACAATGAACAACTGCGGAGAATACGATGTTAATTGCCTTCCGCTGCACCGAATGGATCACCCGGAAGCGGAAAAGCTTTACGGTGCGGCAACCGTCGTTCTTGTTCCCCCCTGCGGGCTTTTGCAGCGTACACGCCACGGCATTGACGGGCTGCTTGAAGTTATGCATCGGCTCCGCGCTCCCGGCGGCTGCCCGTGGGATGCGGAGCAAACCCACGAAAGCCTGCGCTCCTCGCTGCTGGAAGAAACATACGAGGTGCTTGATGCGCTCGACAGCAACGATATGACTGCGCTTGAAGAGGAACTCGGCGACCTGCTGCTGCAAATCGTTTTCCATTCCGTTATCGAAGAAGAATGCAGCGACTTCACCCTGCGTGATGTCACAACGGGAATCACCAACAAGCTCATTTATCGCCATCCGCATGTGTTCGGCAGCGTTCATGTTGACGGCACGAATGACGTGCTTGCAAATTGGGAAAAGCTCAAGCAGAAAGAGAAGCACCAGCAAACCGTGGCCGACACTCTGCGCGCAGTTCCCAAAGCATTCCCCGCACTGATGCGCAGCTGCAAAATTCAAAAGCGCGCCGCCCGAGTCGGGTTCGATTGGGACACCGCTGCCGACACCCTGCCGAAAGTCCACGAAGAGGCGGACGAAGTTCTTGATGCACTCAAAAAGGGCGATGCTCCGGCAATTGCGGAAGAAATCGGCGATCTGCTCTTTGCCTGTGTAAATGCGGCCCGCAAAGCCGGTGTCGATCCGGAGCTTGCACTTGCCGCAGCAACGCAAAAATTCACGAACAGATTCATCAAAATGGAAGAACTCATCCTGTCCGAAGGCGGTTGTCTTTCGGATATGACTCTTGAGCAAATGGATTCATATTGGGATAGGATAAAAAAGTGAATTAAATTGCGATATTTGCTTAAAATATACCAAAAAGCTATTGTGTTTTCGGCGCGAGACTGATAAAATACTGAATGTTGCTTAAGGGTTCGGGTTTTCCGCCCGAACAAAGCATAACAGGGTTCTGCACCATGTTGTGCACAATAGCGTAATTTTTAGTTTATTCTATAAACGGAGGAACATACAATGAATAAGGCTCAGCTTATCAGCACTCTTGCGAGCACGACCAACCTTACCAGGAGGGATGCAGACGTTGCAGTCAATTCCATCTTCAATCTCATCATCGAACAGCTCAGGCAGGGCGACAAAGTTCAGATCGTCGGCTTTGGCTGCTTTGAAGTTCGCGAACGTCCCGCACGCAAGGGCCGCAACCCCATGACCGGTGAGGCTATCGATATCGATGCCACCCGTTCCGTTGCTTTCAAGCCCGGCAAGTCCATTAAAGACGCTATGGACAACAAATAATTTTTGCTTATAAACCAAGCTTTCCGGCCGCACTGTATGTCATATAGCGCGGCTTTTAATTTATTTATTCGAAAAGGCTTGATTTCTGCCGTTTTCGTGGTAAAATACTGTTGAGGCAGCTGAGCTGCCTCGGAATCAAATATTTTTCGGAGGTAATACTCATGGCTTATCGTATCACTGAAGCTTGCATCGCATGCGGCGCATGTGCAGCAGACTGCCCCGTCGGCGCAATTTCCGAGGGTGACGGCAAATACGAAATCAATCCCGACGCTTGCATCGAGTGCGGCCTTTGCGCAAGCACATGTCCCGTCGGTGCTCCCACCAACGACTGATTCAGTCACAGCGCAGGTTTAATATCGCATTGAAAACTCGGTTTTCATCCAATGCTTTTTAACACCTGCTCGTGAAAATCTCCACAAATTTATTTAACCCGAAAGAGGGCGCGGTAAACCGTGCCCTCTTTCGGGTTTTTCGAATACACTTCTCCGCGGGGTTCCGCCGAAAAGTTCAAATTCAGTCAAAGCCCACCTGCTTCACGGCTGTCTTTGCCGAAGAACAGTTTGTTTAATATATTTCAAATAAAAACAGCTCGCACGGTGCGGTTTGCAGCCGGGCGAGCGTTCTCTTTAGTTTGGTTTACTGATTAATTTGTTTTTTTGTTTTTCCTGCTTCCGAATTCACGTTCAAACAATTTTTTGATTCCGCATGCAAAGCAAAGCACATAACCCAGCACCGAACCCACAACATCCTCCAGTATCTGATACGGCAGTTTCATAACTGCATATTCGGGAGTTGAATAGATGAACGCTCTGCCGAGTGAGTAGCCGACAGTGTTTATAACAATGCCCAGAATGACGCCGATCACGGCACCCGCATTCAATTTGCTTCCGCGGAAAAGTTTGCGGGCGCAAAGCGAAACAACGATGGCCTGAATGCCGTGTGTCACAAGGGAAACAAACATCGGCGCAGGGTAAAAGAGCAAATCTCCGATGAACGCGCCTATGCCGCCGACGATGAACGCGCAAAGCGGATTCAGCAATATCGATGCAATGGTTATTATCGCATTGTTAAGATAGATATGCCCGCCCGGAACCGGCACGCTGAGCATTGAGGAGCTCATGATAATGTTCATCGCAAGGAACATTGCCGTCACGGTGAGGGTTCTTGTTGAAAACTTTTTTTCATTCGTTTTAATATCCATAATGCCGCCTTTCTGTTTCGCACGGGCATCCGCCCGAGGCTGAAGCTTTCTGTCGTCCCTTACGGGGATTGACTTTTGACGCAGGTTATTATACACTTAAACTGATACTGTCGCTATCGTCAGTTAAGGAATATTTGATAAGGTCAGTTTGAAATGAAATACAGAATCGACAAGGCTTCAAAAACACCCGCATACGAGCAGCTCTACCGTTTGCTCCGAGCGGATATTGCCGAAGGCGTGCTTCCCCCGCGATATAAGCTGCCGTCCAAACGTTTTCTGGCGGCGGAGCTTGAAATTGCGGTTATCACCGTTGAACATGCCTATGAATTGCTCTGCGATGAGGGTTATGCCGTTTCGCGCCCCCGCAGCGGCTACTATGTTGCATACGGAGCGGAAGGACTCACCGCCGGTGCGCCCCGCGCAACACAGGCACAGATGAGCGCGCACAATATCGGTGCGGATGAGGATTTCCCTTTTTCCGTGCTTGCAAAAACCATGCGCCGCGTTCTTTCGCGCTGCGACAGGGGCATTCTTGTAAAATCCCCGAACAGGGGCACGGACGAGCTTCGCCGTGCAATTGCGGACTATCTTTTGCGGAGCCGCGGCATTTCCGCTGCACCGGAGCGCATTGTCATAGGTTCCGGTGCGGAATACCTTTACGGCCTGATAGCCCAGCTTTTTGAACGCGGGTCCTCCTTTGCGGTCGAAAATCCGTGTTACGAAAAAATACCTCGTGTTTATGAAGCAAACGGGATCGCCTGCATTCCGCTCAAAATGGGTTCGGACGGAATTTCTTCCTCTGCCCTTTCGGAATGCAGAGCGTCGGCGCTGCATGTCACCCCCTTTCACAGTTACCCGAGCGGCATAACCGCGGCCGCCGCAAAACGCGCCGAATACATTGACTGGGCAAGGCGCGGCGGTGCATTTATTGTTGAGGACGACTATGCTTCCGAATTTGCCGTTGCGGGCAGGCAGATCGACACCATGTTTTCGCTTGCTCCGGACATTGTTGTGTATGTCAACACGTTCACAAAAACCATCGCTCCCGCTATGCGAATGGGTTATATGTTGCTTCCCGAAAGTCTCGATACATTGTTTTCCAAAAAACTCGACTTCTACTCCTGCACCGTGCCCGTGTTTGAACAGTATGTGCTTGCGGAGTTCATAAATAACGGCGACCTTGAACGCAGCATCAACCGCAGGCGGCGCCGGCTCCGGCGGGACAGGCAGCTTTTTTCGAAAGAAGACGGAACCGATTAAACCTGTTTGCCAACAGATATATCTCGGTTCATATATTCTATTTTGAGCATATTCCTGTTGCATTTTCGTCAATTTCTGCGTATAATTTTGTTGCTGTTTTGTTTCGAGTGAAACAGAGCAAGCAAATATCCGGAGGGTACATTCCAAATGAAAAAACTTCTCGCAATCGTTCTTGCGGCAGTTATGGCGTTCGGCGTTTTCGCGTTCACCGGCTGTTCCGACAAAACGGGAAAATCCGATTCCGACAAAACGGGAAAATCCGATTTCAAAGTCGGTGCAATTCTCATCGGCGACGAAAACGAAGGCTACACCTACGCACACATTCAGGGCATTGAGGCCGCAAAAGAAGCCTGCAACCTCAGCGATGATCAAATCGTCTACAAATACATCGTTCCCGAAAACGAAAAGTGCTACGAAGCAGCAATCGACCTCATCGACCAGGGCTGCAAACTCATCATTGCAAACTCTTTCGGTCACGAAAGCTACCTCATCCGCGCTGCGGGCGAACATCCCGATGTTGTTTTCTGCCACGCAACCGGTCAGACCGCTGCAAAGCACACCGAGCTTTCCAACATGTTCAACTATTTTGACAGCATCTACGAAGCTCGCTATGTTTCCGGCATCGTTGCGGGCATGAAGCTCAAGGCGCTCATGGACGAAGGCAAAGTTACCGATCCCTACATCGGCTACGTCGGCGCATACCCCTATGCAGAAGTTGTTTCCGGCTACACCGCATTCTTCCTCGGCATCCGTTCCATCGTTCCCGAGGCTCATATGGATGTTCAGTACACTCAGGAGTGGTTCGACATCGTTAAAGAGAGCGAAGCTGCAAACGCACTCATGGCACGCGGCTGCGTCATCATCGGTCAGCATGCGGACTCCACCGGCGCACCCTCCGCTGTTCAGGCAAAATACGAAGCGGGCGAAACCGTATTCAGCGTCGGCTACAACATTGACATGCTCAGCGTTGCTCCCGATGTTGCCCTCACCTCTCCCCAGAACAATTGGGGTGCATATTACACCTATGCTTTCGAGCAGGTCATGAACGGCAAAAAGCCCGAGCAGGATTGGTGCCACGGCTATTCCAACAACGCTGTTCAGATCTCCCCCCTCGGCAAGGCTTGCGCAGCCGGCACTCAGGAAGCTGTTGACGCCGCAATCGAAAAGATTAAGAGCGGCGAACTGAAGGTATTTGATTGCAGCACCTTCACCGTAAACGGCGAACATCTCACCAGCTACGACAAGAGCCACGGCTTTGAAGGCACTCAGCTTATCTGGGACGGTTACTTCCATGAGTCCGAAGTTATCTCCGCTCCCCTGTTCGATATCCGCATCGACGGCATCACCGAACTGTCCAAGTAATTTGCATTCGCAGTAAATCGCTTTAACGATAAATTGCGATAAAACAATTTTACACCAACCTGCCGCTCGGGCTTCATCGCTCGGGCGGCAGGTTTTGTTTCCGCCGGGCGGCAGATTTTGTTTCCGCCTTTTTCCTGTCACGAAAAATGAATTGTTAACAAATTGTTCACAATTTCAGGGCAAAACTGGGTTGACGTTATTACTCTGATATGTTATCATGCAAGTGTATACAAGAACTGCATCGGAATTCAGTCCTTTGCAAAACAATCTGCGAAGAAACGTCTCGCACCCGACGGCTTATAAATCCGTTGGGGAAGTGAACAAATCACTCTCAGTTTCAAGGAGGTATTCAAACAATGAAAAAAATCCTGTCTCTTTCTCTTGCTTTCGTGTTGATGCTCTCCGTGCTTGTTTGCGCGCAGGCATCCACGATTTCCGACAACCAAACGACCCGCAATGCGGAAACTTCTTCTGCCGAAGCGGAAAAAGCCCAGGCCGAACCTTACGTCGTTAAGGTTTACGACGCCGCAAGCTTTACCGACAAGCATTCCGCTTTGACGAATAAAAGCGGCGAGCATGTTGAATCAAGCGCAATTCTCACAACTCATTACCTCATGAGCGACGGAACATGGCGCGTGCAAAAGTATGACGGCAGCGGCATGGACGACAAGGTTTTCAACCACAGGTACATCCTCAGCAGCGGCAACAGCTTCGATCTTCCGTTGGTTGTGCTGACGGTAAACGATACCGATATGGACTGGTATTATGCCCTTATCGCAGGAACCGGTCTCAGCAGCGACTTTGACCAAAGCACGGAATTCCGGAACGAAGCACGTGTTGTTGCACAGTTCTTCAGCGATGCTACCGTTGAATACTTTGACATGCAGGATCAGGTTCCCGCACACTGCATGACGCTCACACACAGCGAAACAAGCAAGTAAAGTGTAATCCTGCTGCGCTGCGCTCGATAGTCTCTCTGCATCACGCAAAGTTCTCTTTCGAATTCGCGGTCAATTGAATCGGCAACAACCGACAGGCTGCCGCTCGGGCTTCATCGCTCGGGCGGCAGGTTTTGTTTCCGCCGGGCGGCAAATTTTGTTTCCGCCTTTTTCCTGTCACGAAAAATGAATTGTTAACAAATTGTTCACAATTTCAGGGCAAAACGGGGTTGACATTATTACTTTGATATGTTATCATGCAATTGTATACAAGAACTGCATCGGAATTCAGTCCTTTGCAAAACAATCTGCGCAGAAACGCCCCGCACCCGACGGCTGAAAATCCGTTGGGGAAGTGAACAAATCACTCTCAGTTTCAAGGAGGTATTCAAACAATGAAAAGAACGCTTTCCATCGTCCTTGTTTTCTCGCTTATGCTGTCCGCATTTGTTCTTGCATCCTGCAAGGGAACCGACAAAGACGCACAGAACACCGCCCCGCCGCATTCGGCTGTTTCCGAAACCGCCGCGCCGACGGATACCCCCGCCGCCGCACCGGAAACCGAAGCTCCGTTTTTAATGACCCCCGTCCCCAGACCCGACTCCGTAACGGTTGAATGGCTTGCAGAGGAATTGTACCGCCGCTATTATGCCGGCTGTATGAACCTTGAACTCATGGATTATTCCGATATCATGGACAGAAACGAGAACACGGATCTGTTCTTTTGGGATAATCAGCTTGAGATCCTGCTTTATAAGACCATTCACACATACAGACTCCTTGATGTATTTCCGTATGAAGTTCATATTAATCAAATTGTGGACGAATCCGATACCGAAATAACAGCCCTTATGTCGGTCAGCCTTATCACCCCCACATTCAGCGGCTATTCTGTGTATTTCACCTCATCGGCTTCCTTTCAGATAACGGTGGACAAGACGCGTATGGTAATAACCGATTATTCCGAACCCTCAACCTGTGCATCGCGATATACAAGCTGGCTTAAGCCGCTCGCCACCGGTTACATCAGGCAGGGTCTTACCTGGGAGGAGGCCAATCAGAAAGCATATGATGAGATTGCCGCCACCTATGCCGAAGATGCACAATAACGATGCTGCGTATGCTTTCTGCCGCATTTGCTTTTTGACGGCAGCACCCATATGCAATTATGTTTTGAACGTTGATTGCAAAATATCGAATATAACAATACGGAGGTTAAAATGAAAAGAACCCTACCCCTCACCCTCGTTTTCGTGCTTATGTTTTCCGCATTTATGCTTGCGGCGTGCAAGAGCGGCGACGGCAAAGACGCGCTGAACACAACAAATCCGCCAACCGCAACAGCAACTGCCACGGCGGCTGCCGAACCGACGGCGGAGCCCGAAACCGAAGCTCCGTTTTTAATGACCCCCGTCCCCAGACCCGATTCCGTAACGGTTGAATGGCTTGCAGAGGAATTGTACCGCCGCTATTATGCCGGCTGCATAAACCGCAGGCTTATGGATTATTCGGATATAATGGATCGAAACGAAAAGACCGACCTTTTCTTCTATGATAATCAGCTTGAAATCCTGCTTTATGAGCTTGGATACCCGTTTGAGCCGACCGATGTTTCGGTTTACCCCATCGAAAGCATGTTCGTTGTTGATGAATCCAATACGGAAATCACGGTAAGCTGTGATATCTACATGTCACTCCCCACTTCCTCGGGTTCGGCTTACGAGCCGACTCATTACATCGAACTCACGGTCGATAAGCAGCGAATGGTGATTGTCGGTTATGGCGAGTCCTCCGACCCCACCCGCTATAATACATGGCTGTCTCTGGTTGCCGCAAGATATCTTGACCAGGGGTTGACGTGGGAAGAAGCCGACAAAAAGGCATACGAGTATATCCGCAGGGCGTATTTGCAGGATACAGCGGAACACCCGAGAAGCACGACCCCGCAGTAAATCCAATGAACCCCTGATTTAAGTTCTGTTTTGCGGAGATTTCCCGAGCAGCTCCGATTTATGATTTTAAACGGGGCTGTTCGGATTTTGACTTGATGATTAAGGTAAAGATTCCGATGAAAAAAATTGCACTTATTGCAGCATTGTTTCTGTTTGCAGGCGTTATAACTGTTTTATTCGCCTGCACTCCGGAAGCACACACAAACTTTGATGCGGACAAAACATTTTCAAGACTGCTTGAAGAGGTTCGTTATTCCGCCGAGCTTGAAGACGCAAGCGAGTATTCCGACTATATCCTGAGCGATTTGCCGGAAGGCACCGATGTTAAAATGTATATCTGCGGCGGCAGCCATGCCGATGCAGTTATCATGTGCAAGGCTGGCAGCAGCTCCGACTTGCCCGAAATCCGCTCCGCACTTGATGAATATATCGCGGCAGGCAGGCGCAGTGCGGAACGCTACGACCCCAACGAGGTTTCAAAGTATGACAAGGCGGTTCGGTTCGAAAGCGGGCTTTATGTATTTGTGTGCATTACCGCGGACGTTTCGAGTGCCGCGGCTATTTTGAAATAAATTTTAGGAGGTTTATCCAATGATGAAAGCAAAGAGCCTTCTCGTTTTTGTTCTTGCGTGTGCCTTGCTGGTTGCAGGTTGCAGCGCTGTTCCCCCGAATTCCGACATGCCGGAGGCTGTTCCTTCAACCGGCCTTCCTTCAACCTGTACCCCTTCAGCCGCCAATCCGCCGATGGACTACACGCTGTACGGAGGTGACATTCTGCGCGTCGGCTCGCAGGGATATGAAAAATGCCGCATTAACGCAGACACCGCACAAAAGTATGCCGGCTTGATCAGCGATGCCGCCGATGCGCTTGCAGAAGAAACGCAGGTATATTGTCTTATTATTCCAACGTCATACGGGATATTGCTTCCCGACGAAGTGAAGGCGCGTTTGTCGGATTATGAGGATACGGAAGCCTGCATTTCCGAAGTTTACGCGGCTCTTTCCGAAAATGCCAAACCCGTTCGGGTTTGGGATAAGCTCAAGGCTCACAGCGATGAATTTATCTATTTTCGCACCGACCTTCACTGGACGGCACGCGGTGCATACCTCGGATATGAGGCATTCTGCAACGCGAAGGGAATTGCGCCCATTCCGCTTGAAGCGCACCGCAGCGTTAACTTTGAGGGGTTTTTCGGCACTTTTTACTCCGAGAGCGGCGGCGATGAAAAGTTTTCGCCCGCGGAAACCATTGAAGCATTCTACCCTGTCAGCGACGGAGTAACGCTCACCGTAACAGATGCGGATGACAACACAACGGATTGTCCGATCGTTGCGGATGTGAGCGAGCTCCATGCTCTTGCAAAATATCGAACTTTTTCCGGCGGAAACAATCCGTTTTCCGTTGTGACCAATCCAAACATAACGGATGATTCCGTGCTTATTTTAGTCAAGGAAAGCTTCGGAAATCCGCTGCCCGCGTTTCTTTGCGACCATTATTCAACAATTTACATTATTGACTATCGCAGCTGGTACGGCAATATCATCGATTTTGCACGGGAAGTTCATGCCGATGATCTGCTTTTTGCAAACAATATCAATGCTGTAAACTCCGGAGGAAATGTTGGTTTCATCGCAATGAAAATCAAATGAACCAAGCAAAATCCGCTCAAGTGTTTTGCAAATGAATTGTTAACAAATTGTTCACAATTTCAGGGCAAAACGGGGTTGACATTATTACACTGATATGTTATCATGTAATTGTATACAAGAACTGCATCGGAATTCAGTCCTTTGCAAAAAACAATCTGCGCAGAAACGTCCCGCACCCGACGGCCGATAAATCCGTTGGGGAAGTGAACAAATCACTCTCAGTTTCAAGGAGGTATTCAAACAATGAAAAGAACACTTTCCATCGTCCTTGTTTTCGTGTTGCTGCTGTCCGCATTTGTTCTTGCATCCTGCAAGGGAACCGACAAAGACGCACAGAACACCGCCCCGCCGCATTCGGCTGCTTCCGAAACCGCCGCGCCGACGAAGACTCCCGCCGCCGCACCGGAAACCGAAGCCCCAACGGCAGACCCAAATCCGAGACCCGATCCCGTAACCGTCGAATGGCTTGCAGGGGAAATGCAGCGCCGCTATTACGTCGGCTGTATGAACTTTGAGCTTATGGATTTTTCCGACATTATGGACAGAAACGAGGATACGGATCTGTTCTTTTGGGATAATCAGCTTGAGATCGATCTAAAAAAACTCGGCCGGGAAGACAATTTTGTCAATGTAACCATTGAGAAGGCATATGTTAAACAAATCGTGAATGAAACAGAATCCGAAATCACTGCGGATGTGTATGTCTTAACAAATCGCCCCACTCCCAGTATTGACGACCACGGCATCGGTATGGATTTTCGGATCACAGTTGATAAACAAAGAATGGTCATAATCGCCTACTCGGAACCCGATGCATGTGCTACTCGATACAAAAGCTGGCTCGGTTGGCTTGCCTCAAACTATCGTAAGGAAGGGATGACCTGGCAGGAGGCAAATAAAAAGGCATATGAAGAGATTTATGCCGAATATGTATATGAAGCAACCGCGTATCCGAGACAAACCCCGCAGGGCTGATCAATCATGCGTTCAGCCTTGATCGTAAAACAATTTGAACCTAAGTTTCGGTTTAATCGTTTCCGATAAAAAAAGCGATAACAAATTCAAAATACGGAGGATCAAAAAATGAAAAGATTTTTATCGATTATCCTTGCGATAATCCTTGCCTGCGCAGGAACTTTTGATGCAGTTCTTGCAAGCGAAGCTGCCGCCTCGGATGAACTGCCCGAAGGCACAAAATCGGTGCCGAGCCGAAGAGTGCGACTTTTTCGGAGTAACCCCCGCCTTTGCGGCCGGAATTGAATCAACCTCCGCCTGCCGCTCGGGCTTCATCGCTCGGGCGGCAGTTTTTGTTTCTGCCGTTTTTACACCGTGAAAAATGAATTGTTAACAAATTGTTCACAATTTCAGGGCAAAACGGGGTTGACATCACTGCTTTGATATGTTATTCTTTGATTGTATATCGGTTTATACTTGAGTTTCGGTTAAGTCGTTTCCGATAAAAACGATATAAAATATGAAAGTGTGGTATTTATGAAAAGGTTTAAAGCTGTGGCAATATTGGTCATGTTTGCGGGCATTATCCTGCTTTTGCAGGCCTGCACACCGAAAAACGGCACGCCGACGCCGATCGATGCCGAAGAAACGTTTTCAAGGCTGCTTAAAGAGGTGCACTATGCCGCCGAACTTGATGACGCAAGCGAGTATTCGGAATACATTCTCAACGGACTGCCGAATGATGTTGAGGTCCGAATGTATCTTTGCGGCGGGGGACGCGCCGACGCACTCATCATGTGCAAAGCGAGCAGCGACTCGCAGCTGCCCGCAATTCGTGCCGTGCTTAAAAAATACATTGCATCGAGCCGACAGAATGCGGAACGATACAATCCGAGCGAAGTTTCAAAATATGATAACTCAGTTTGGTTCGAAAGCGGACTTTATATATTTGTTTGCATAACGGCCGATACCGCCGGAGTTAATGCGGTTTTAAAATAAACTTATTAACGGAGATTACCTATGAAAATCAAAAATTTTTTTATTCTGTTGCTTGCATGTGCACTGCTTTTTGCGGGCTGCAAAGTTGAAACCGATGCCCCCGATTCGCCTGCTTCACCCGCTCCGTCCGCTGCACCTACGGATTTTGTTTTATACAGAGCGGATTCTTTTCGAATCGGCTCGCAGGCATATGAAAAATGCAGCTTCAACGAGGATATTTCAAAAAAATACGCCGCACTCATCGGCAAAGCAGCCGATGCGCTTGCGGGGGAAACGCAGGTTTACTGCCTCGTTATCCCGACTGCATACGGCGTGCTTCTTCCCGATGATATGAAGGAACTCATTCCCGATTATTCGGATATGGAAACGAACATTTCTTCAATTTACGCTGCTCTTCCCGAAAGTGTCGAATCAGTCTCGGTTTGGGATAAGCTCCGGGAACACAGCGGCGAGTTCATCTATTTCCGCACCGATCCGCACTGGACGGCGCGCGGTGCATACCTCGGATATGAGGCTTTCTGCGAAGCAAAGGGCATTGCGCCGATTCCGCTTGATGCTCATCGTGCTGTAAATTTTGATTGTTTCCTCGGCACACTCTATTTTGAAAACGGATGCGATGAAAAGCTCCTGCCGGAAGAGACCATTGAAGCATTCTACCCTGTCAGCGACGGAGTAACGCTCACCGTAACAGATGCGGATGACAACACAACGGATTGTCCGATCGTTGCGGATGTGAGCGAGCTCCATGCTCTGGCAAAATATCGAACTTTTTCCGGCGGAAACAATCCGTTTTCCGTTGTGACCAATCCAAACATAAAGGATGATTCCGTGCTTATTTTAGTCAAGGAAAGCTTCGGAAATCCGCTGCCCGCGTTCCTTTGCGACCATTATTCAACAATTTACATTATTGACTATCGCAGCTGGTACGGCAATATCATCGATTTTGCACGGGAAGTTCATGCCGATGATCTGCTTTTTGCAAACAATATCAATGCGGTAAACTCCGGAGGAAATGTTGGTTTCATCGCAATGAAAATCAAATGAACCAAGCAATCTCCGCTCAAGTGTTTTGCAAATGAATTGTTAACAAATTGTTCACAATTTCAGGGCAAAACGGGGTTGACCCTGCTGCTTGGATATGTTATTCTTTTTGTATACCGGAACTGCATCGGAATTCGCTCCTTTGCAAAACAATCTGCGCAGAAACGTCCCGCACCCGACGGCCGATAAATCCGTTGGGGAAGTGAACAAATCACTCTCAGTTTCAAGGAGGTATTTAAGCAATGAAAAAAATCCTGTCTCTTTCTCTTGTTTTCGTGTTGGTGCTGTCCGCATTTGTTCTTGCATCCTGCAAGGGAACCAACGACAAAGACGCACAGAACACCGCCCCGCCGCCCTCGGCTGTTTCCGAAACCGCCGCGCCGACGGAGACCCCCACCGCCGCACCGGAAACCGAAGCCCCGATGGCAGACCCAAATCCGAGACCCGATCCCGTAACCGTCGAATGGCTTGCAGGGGAAATGCAGCGCCGCTATTACGTCGGCTGTATGAACCTTGAGCTTATGGATTTTTCCGACATTATGGACAGAAACGAGGATACCGATCTGTTCTTTTGGGATAATCAATTTGCGATCGACCGGATCAAATTCGATCCGGATGACAAATTCACCGCTGTAACCATTGCGGAGGCGTATGTCAAGCAGATTGTGAATGAAACAGAATCCGAAATCACGGCGGATGTGTATGTCTTCACGAGGCATCCAACTTACAGCTTTGACGATGACGGCAGCGATAGGGGTTTTCAAATCACCGTTGATAAACAGAGAATGGTCATAATCTCCTACTCTGAGCCCTTTGGGTACTCTACCATATATACTGCTCGACTGCTTCCGCTTGCCTCAAGCTATCGCAGGGAAGGGCTGCCTTGGCAGGAAGCCAATAAAAAGGCATATGAAGAACTCTATGCCGAAACGGTTGCTTTTGCCACTGCCTATCCGAGACAAACACCGCGGGGCTGATCAATCATGCGTTCAGCCTTGATTGCAAAACAATTTGAGCCTAAGTTTCGGTTTTATCGTTTCCGACAACAAAAAAAGCGATAGCAAATTCAAAATACGGAGGATCAAAAAATGAAAAGATTTTTATCGATTATCCTTGCGCTGCTGTCCGCATTTGTTCTTGCATCCTGCAAGGGAACCAACGACAAAGACGCACAGAACACCGCCCCGCCGCATTCGGCTGCTTCCGAAACCGCCGCGCCGACGGAGACCCCCACCGCCGCACCGGAAACCGAAGCCCCAACGGCAGACCTAAATCCGAGACCCGATCCCGTAACCGTCGAATGGCTTGCAGCGGAAATGCAGTGCCGCTATTACGTCGGCTGTATGAACCTTGAGCTTATGGATTTTTCCAACATTATGGACAGAAACGAGGATACGGATCTGTTCTTTTGGGATAATCAAATTGCGATCGACCGGATGAAATTCAATCCGGATTACAATTTCACAAGCGTAACCATTAAGGAGGCGTATGTCAAGCAGATTGTGGATGAAACAGAAACCGAAATCACGGCGGATGTGTATGTCTTCACGAGGCATCCAACTCCCTCTCTTCTCAGGAGCGGCATCGGTATGGATTTTCGAATCACCGTTGATAAACAGAGGATGGTCATAATCTCCTACTCTGAGCCCAATATTTGCGATAGCATATATAATAATCGACTGCTTCCGCTTGCCTCAAACTATCGCAGGGAAGGTCTTACCTGGCAGGAAGCCAATAAAAAAGCATATGAAGAGCTTTATGCAGAATTTGCCGATTATGCAAGCAGATATCCGAGAGAAACACCGCAGGGCTGATCAATCATGCGTTCAGCCTTGATTGCAAAACAATTTGAGCCTAAGTTTCGGTTTTATCGTTTCCGGTAACAAAAAACGATAATAATTTAAATATACGGGCGGAATTGAATCAACCGCCGCCTGCCGCTCGGGCTTCATCACTCGGGCGGCAGGTTTAATTTTAGGCAAGGTCGGTTTTGAAATTGTCGTGAATTTCCCTTTTAATGCTCAAATTCATTTATCCGGATTCATTTCGGCCGAAGTTTCCCTTTCGAACGGAAAAACGTACTGCGAAAGACCGAGTTTATCGCGAACGGCGGCGAGTTCGCGCTGAACCGATTCGCCGACCGGAACGCCCTTGTCCCTTCGATCCAGCCACTTCAGATATTCCATTTCTCCCGCCGTGTATATGCGTTCGCGTCCGGGCGCAACCTTCGAAGCACGCAAAGCGCGCAGAATATCCCCGGCAGTCTTTTTGAACGCATCGATTCCCATAAACGCTTCCGGATCGAAAACCATGAAATAATGCCCCAACCCATGTGGTTTTTTGGAACCGTCCTCCGCAATGCCGGTGAGCATCTTCATGTAGTTGCCCTGTGCAAGCGCAGCGGAAAGGATTTCAACCACGGTTGCATAGCTGTACCCCTTATATCCGCCGACGGGCATGAAGCTTGCTTCGCCGCGCAAAAGTGCCGCAAGAATTTCATCGCTGTCGGTCATAAACTTTCCGTCCCGCCCGATAACACGCCCTTCCGGTGTGGGTTTGCCCTGTCTTGCAAGAACTTCGATTTCGCCGCGTTGGGTGATCGATGTTGCACAGTCAATCACAAACGGGAACGGTTCATCAGTCGGCATTGCAATTGTGAACGGGTTGGTTCCCAGCATGGGTTCAACGCCGAAAGTGGGCGCAATGCTCGGTCTTGCATTCGTTCCGGTGAAGCCTATCATGTTTTCCCGAGTTGCCATCATTGCCCAATAACCCGCAATACCGTAATGACTGGAGTTGCGGATTGCACCGGCTGCCATTCCGTAAGTTTTCGCTTTTTTGATGAGCTTTTCCATCATGCTGTGGCTCGCAACCATGCCCATGCCGTTGTGAGCATCATAAACAAGCGTTGTGGGCGTTTCGCGCAGCACTTCAATATTTGTGACAGGATTCAATATTCCCTGTTCGAACCTGTCGATATAAATCGGTTTGAAACGATTGCAGCCGTGGCTCTCAATCCCCCGTCTGTCGCTTTCAACAAGAACATCGGTGCAGATTTCCGCATCCCTTTCGGGAACGCCATAGCCCATGAACGCATCTTTCATGAAATTTGTGATAACATCCCACGGGATATAGGGTCTCGTTTCGGGCATTTGTGAACCTCCTAAAATTACATTATGTTTTCCGCGTATCCAATTCACGCATACATGGATTATACCACTTTTTCAGCCGTTTTGACAGCAAAAAAAATCCGTATTTATATATTGCGCCGCATATTACTTTTTTTGTTGCATAGCGAACCGTTACTCGGCTTTATTGCGCAATATGCATAAATTTCCCGGGAAATAATGCCGTGCAGCCGATCTGTTTCATCCGAGATATTTCCTGAAGCATCACGTGAACGGTCTGTCGAAACGAACGACAGCATAGTATTTTCCGCCGTTTTTCCCTGAAGGGAGTTCCGCTGCGGCATATTCGATTTTTTCAAGGATCTCTGCCTGCGGCATCTTGTTGTCATACGGCACAACAACATCGAAAATCAGATTGGTATGCGTCGGACCGGGAACAATTCGAAAATCATGCATCGTCAACCCGCTGTTGATTTCAAACAGAGCCGCTTCCATACGCTCGTGAAGCATCTGTGTCTGCTCATCCTCCGCCGCAACAGGGTCAAGATGAATCGTTGCATCACAGCCAAGCTCCTGCCTAAGTCGGCGTTCGGCATTGTCAACGATATCATGCAGCTTAAAAATATCCGAACCCGATTCGGTCGGCATTTCGGCGTGAAGCGAAATTATCTGCCTTCCCGGGCCGTAATCGTGAATTATGAGATCATGAATCGCTGAAATCTCCGGGTAAGAGAGAACAATGTCGTTGATTCTTTTTACAAATTCCGGATCGGGCTCAGTCCCAAGCAAGGGCGCGAGCGTATCCCGAACCGACATTATTCCGGCGCGAAGCACGAACACAGCAACCGCCGCACCGCACCAACCGTCAATATTAATTCCGAGGAAGTGACCGACAGCCGATGAAACGAGTACAACTGCCGTTGCAATGCTGTCGGAAAGTGAATCCTTTGCAGCTGCAGCAAGTGCGGGCGATGCAAGTTTTTTGCCGAGAGAACCGTTGTAAACCGCCATATAGATTTTCACGGCAACGGAAAAAACCAGTATCACTGCTGTCAGAACCGAAAACTCAACTGCCTGAGGCGCAATGATTTTTTCAACCGAAGTTTTAAGCAGCTCAACGCCCATAAGAATTATTGCAGCCGAAACCAGCAGACCCGCAATATATTCAAACCTGCCGTGTCCGAAAGGGTGTTCCTTATCCGGTTTCTGTCCCGCAAGCCTGAACCCAATCATGGTTATTACCGAACTGCCCGCATCCGCAAGGTTGTTGAACGCATCCGCAGTCACGGCAACGGATTTTGCAAGGCTGCCAGCAATGAATTTTCCTGCAAAAAGCAGAATGTTCAGCAGTATGCCAACGGCACCGCAAAGCACGCCGTATGCACGGCGCGTTGCGGGATCATCATACTCCCTCGGAGTCTTAATAAACAGTTTTGCAAGAAATTTCAGCACTTTTCACCTTACTAACGCAATTTCCGTTATTGATTGCATTCTTAACCGCATAAACGTAATGGCTTTACGCGGTGCCGTTCACGCACCGCAAAGCACGCCGTATGCACGGCGCGTTGCGGGATCATCGTACTCTCTCGGAGTCTTAATAAACAGTTTTGCAAGAAATTTCAGCATTTTTCACCTTACTAACGCAATTTCCGTTATTGATTGCATTCTTA
>CDZV01047407.1_pt1 | contig 19961 bp, 18 predicted proteins | sample 554851 | NCBI WGS metagenome assembly CDZV01 (sample SAMEA3182090, study PRJEB8094) | gut metagenome | biome: human; feature: gut; material: Stool; isolation source: human stools | place: Canada | collected 2013-03-12
CAAGGTTTTGCAACGCATTTGTGGGGCAAATCGGCCGCCAAAATGTGCGTGGGGAATTGTGCGGTGATGCCCTAATTATAGCACAAAAGGAGCCGGGCGTCTCGGCTGGTTCAGGCCGGAGATAACAGATCGTTCTCGCCTGTGCCGGACAGCCGTTGGCAGCTGTGCCGCTCACAGCGGACGCATGCCCTTTTCGGTTCTTACGGCGCCTCAAACGTCCCCAGGAACAGCGGCACGCCACGCTCCAGATCCACAATTCCGTAGACGAAGGGCCGGTCCAGGATCAGCACCGCAGCCTCTTCTGCCGGCATACTCATCGCCTCCATGACCGCCGCCGTTACGGCAGCGGCCTCCGTCCCCTTCTCGTTGACCTGGATGCGGGTCTTCTGCATCACGCTACCGATATAGATAGGGCCGTCGGCCGTCCCCATAGCGGAAAAATCAGCGGCATCCGGATCAAACGCCGCCCCCAGCCCCAGCGTGGAGAGCGCGTCGTTCAGCATCCCGCCCCACTCCGCTTCAAATTTGGGCAGGCGCAGGGAAAGGCGCGTCTGCTCCGCCGCCGCGAGCAGGGCGGGCACCGTGCCGCCATCCCAGCCGGACAGATATTCCGTCAGGTCCGTCCCCTCCTTCGGCAGCACCGCCAGAAAGCCCAGCCGCCCGTCGTCATAGGGCAGCACCACGCCGCTCTCCCGCTCCGTTTGGAGGTACCGCTCCTGCCGCACGCCGTTGCCCAGAAATTCGGTCTGCCGCATTCCTGCGGCGGAGCGGAAGGGGAGCGCGGTGGTTTTGGCCGGATCAAAGGGCGCGGCCCAGGCATTTTTCAGATAAAGGGCGTTGACCAGCAAAAGCACCGCCTGCGCGTCCAGAGGCTGGTCCAGCACGCCGTCGATCAGGCCCATGGTCTGCTCCTTCACCCAGGCGTTGACCTGTTTCACCGTCTCCATGGCGGTCAGGTCGGCCTGATAAAGTCCGGCCCCATACGTGTCGGCGCAGCGGCGGAGAAAGCCGTCGTCCGCCGTCCAGCCCGTACCGATCCACAGTCCGTTTGCGATGTTGCACCGGGTCGTTCCCTCCAGGCCCCGGTAATCCTCCATCAGGGCGGCGCAGCTGGCGTTGAGCTCCTCCAGGCTCACGCCGCCCCCCAGCACTTCCAAAAAGGCCTCCAGCGTCTCCCCGGCGGCCCCGTTGGCGGTCATGGACAGGCACAAAAGGGCGGACAGGGGCGAGACGAGGGTGTTTTCCCCCTCCTGCCGCACCTGCGCCAGCAGCGCCGCGCCGAAGGCGCCCAGGGCATAGTCTGCCTCCGCCGAAGGGGCGGGGCGCACCGGAGCGGTACCGGCCCCCGCCGGGGCGGGCGTCAGGGCACGCCCGCCCCCGGCGGCGGCGCAGCCGCCCAGCAGGAGCAGCGCCAGACCCAGGGATAAGAATCGGATCCGCTTCATTCGTTTCTCTCCTTTCCGTCAGCCCGTCTCAAAGGTACCCAGGAACAGGGGCACGCCCCGCTCCAGATCCACGATGCCGTAGACGAAGGGCCGGTCAAAGACCAGCTCCTCCGGGGGCGCCGCGCCTGCGCCGCTCATGCCGATGAAGGTGAAGGAAAAGGCCCGGGTGCCCTGTTCATCCACTTCGATCCCGGCCCCGTGCTCTACAGCGCTGATATACAGGGGATTGCCGTGCGCATCCCGCCCCATGGGGGCAAAGTCCGCCGCGTCCGGGTCAAAGGCGTCGGTCAGGCCCATCGCCTGGAGGGCCCCGACCAGGGAGCCGCTCCACATCATCTCGAATTTGGGCAGGCGCAGCGTAAAATACTCCGTCCCGGCCCCGGTGATCAATCCGGCCAGGGCCGCGCCGTCCAGGGTATCCAGGTACTCCCCCAGCGGCGTGCCCTGGCTGGGCATCAGGGCCAGAAACGCCAGCCGGCCGTCCCGGTAGGGCAGCAGCACGCCCTGTTCCGCGTCGGTACCGATATACCGGTCCTCCCGTCCGCCGCTGCTCATCAGATCCACCGTGGCCTCCCCGCCGCCCTCCGGATAGAAGGGGCGAGCCTCCCAGGTGTCGTCCGGGTCAAATTCCTCCGCCCATTTGCCTTCAAAGTAAACGGCGTTGGCCAGGGCCAGGACGGTGGCGGGGTCGATCTCCTTCAGCGCGTTTTGAATGTGTCCGCCGGTATTCCGCTCGATCCAGGCGTTGATCTGCTTCCGGGTGCCGGGGTTGGAAAAGTCGGCGGCGAAGGCACCGGCCTGATAGGTGCCGGTGCAGCGGCTCAGAAAAGCGTCCTCCACCTGCGCCCCCTCGTCCAGCCAGAGGCCGTCGGCAATGGAAAGCGTGGTCCCCCCTTCCAGCGCGGCGTACTCCGAGAGCAGCGAGGCGCAGTTGGCGTTGAGCGTTTCCAGGCTCCCGTCCCCGGCCAGTACCGCTTCGAACTGCGCCAACGTCCCGCCCGCCGCGCCGTTGGCGGCCATGGACAGGCACAGCGCCGCGCTCAGGGGCGAGACGAAGGTGTTCTCGCCCGCCGTGCGGGTCTGCCGCAGCAGCTCCAGCCCAAAGTCGCCCAGGGCCGTATCCAGCGCCGCGTCGCGGCGGGCCGGAACCTCCGGGGCCGCCCGGCCGGGCTGGAGCGCCGTGACGCCCGCCGAGCAGGCGCTCAACAGCAGGGCCATCGTCAGTGCAAGAGACAACAGCGTTCGTTTCATTGGCTTCCCTCCCAATCGGATTTGCTTTTTAGACGCTCTTTGGGGTAAAATGTTCCTGCGTCTTAAATACTTCTTAATCCTTTTCCCCCCTTGGGCTTAAATCTGCCGTGCTAAGATAGCGGCAATGAGGTGATCTTTTTGTACACTGTGCTCATCTGCGACGACGATAAGGACATCGTATCCGCTCTGGACATCTACCTGACCAGCGAGGGGTATCGCACGCTCAAGGCCTATGACGGGCTGGAGTGTCTGAAGCTGGTGGAGGAACACGAGGTGCACCTCATTCTCCTGGACGTGATGATGCCGGGTCTGGACGGCATCCGCACCACCGCCAAGCTGCGGGAAAAGCGGAATATCCCCATCATCCTGCTCACCGCGAAAAGTGAGGATTCCGACAAGGTGCTGGGCCTGAATATCGGCGCGGACGACTATGTGACCAAACCCTTCAATCCCATCGAGGTCATCGCCCGGGTCAAAAGCCAGCTGCGCCGGTACACCACCCTGGGCGGCCAGCAGCATGCCGGGGGACCGGCGGTGCTCACCAACGGAGGCATCCGTCTGGACGACGCCGCCAAGGCGGTGACGGTGGACGGTGAGACGGTGAGCCTCACGCCCATTGAGTACAACATCCTGCTGCTGCTCATGCAGAATCCGGGACGGGTATACTCCACCGGACAGATCTACGAACTGGTATGGAACGACCCCGCCCTGGGCTCGGAGAACACGGTAGCCGTGCATATCCGCCACCTGCGGGAGAAGCTCGAGATCGACCCGGCAAATCCCCGCTATCTCAAGGTGGTGTGGGGCCTGGGCTATAAGATGGAGAAGCTGTGACGCTTTTCCCCCATATCCGCCCCTTGACAAGGAGACGTGATCTCATGAAAAAACAGCTGCGCACCCATCCCGCCCTCAAAGCCTTAGCCGTGATCCTGGCCCTTGTGCTGGGGGCAGGCGGCTTCTGGGCCAGCCTGTTCACCCTGAGCCAGTGGGACGATATTTGGACCGGAACGGGGTATTACGAGAGCAGCAATTGCTACTCCAATTTGTATCACCGCCTCGCTCAGGTGGGGGAGCTGGCCCGGCTGATGCAGAACCGCACCTGGGACGGCTCCCTGTCCTATCTGGACCAACAGCGGCTGGAGGCTCTGCAGGAGGCGCTCTCCCCGGAACAGACCAATTTCCGTTTCCGTCTGGTGGACAACGCCACCGGCGAGCCGGTGTACGGCAATCTGCCCGGCGGCCAGACGATGGAGGGGGCCGTCTACCGGGTCCTGTCCGATTCCCTGGAACTGCAGCGCTACAACGGCGGGCATGAGGACGACTACCAAACCTGGGATCAGGAGATGGACTATTATCGGCTGCATATCATCCAGAGCGACGGGAGCACGCTGCTCTGCCTTCCGGAGGAGGAATCCGTGGCCAACCAATACGGCTGGCTTTTCAACGGAAGCAGCTGGGATTACGATGAGGGACTGGACCGCCGGGTCCTCTCCCGTGTGCTGGCGGTGGAATACGGCGTAACCAACCCCCAGACCGTGACGGATGAGTTTACCGAGGGCGCGCAGGACTACCTGGAGTACGCCCAATACCTGCCCGGCGTGGCCCTTCTGTCCTTGGCGCTGGATGTGCTGACCGTCCTGCTGGTGGTGTTCCTCTGCCTGGGCGCCGGCCGGCGGCGGGACCGGGAGGGCGTGCTTCTCAACCACTTTGACCGCATCCCGCTGGACCTGCTGATCTTTCTGGAGTTCTGGGCCCTGGCGGCCCTGTTTGCGCTCGGGGATTCCATGGCCTTGGCCCTGAATTCCGGTATGCCGAATTTGGAAACGGCGGTGGGGCTGGGCGTGCTCTCCCTGGGCATCAGCGGATGCCTGCTGGCCTTTCTGCTCACCCTGGCTACCCGCATCAAAACGCGCACCGTCTTCTCCAACACCCTGACCTGGCTGCTGTGCCGGTCCATCGGCCGGCTCTGCCGGGCGCTCGGCCGCTCCTGGCCGCTGACCTGGCGGGTGGTCGTGCTCTTCCTGCTCTATCTGCTGGGGAGCGTCCTGACTGCGCTGACGGTTTTCCTGATCCCCGTGTATCAGGGGCTGGCGCTCTACTTCCTTTGCCGCTGGACCATCCAGTGGCGGCGTGTGCGGGAGGGCGCGGCGCGCATCGTGGGGGGCGACCCCAGCTGCAAGATCGATACCGGCGGCAAGATGTATCCCGACCTGCGGGAGCATGCCGAACAGCTCAACGATCTGGGCGGCGCCATCCGCACCGCTGTGGACCGGCAGCTCAAGAGCGAGCGTTTTAAGGCGGAACTCATCACCAACGTCTCCCACGACCTCAAAACTCCGCTCACCTCCATCATCAACTATGTGGACCTGCTGAAAAAAGAGGAGATCCAGAATCCCAGGGCAGCCGAGTATATCGAGGTGCTGGACCGGAAGAGCCAGCGGCTGAAAAAGCTCACCGAGGACCTGGTGGAGGCCTCCAAGGCGTCCACCGGAAACCTGGCGGTGAACCGGGAACGGCTGGGCATGGTGCAGCTGGTGCAGCAGGCCATCGGGGAGTTCGAGGAAAAGTTTGCCCAGCGCGGCCTGCAGCTGATCTCCTCCTTCCCTGCTGAGGAGGCCTATATTCAGGCCGACGGGCGGCATCTGTGGCGCATCATCGACAACCTGCTCTCCAACTGCAACAAGTACGCCATGGAGGGCACCCGGGTCTATCTGGACGTGATGAAGTGGGACGGAACGGTGACCCTGTCGGTGAAAAACATTTCCCAGCAGCAGCTCAATATCCCCGCCGAGCAGCTGATGGAACGTTTTGTGCGGGGGGAGGAATCCCGCAGTACCGAGGGCTCCGGTCTGGGTCTGTCCATCGCGCGCAGCCTGACGGAGCTTCAGGGCGGCGTCTTCCGTCTGGATATCGACGGGGACCTGTTCAAGGCCGCCCTCTCCTTCCCGGAGGATTGCAGTCCGCCTGCATAAAACGCATGACTTTGCTCCGGCCCGGGATACTAAGCCTATCCCAGGCCGGAGCTTTTGCCGCTGCTCCGCAAAAAGCGCTCCGGCAAACGGGCAACGACGATTACCAGTAAGGAGTAGGTTATGTACGACATCATTATCGTGGGCGGCGGCCCGGCCGGCCTGACGGCGGCACTGTACGCCAAACGGGCCGGCTTTTCCACCCTGCTGTTGGAGGGCGGAGTTCTGGGCGGTCAGGCGGCCGCCACACCCGACATCGAAAACTGGCCGGGCACCCGCCATATCTCGGGCAGCGACTTCGCCGCCAATCTCTACGAGCAGTCCAGGGCGCTGGGGGCCGAGCTCCGATTGGAGGCCGCCACGGCGCTGGAGGCGGAAGGCGCGCTGCGCCGGGTGTCCACTTCCGCCGGGCGCTACGAGGCCCGCTGCGTCATCCTCGCCAACGGCGTCAAGCGCCGGAAGCTGGGCGTGCCCGGGGAGGAGCGGCTGGCGGGCCGGGGGGTGAGCTATTGCGCCACCTGCGACGGAAACTTTTTCCGGGGCAAGGAGGTGGCCGTGGTAGGCGGCGGCAACACCGCGCTGGAGGACGCCCTCTATCTGGCCGCCCTGTGTCCCAAGGTCCATCTCATCCACCGGCGGGAACGCTTCACGGGCGACGCGCATCTGGTGGACAGTGTGCGGGATGTGGCCAATATCCGCCGCTGCATGGATACCCGCGTGCTGGAGATCCAGGGGGAGGCGTCGGTGTCCGCCCTGCGTCTGGAGGGCCCCCGCGGGGCGCATATTCTCCCCGTCTCCGGTGTGTTTGCCGCCGTGGGCCTCATCCCCGACAACGAGGCCTTCGCCCCGCCCCTGGAGCTGGACGCATACGGCTATCTCCAGGCCGGCTGCGACTGCCGCACGCCGCTGCCCGGGGTCTTCGCCGCGGGGGATACCCGTTCCAAGCAGCTGCGCCAGCTGGTCACCGCCGCGGCCGACGGCGCCACCGCCGCCTTTCAGGCGGGGCTGTATCTCCATGAGATGCAGCCTGTGTAGCGGCTGTCGAAAAAGCGGCTTCGCCACGTACCTGCCGCGGCGGAACACGGCCGAACCCTGTGAAGGGTTTTCGGCAAACAGAACGGACGGGAGCGCCGCTTTGGCGCTCCCGTCCGTGATTTGTTTCCGCCGCAAGCGTATACGGCGCTTCCTTGCACCTGTTTTCCGTTTTGCGCGGGCGGGTCAGTCGAGAAACTGGATGCCGCCGCCCAACACACCGTCCCCGATGTAGACGCTCAGGGTGGCGTCCAGGGCGCCCTCCCAGCAATGCTCGTAGTCCGGAAATTCCGCGCGCAGGCGGGCGGAGAACTCCGCCATCTCCTCCGGCGCGCCTCCGTTGGCCACGCCCAGGTTATACCGCCGCTTCCGCCCGTTCAGGTGCTTGTGCATCAGCTCGATGATCTTGTCCTGCACCTGCCGCCGTCCCCGTACTTTGGCGATGCTCTGGAGCTGCCCGTCCTGGGAGAAGGTGATGATGGGCTTGATCTTGAGCATGGTACCCGCCATGGCGGTGATCTTCCCGATGCGCCCTCCCTTGTACAGATACTCCAGCGTGTCCACAGAAAAGAACGGAAACGTGTTGGCGATGATGTGGGGGGCCCGCACCTTCACCAGCGTCTCCCAGTCCAGCCCGGCCTGAATCTCCTCCCAGAGCTGGAGCACCGTGATGCCCATCCCCAGCGCGCCGCTCTTGGAGTCGAAGACCGCCACCTCCAGGTCCTCCCGCTGTTCCCCCTGTATGCGCACCATATTATAGGTACCCGACAATCCGGAGGAGAGCATGAGGGCGACGACCTTTTCGTACCCATCGGCGCGGATCTGGTCAAAGGCATCGCTGACCACGCCGCCCTCCGGCAGCGAGGTCCTGGGCACTTCTCCCCGGTGGAGCCGGTCGTAGATATCTCCGGCGAAAATGTCCACGCCGTCGGAATAATCCCCGTCGCCGCACAGGATCTTCAGGGGCACCACATAGATGGGTTTTCCCGCACGCATCGCGGGGGGCAGGTCGGCGGTAGAGTCGGTCAGCAGCGCGATCTTGTGGGGGTTTGACAAGACAATCATCCTACTCTATAATTGAAGTGACGTCACATAACGCCGTTATGCTGTTATTATATCGGTCTTCCGCGGCTGCGTCAAGGGGAGGGGAGGAAAGAAACATGGACTATCGTCAGCGGCGGAAAGAGCAGGCCCGCCAAACGGAGCAGGCCATCTTGCAGGCCGCCTTGGCTCTTGCCCGGGAACACAGTTTTGACAAGGTCTCCGTCCGGGACATCTGCCAGCGCTCCGGCATCACTACCGGGGCCTTTTACCATCATTTCCGTTCCAAGGAGGACCTGCTCTCCCGGGGCTTTGCCCCGCTGGACCTCTACATGGAACAGGCGCTGGCCGGGCACGGGGCCGATGCGCCGCCGGAGCAGCTCTGGCGCATTCTGTCCAGCTATGCCGCCTTTATTGAGGCTCTGGGCTGGGAGTTGGTGGCCCGCTATTACCAGCGCCGTCTGGACAGCCCGGACGACGCCTCCTCCATGGACCCTACCCGCTACACCCTGCGCGCCATGCTGGATTGCCTGCACCAGGCCGAGGCTCAGGGCATCCTGCTGCCGGGGCAGTCGGTGGAGTGGACGGCGGATTTTTTCTTCCGCCACTTCCGGGGTGTGGTGGTGGACTGGGTGCTTCACCGGGGTTCCTATCCATTACTACCCAGGCTGGAGCAGGATTACGCTCTGTTTCAGAACATTTTTCAGGTATGACGAACGCCCCCCGGGCCGGTTGGCCCGGGGGGCCCGCCCTTTCACCAGCGATTTTCCACCCGCTCGGCAAATCCCATCAGATCCCGCACCTCCAGCACCGTGCCGTCGTCCAGCACCGCCCGCCCGGTGAAGGCCCCGAAGACCTGATGCTGGTCGGATTGGATCACCAGGGCGCCGGTGCGGGCCGCGCGGTCCAGCACGGGGAGAAAGTCCATCGCAAAGCGCCCGTCGTCGCTGGTAACGCTCCAGGGCGCCAGATAGTCCGGCTTTCCGCCCCGGTCCGGGATGTGGAAGGCCGCCTGGTCGAGCTTGTGGAGCCTGCCATTGTAAAACAGGGCGTTTTCACTGGCGGCGGAGGTGTCCCCAAAGCCATACCCGATATTGAAGCCGAAGGGCACGCCGCCCGCCAGCCCGGAGGCAGAGCCCCAGTACCAGGTATTGTGATAGGTCCAGACCCCCCGGCCCCAGTCCAGCGTACCAAAACTGTTGGAAGGGTCGAAGCGATAGACGCGCTTCCCCAGGGCCACCGTACCGGAGGCCCGCATGCAGTTGATCTTTTGGTTGTAGTAGAAGTGCCCCGGCTTGGCAAAGGGCGTACAGATAACGATGGACTCCTCCGGCGCCTGGGTCAGCGCCACGCGGGCGTCCAGCGCCGCACCCGCCCGGAAGGCGTCCATATGTGCGGTGAGGGTACGTGTTTCCCCATCGTTTTGGAAGAGGAGCCCATACCCCCGCCCGACGCTGACCGTATTCCCCCGCTCGGAGGTTTCCGGCAGGCCGGTGCGCCCCATGGGAAGGGCGCGCATGGGGCTTTTCGTCACCTGCCAGCCCTCGCGGAAATCCAGCAGAGAGATGGAGTCCAGCCCCATATAGGAATTGTCCGCGATGGTCAGGGCCAGGGCAAAGCCCTCCCCCATCACCAGATAGTAGTCCCACTCCTTCCGCCGGGTCCTGCCGCCCCGGACCGCGCTGCGGTCGTACGCCGGCAGCAGCCGCCGGGCCCAGCCGGGCTCGGTCAGGTTCCCCTGCGCGTCCAGCAGGGGGATGGGCCGGGTGATCTCATGCTGCATTCCGATCCCTCCTCACGGCTTGTTTCCTCGCTTTGATTATAATCCCTCCCGGACGGACAGGCAAGTTTTCCCTCCCCTTTACATACTCATTTGTGAAGAAGGAGGTGAGTCTCATGTCCCGACTGCTTTGCCGGCAGCGGGTGCGGGAAGTGCTGCTGGGCGCGGCCCTGCTGTGTGCCACGCTGGCGCTGCTGCTCTATCCCAGCGACGCCATACAGGCCGCCAAAGACGGGCTGCTGCTGTGCTATAACGTCATCATTCCCTCCCTGTTCCCCTTTTTCGTTCTCTCCTCTCTGGTGGTGGAGCTGGGCCTGGCGGGCTATCTGGGGCGGCTGCTGGAGGGGATCATGCGCCCGGTGTTCAACGTCAGCGGCGCCTGCGCCTGCGCCTTTGCCCTGGGCTTCATCGGAGGCTATCCCGTAGGGGCCAAAACGGCCATCCGCCTCTACGAGACGGGGATGTGTACCAAGACGGAGGCCGAACGGCTGCTCGCCTTCTGCAATAACTCCGGTCCCGCCTTCATCCTCGGCGTGGTGGGCGCCGGGGTGTTCGCCAGCAGCCGGGTGGGCGTGCTGCTCTATCTGGCTCATGCCGCCGCCTCGGTCTGCATCGGCGTGCTTTTCCGCTTCTATAAAGCAGGCCCCCGCAGCGCCGCCGGGGAGATGCGCCCCCAGCCCCGGTTCGAGGCCCGGCGCTTTACCGCAGCCTTTACCGGCTCCATCCAGAATTCCTTTCGGTCCACCCTGAACATCTGCGCCTTTGTGGTCTTCTTCACCGTAGCCATCAAGCTGCTCTTTCTCTCCGGTTTCCTTCCGGCGCTGGCCCGTGTGCTGGGGGGCGTCCTGGCTCCTCTGGGCATGACCCAGGCCTGGACCGAGCGGCTGCTCACCGGCCTTATCGAGATCTCTTCCGGCGTATGGACCCTGTCTGGGGACGGCACCATGGCCGGACGCATGTCCATGGCGGCCTTTATGCTCGGGTGGGCAGGCTTTTCCGTGCACTGTCAGGTGCTCTCCTTCCTTGGGGGCAGCGGTCTTTCGGTGAAGACCTATCTGATCGGCAAGCTGCTCCACGGCGGGCTCTCCGCCCTGTTCGTCTCCGGGCTGGTGCGCCTGTTTCCCCTCCGCGCCCCCGTCTCCGACTATCTGGCCGAACAGGTGGCCGGCATTGCCGCCCTGGAGTTCCACACCGCCCTGACCATCTCTACCGTATGCGCCTGGGTCCTCTTCCTCTTTTTCCTGTTTGTGGCCTGCGCCGCCGCGCGAAAAGGCCTTGGCAAGCGGCGCCGGCCTGTGTTATAATCCTCTTGAACGAAAGGGAGGGCGCGCCATGCTGTTTCAAAAGGACATCGAGCCCCGCTGCACCTATTGCAGCCGCGGCACCCGGCTGGATGAAGAGAAGATTCTCTGCCCCAAGCGGGGATTGGTCTCCCCCGGTGAACACTGCCGCAGCTTCCGATATGACCCGCTCAAGCGGGTGCCTCCCGTTCCGGCCGCCCCAGATTTCAGCCGGCTGCGGGACGAGGATTTTTCCCTGTAAAAATCAACGCGGCCCCGGGCAAAAGGCCCGGGGCCGCGTTGATTACAGATCGCGCACCAACCGGACGGCCACGCCCACAATACGGGCCGCTCCGGTGCCAAAATCGCGGAGGGGGATGATCCGGGGCTCATAGGCGGGATTCTCCGGCTGGAGGATGGCCATATCCCTCTGCACCCGCAGACGCTTGAGCGTGGCGTCCGCTCCGTCCAGCAGGCAGGCCACGATCTGGCCGTTTTCCGCGCTCTCCTGCCGCCGCAGCAGCACCAGGTCTCCGTCGCGGATACCGGCGTTGATCATGCTGTCTCCCGTGACCCGCAGATAGAAATACTCCTCCGGCTGGGCCACATCGGCGGCGGCATAACCCTCGATGTCCTCCACCGCCAGGATCGGGGCGCCCGCACGGATGACGCCCAGGATGGGGATCGTGTGCTCCCGCGTTCCCCAAGCGGCCTCCTCCGGCGCTCCCCGCCGCCGGGGCACGCTGTAGCCCTGAAGCCACAGGGGGTCCACGCCCAGCGTCATGGCGATGGCCGTGGCGGTGCTCACCTTGGGCTCCCGCCGGCCCAGCACATAGCGGTTCAAGGTCTGGGGCGTCATATGCAGCCGTTCTCCCAGCTGCTCATAGGTATCGCCCCGCTCCTCCATCAGCTCCCGCAGCCGGGCGCCGAAGGTGCTCTCCAGCTCCATGGACGCTCCCCCTCTTGTCCCATTTTTGGGACCATCCTATCACGTTTTATCACCATTTGCAATATAAATTTCAAAAATTTCATTGACAAATATCTCCGAACGGTGTTATTATACTCCCGTAATCGAACGTAAGTTCTATATTTGGCGTAGCGCATTTCTTTTTTGTGCTTTTATCACCATTCGGAGATGTCAGGGCATAAAAAATGCCCCGCCGGTTGGCGAGACATTTTGGTGGAGGAGGGTGGATTCGAACCACCGAAGCTATCGCAACAGATTTACAGTCTGCCCCCTTTGGCCACTCGGGAACTCCTCCATATGAACTTGTGGAGCTGGTGGACGGACTCGAACCCCCGACCTGCTGATTACAAATCAGCTGCTCTACCAACTGAGCTACACCAGCATACCAGCTCGTCCACAGCAGATGTTAGTTTAACAGATGGGAGGTATCTTGTCAAGGAAAACTTGCGCGCTTTTTGACAGAAATTTAGAGGAGGGTACTTTGCTTCGGCCAACGGTCTGGACGGATCCGCTGCGGGACATGCAGCGCCTGCCGCCGTGCGGCCGCTGCCCGGTCTGCGGGGCGGAGCTCTATGGGGAGGAAGCGGGACGCTGTCCCCAGTGCCGGCGGCCAAACGGGAACGAGGAACAACAGGAGGATACACAAAAGCCATGACTTTATTGGAATTATCGGTGGACTACCGCGCCAGCGCCGCGGCCCTGCGGGAGCGCACGGCCCTGCTGAAGCAGCAGCTGGAGCAGAGCCGGGACGAAGCGGAGCGTCTGATGCTCACAGACCGCATCCGCACGCTGGGCATCATGTGGCGGGAGACCAGGGACCTGGCCGTCCTGTGCGAACATTACTATGACAGGGGGTACCGGCGCAATGCCAGATACACGCTATAGAAAGGGCGGCGCCTACGCCGCCGATATGGCGGTCTACGCCCGGGCCATGGCGTCCGACAATTCCGCCCAGATGAGCCGGGTCAAGCGCAATCTGCTGCGGGCCCTGCGGGAGGATGTGACGCCCCGCCAGCGGGAGATGCTGCTGCTCTATTACGGCGAGCAGCTGAACATGCGTCAGATCGGGACCCGGCTGGGGGTGGACAAGTCCACCGTCTCCCGCACCATCAAGCGGGGGGAGCGCAGGCTCCAGCGCTGCCTGCGCTATGGGGCCGAGGCCTTTTTGGCGGCCGACTGACCGGGTGCGCGCAGCGGGCCGCCTCCCGCCCGGACAGCTCCCCCCTGCCGGAGCGGCGGAATACCGTTTGCCCCTTTTTTCGGGCGGCGTGTACGTCGTAAAGCGGCCCGTCCGGACCGTAAGTGCGCGCAGCGGGCCGCAGCTTTCCCGAAACAGCGGCTTCGCCGCTTTGGGCGCTGTCCTGTGCGCTCCGCCCATGGGCGGAGCGCATTTGCTTATACCCCGGCGAAGAACCCCCGGTTAAAGGCTACGGCGGCACTGTCGGGCTGGACCGCCCCCGCCCGCTCATTGTATTCCGCCGCCAGCGCCCGATCCCCCAGGTGGTAGTGGCACACGCACAGCTGCAGCAGCGGGATATAGTCCCGGCAGCCGGGCTGTTTAAAGCCGCCGGGCTCCCCCCAGTCCGGGGCGTCCAGCGCCCGTCCGTACCAGTAGGCGGCGCTGAGCCAGTCCTCCCTTCGGAAGAAAAAACGTCCCAGTTCACAGCATGCTTCCGGCCTGGGCGGCCCGTACCACAGGCCCCGGACCAGGGCGGAAAAGGCGTCTTCCTCCCGCCCCAGCCGCTCATAGCAGCCCGCCAGATCCAGGCATGCCTGAAGCGCGTTTTCCACCCAGCCGCGGCCATCCGATAAAAACAGCTCCAGTTGGGCGGCGGCTTCCTCCTCCCGGCCGTGGGCGGACAGTTCCCGCGCATAGTAAAACCGCGCCCTGGGCGAGAGCGCCTTCCCCGCCGCTAACAGTCCCTCATAGATACGCAGGTTCCGGTCCGGATCGCCGGGGCCGGTCTTGCGGTGGCTCACCGCCGCCGTCCAGTGGGCCACCCGTCCTGTGGGGGCGATGACCTCGTGAACCTCTCCCTCCCACCGCAGGCCCGCTTCCCGGCGGACAAGGCGCTCCCGCTCACAGGTAAAGGCGGGCGCGCCTGTGCCGTCAAAGGCCGTGTGATAGGGCATCATCACCACATCTACCGCCGGGTCCAGACCCGCCTTTTCCCGGCGGAAGCGCTCCCGGTCGGCCTCCTCCAGCACGTCGTCGGCGTCCAGCCACATCAGATAGTCCATCGTCCCCTGGTCAAAGGCAAAATTGCGGGCAGCGGCAAAGTCGTCCCGCCAGGTGAAGTCGTATACCCGGTGCGTATAGCGCAGGGCTGCCGCCCTGGTGGCGTCGCTGCTGCCGGTATCCACGATGACGATCTCGTCCACCAGATCCTGCACGGAATCCAGGCAGCGGGGCAGGTTGCGTTCCTCATTTTTTACGATCATACACAAACTGATGCTCGGCATACACAGACTCCTTTCCTCTCGGTACAACGGCGGCCCGGTTTACCCGGGCCGCCGTTCCTCCGTATCGCCTCAGGCCACGGAGAAGGACACGTCGTCGAGGTCCATGCTCTGTCCGCCCTCCGCGGTCACGGTAAATTCGATCCTCGCCCGGACCGTTCCCGCCGGTGCGGCGGACGTGATCCCCTGATAGTGGGCGAACACCCGGTTGCTGTTGACCATATCCTGCTGCCGCACCTGGATCAGCAGGGCCTGGGTGGGCTGGTCTTGGGCGTTCAGATAGAGTACTCTGGCCGTGACGCCTACCTGGCTGCCCTCTCCCCTTGCGAAGAAGGACAGCTGATGGAAGCATCCGGCCTCCACAGCTATCTCCTGGAAAAGGACAGCCTCATCCGCCAGGTTGACCGCCCAATTTCCGGAGTGCACCCGTCCCTGCAGGCCGACTCTGGACACCAGGCTGTCGTCATTTGCCGTCCAGCCGGTCGGGACGCTGCCCGTAAAGGCCTCCATGCCGCCATTTACGGCCATCTCTCCTCTGGAGCGGCACGCGCAGGTACAGGTGCCCGTCGGGCCGGTCGGACCCGTTGGGCCAGTGGGGCCGGTAGGGCCCGTGGGGCCGGTGGGACCCGTGGGACCGGTGGGGCCCGTGGGGCCGGTGGGACCCGTGGGACCGGTGGGGCCCGTGGGGCCGGTGGGACCCGTGGGACCGGTGGGGCCCGTGGGGCCGGTGAGGCCCGTGGGGCCGGTGGGGCCGGTGGGGCCCGTGGGGCCCGTGGGGCCCGTGGGACCGGTGGGGCCCGTGCGGCCAGTGGGGCCCGTGGGGCCGGTGGGGCCGGTGGGGCCCGTGGGGCCCGTGGGGCCCGTGGGACCGGTGGGGCCCGTGCGGCCAGTGGGGCCCGTGGGGCCGGTGGGGCCGGTGGGGCCCGTGGGGCCCGTGGGGCCCGTGGGACCGGTGGGGCCCGTGCGGCCAGTGGGGCCCGTGGGGCCGGTGGGGCCGGTGGGGCCCGTGGGGCCCGTGGGGCCCGTGGGACCGGTGGGGCCCGTGCGGCCAGTGGGGCCGGTGGGGCCGGTGGGGCCGGTGGGGCCGGTGGGGCCCGTGGGGCCCGTGGGGCCCGGCACAGGACAGAACTGCGTACAACAGCAACAGCAGCAGCAGCCGTTGTCCCCACTGTCGTTGGGCCGATAAATATTCATAAGAGGCAAAAAGCTCCTTTCGCTTGGTGGTGGCCGCGCCTGGCGCGGCATTTCTTGACGGACCGCTGGTTCCGCCGTCCCATACTATGCCGTTGCGCCGGCCGCCGTGCCGGGGAAAAATAGCGGTTGACTTTTCCGCTGCAGGCACATATACTGTGGGTATAACAAAATATGGTCGGATGACGGGGCCGGGAGAGTGCGATTTGATTCGCCGCCGAAGGGGAAGCGCAGTGATCTCTCAGGCATCAGGATCGGCCCCCGACGAAGCTCTGGAAAGCGGAGTTCCGCTCCGCGCCGAAGAGGCAATCCCAGCGTATGGCGCCTGATTTCCGGCAGGTACCGCACCGCTTGGGGGAAAACTTTCAGGTTATGGGACAGAGGCGCATGGCTTATTTGCCATGCGCTTTTTTGCGTCCAAAACAGCGTTCCGTGCCGCCGCATGCGGCGGCACGGAACGACGAAGGAGGAGCAACCGATGGAAAAAAAGACCCCGCTCTACGACCGCCATGTAACGGCGCTCGGCAAGATCGTGCCCTTCGCGGGCTGGCTGCTGCCGGTGCAGTATTCCGGCGTGATTGCCGAGCATATGGCGGTACGCCAGGCCTGCGGACTGTTCGACGTATCCCATATGGGAGAGCTGGTGCTCCGGGGCGCGGACGCTCTGGCAAACGTGAACCGCCTGATGACCAACGACTTTACCGGCATGTACGCCGGTCAGGCCCGCTATTCCCCCATGTGCTACGAAAACGGCGGCGTGGTGGACGACCTGATCGTCTACAAATGCACCGATACGGCCTACCTCATCGTGGTCAACGCCGCCAACAAGGACAAGGACGCCGCCTGGGTCGCCGCCCATCTTACCGGGGCGTGTACGATGGAGGACCGCTCCGACTCCATCGCCCAGCTGGCCCTCCAGGGCCCCCGCGCGCAGGCGATCCTGCGCCCTCTTGCCGGGGAGCTTCCGGAGAAAAATTACTCGGCCGTGCTTCAGGGCGCGGTGGATGGCATCCCCTGTCTCATCTCCCGTACCGGCTATACCGGGGAGGACGGCTTCGAGCTCTACTGCGCCCCCGGCGACGCTCCCCTGCTGTGGGATAAACTGCTTTCGGCAGGCGCGGACTACGGCCTGATCCCCTGTGGTCTGGGCGCCCGGGACACCCTGCGGCTGGAGGCGGCCATGCCCCTCTACGGCCACGAGCTCTCCCCGGAGATCAACCCCTACGAGGCAGGGCTCGGTATCTTTGTGAAGCTGGATAAGCCGGACTTCATCGGAAAAGCCGCCCTGCAGGCCGCCCGCCCCGTGTCCCGCCGCCGGGTAGGCCTGCGGATGACCGGCCGCGGCATTGCGCGGGAGCAGTGCCCGGTGTACGGCGGCGACCGGCAGATCGGCCTGGTCACCTCCGGCACCCACTGTCCCTATCTGGGCCACGCCGTGGCCATGGCCCTGGTGGATGCGGCCTTCCAGGAACCGGGCACCAAGGTCCAGGTGGACGTACGGGGCCGCCGGGTAGAGGCCGAGGTCGTCAAAACCCCGTTTTACCAACGAGCGTGATCCCAATACGGTATGTATTCCAACCCGATATTATCATCAGGAGGTCATTCTTATGAACATTCCCACCGAGCTGCGCTATGCCAAGAGCCACGAGTGGCTGAAGGAGGAAGACGGGGTCTGTACCGTAGGCCTCACCGATTTTGCCCAGGATTCTCTGGGGGACATCGTCTTCGTCAACCTGCCCCAGGCGGGGGACGCGGTCACCGCCGGGGAGGCCTTTGGGGACGTGGAGTCCGTCAAAGCCGTCTCTGACGTCATTTCCCCCGTCACCGGCGTGGTAAAGGCGGTCAACGACGCCCTGCTGGACGACCCCGCCCAGGTGAACGCCGATCCCTACGGCGCCTGGTTCATCCAGGTGGAGTCCGTCACCGATACCGAAGCGCTGCTGGATGCCGGGGCCTATGAGGCCCACTGCGCAGAGGAGGGCTGACCGGCATGGGAAGCTTTCTGCCCTCCACCGCGGCCGAGCGCGCCGGTCTGTACGCCGCCCTCGGTCTGAGCGGCCCGGCAGATCTGTATGCCGACGTGCCTGCGTCCGTGCGCGTCGGCGGAGCGCTGGAGCTGCCCGCCCCCATGAGCGAGCTGGAGGTGCGCCGGACCCTGGAGGCGCTCTCCGGTCAAAACACCCGGTTTTCCACCATTCTGCGGGGCGCGGGCGCCTATGACCACTACATTCCCGCCGCCGTGGGGCGCATCGCCGCCAAGGAGGAGTTCGTCACCGCCTACACCCCCTATCAGGCGGAGATCAGTCAGGGCATCCTGCAGTCGATTTTCGAGTTTCAGACCATGATCTGCGAGCTGACCGGCATGGACGCCGCCAACGCCTCGGTATACGACGGCGCGTCCGCCGCCGCCGAGGCGCTGGCCATGTGCCGGGACCGGAAGCGGACGCGGGCGGTGATTTCCGGCGCGGCCCACCCGGACGTGATCGCCACAATCAGGACCTATTGTTTCGGCTCCGGGATGGAGCTGGCCGTGGCCCCCGTGCGGGACGGCGTCACCGACCTGACCGGCCTGCTGGACGAGACCACCGCCTGCGTCTACGTGCAGCACCCCAATTTCTACGGCCAGCTGGAGGACTGCTCCGAGCTGGCCGGAGCCGCCCACGGCGCCGGGGCCAAGCTGATCCTGGGCGTGAACCCCGCCACGCTGGGGGTGCTGCGCGCCCCCGCCGACTACGGTGCGGATATCGCCGTGGGGGAGGGGCAGCCGCTGGGGCTCCCGCTGGCCTGGGGCGGGCCCTACCTGGGCTTTATGGCCGCCACTGCGCCCCTGATGCGCAAGCTGCCCGGCCGCATCGTCGGGGAAACGGTCGATGCGCAGGGGAAACGCGCCTTCGTGCTCACCATGCAGGCCCGTGAACAGCACATCCGCCGGGAAAAGGCCTCGTCCAACGTGTGCTCCAATGAGGCTTTGTGCGCGCTCACCGCCTCGATCTACCTGTCTCTTCTGGGGCCGGAAGGCCTGCGGCAGGTAGGCGAGCAGAGCTGCGCCAAGGCCCACTACCTGGCCGGGGCGCTGTGTGCGCTCCCCGGCGTCTCGCTCCGCTTCCCCGGTCCCTTCTTCCACGAGTTCGTCACGGAACTGCCCCGCGCGCCTCAGGTGCTCGCCGCCCTGGAGGCAAAGGGCATTCTGGGCGGCCTCCCCGTGGAGGGCGGCCTGCTGTGGTGCGTCACCGAGAAGTGCAGCAGGTCTGAGCTGGATGAGGCCGTCGCCATTGTAAAGGAGGTGCTGGGCTGATGGAACTCATTTTTGAACGCAGTCGTCCCGGCCGGGGCAGCGATCTTCTTCCCCCGCCGGACGTGCCCGCCTCCCCCCTGCCCGAGGCGCACCGCCGCGCCGCCGCGCCCCGCCTGCCGGAGGTGGCGGAGAGCGAGGTGTCCCGCCACTATCAAGCCATGGCCCGCCATGCCTTCGGCGTGTGCGACGGGTTCTATCCTCTGGGCTCCTGTACCATGAAGTATAACCCCAAGCTGGGCGAAGACCTGGCCGCCCTGCCCGGCTTTACCGGGATCCACCCGCTCCAGCCGGAGCACACGGCGCGGGGCTGCCGCTCGGTGCTGGACCGTGCCGGCGCATACCTGTGTCAGATCACGGGCATGGACGAAATGACCTTTCAGCCCGCCGCCGGAGCCCATGGGGAGTTTACCGGGCTGCTGCTCATCAAGGCCTACCATGTCCACCGCGGAGATACCGGGCGCACCGTGATCCTGGTGCCCGACTCCGCCCACGGCACCAACCCGGCCTCCGCCGCCATGGCCGGCTTCACGGTCAGGAGCATCCCCTCCACCGCGGAGGGCCTGGTGGACCTGGAGGCGCTGCGCGCCGCCTGCGGCGCCGATACCGCGGGTCTGATGCTCACCAATCCCAACACCGTGGGCCTCTTCGAGCGGGATATCCTGGCTATGACCGAGATCGTCCATGCGGCGGGCGGTCTGGTGTACTATGACGGGGCCAACCTCAACGCCATCATGGGGGTGGCCCGGCCCGGCGACATGGGCTTCGACGTGTGCCACCTGAACCTGCACAAAACCTTCGCCACCCCCCACGGCGGCGGCGGCCCCGGCAGCGGCGCGGTGGGCTGCAAGGCGCTTCTGGCGCCCTATCTGCCCGGCTCCGCGCTGGGCGGCGGCGGCGGGGCGCAGTCCATCGGCCAGGTGCGCGCCTTCCACGCCAATTTCCTGGTGGTGGTGCGGGCGCTGGCCTACCTGCTCACCCTGGGCAATACCGGGGTGCGCCAGGCCGCCGAGGGCGCGGTGCTCAATGCCAACTACCTCAAGCACCGGCTGGAGGCTGCGGGCTATTCCTCCGCCTATCCGGGGCTTTGCATGCACGAATTCGTGCTCACCCTGGAGCAGCTGAAAAAGCAGACCGGCGTATCTGCTCTGGACCTTGCCAAGGCCATGCTGGATCAGGGCATGCACCCGCCCACCATGTACTTCCCGCTCATTGTCCACGAGGCGCTGATGTTCGAGCCCACCGAGACCGAG
>CDZV01038265.1_pt1 | contig 19915 bp, 14 predicted proteins | sample 554851 | NCBI WGS metagenome assembly CDZV01 (sample SAMEA3182090, study PRJEB8094) | gut metagenome | biome: human; feature: gut; material: Stool; isolation source: human stools | place: Canada | collected 2013-03-12
CGCCTGAATTCTCCGGATTTCCGCCCGGCGTTCCTCCGGATCCCGTTTCAGGACATCCGCGGAAATAGCGTAGTTGGAAAGAGGAAGAGACAGCTCCCGGGATTTTTCCAAAACCCGGCGGCACAGGTCCTCGTTATCCAACAAGGTATATCCGATGGGTACGAGTTCCACATGCTCCGCCCCGCTGTCCTTCGCCCACTGCATCACCTCGAGAAGATCCATCTCTCCCTTTTCCAAGGGGCCGGCCAGGCAGTAACTGCTGATTCCGATTTTCGGCATGAGGATGCATTCCTTTCTATTGGTCTTCAGAGACACGGCCGTTCGCTCCGCCTATTATACTCCGGAAGCCCTGAAAATTGCAATAAGAAACGCAGGAAAGGAAATCGGTTTCCTTCCCTGCGGGACAAAGCCGGGGCGTCGGCTTAACCGTGTATATGACAGGCTTCGAGCTCCTCCGGATCGGGAAGAGGCCCTACGATAGGCTCGGGATCGATTCCCTGACGGCGATAATAATCCGCGATCGCCATTTTGATCGACTGCTCCGCCAGGACGGAGCAATGGATTTTGTGAGCCGGCAGGCCGTCAAGCGCCTCGACCACCGCTTTATTGGACAGCTTCAAGGCCTCCTCAATGGTTTTGCCCTTGATCATTTCGGTGGCCATGGAGCTGGTGGCAATGGCGGAACCGCAGCCGAAGGTTTTAAATTTCACGTCCACGATCCGGCCGTCTTCCACCCGGATGTACATTTTCATGATGTCGCCGCATTTGGCGTTACCCACCTCGCCGATACCGTTGGCGTCTTCAAGTTCGCCCACATTGCGGGGGTTGGAGAAGTGATCCATGACTTTTTCACTGTAAAACGCTGCCATAATTCGTCAGTCCTTTCCTATCAAACGGCGGGTTGTCCGTCGCGGTTTTCCTTCATCATCCGTTCCCAGAGCGGGGACATGTCCCGCAGGCGGGAGACCACCGCCGGAATAGTCTCGAGGATATAATCCACCTCTTCGTCGGTGTTATCCTCGCTCAGGGTCAGTCGCAGGGATCCGTGCGCCACTTCATGGATGAGTCCGATGGCCAAAAGCACATGGCTCGGATCCAGAGAACCGGAGGTACAGGCCGAGCCGGAGGAAGCGCAGATTCCTTTGATGTCGAGCATCAGCAGGAGGCTTTCGCCCTCCACGCCCTCAAAGCTGATATTGACGTTTCCGGGAAGCCTTTTCTCCCGGTCCCCGTTAAGGCGGCAGCGGGGCACGCTTCGCAGCAGGCCGTCAATAAGTCGATCCCGCAGGGCGGTAATACGGGGCGTTTTATCCTCTATCCGGCTGCAGGCGATCTGCATAGCCGTGGCCATACCGACAATGCCGGCGGTGTTTTCCGTACCGGCCCGCCTTCCGCGTTCCTGGGCGCCGCCGTCGATAAGATTGGGAAGCCGGATTCCTTTGCGCAGGAGCAGGCATCCGATGCCGCGCGGGCCGTGAAACTTGTGAGCCGAGAGGGAGAGCATGTCGATCCCCATGCCTGCAAAATCCACCGGCACATGGCCGACCGCCTGAACGGCATCGGTATGGAAAAGCACGCCCCTGTCCCTGCACAGTGCGGCGATTTCCGCCACTGGCTGTATAGTGCCGATCTCGTTATTCGCAAACATGACCGTTACGAGGGCCGTATCCTCCCGCAGAGCATCGCGTACATCCTCCACTCGCACGACACCGTTTTCATGTACCGGCAGAAGGGTGATTTCGAAACCGTCTTCTTTGAGGGAATCCAGGGCGTGGAGAACAGCGTGATGCTCGAACGCGGTGGAAATCAGATGCTTTTTTCCCTTCTTCGCCATCATGCGGGCGGTCATTTTGATCGCCCAGTTGTCCGCTTCGCTTCCGCCCGACGTGAAATAGACCTCGTCCTCCCGGCAGCCGAGACAAGCGGCGATGGTGCGGCGGGCCTCTGTGACCGCACCGCGGGCTGCCTGCCCGAAACTGTAGAGCGAGGAGGGATTCCCGTATTCTTCCGTTAAATACGGCATCATGCTGTCCAAAACTTCAGGCAGCATTCGGGTAGTCGCCGCGTTGTCCGCATATATAAACCGTTCCATAACACACACCGTCTTTCTTCTCTTTACCTTTGGAACGCGGAAAAGCGCCTGTTCCAGAGCAGTTATAATATATACCTTTTTGGTGTATATTGCAATATGCCAAACTGACGATATTTGCAAGAATATCTGCGGAAATTTATGGATAGAATCCGATTTAGATATACCCTGACGGTTACCGGGCAAATTTTTGGCTTTCCATGACCGCCATTTGGTCACACCGTTCGTTCTCCGGATGCCCCTGATGGCCGTGAACCCAACGAAAAGTTACCCGATGGAATTCGAGCAACGTGAGGAGTTTGTCCCACAGATCAGCGTTGAGCGCCGGCTTTTTGTCGGCTTTGCGCCAGCCGTTGCGCTTCCATGATTTGGCCCAGCCTTTTTCAATGCCGTCTACAACATAGCGGGAGTCGCTGACAATCGTTACGTCACAAGATTCTTTCAGGGCCGCCAGGCCCTCAATCACGGCTGTCAGTTCCATGCGGTTGTTGGTGGTCTGAGGGGCGCCGCCGGACAGTTCCTTTTCCCGCCCGCCGTAACGCAGGATCGCTCCCCATCCGCCCGGGCCGGGATTTCCAGAGCAAGCGCCATCCGTAAATAATTCGATCTGTTTCATGTTGCTCAACCTTGTCTAAACAGTATTTTCCGGTCGCATTCTATTATACCAAAAAATCCCCGATGAGCAAGAAATAAACCATCTTTTTCCGGTCCATACTATGGGTGCCGTCGCAAAGTAGAAGCGACACCCCTGTTTTCCCCCTGCGCACGGCGATTTTGACCCGGCGACGAAAGGATGCTTCGCTTATGAGTAACTGGCTGAAGGCAATTGTGTTGGCGAATGGAGAGGAGGAAGCGCTCCGTCCTCTGACCTGCGATATACCAAAGCCTATGATCCGGCTGTGTGGGCGGCCGCTCATGGCCTATACGCTGGATCTCCTGGAACGCAACGGGATTCGGAACGTCCGAATCTGCACCCGTTATCTGCCTACCGTGGTTGAAAAGGAGTTTGGGGATCAATACCGGGGCATGAGCCTTGCTTACCGACGGACGGATAGGGAAGACGGCTCGGCGGGGGGGATGCAACGATCGATGCTTTCCCTCGCCGACAGCGGGGAGACGATTTTAGTCATTAGCGGTGAAATTCTGACCGATGTCGATCTGACGGCAGCCCTGGCGTTTCACAAGGCCGCCGGCGCCGCCGCCACTCTGGTGGTGACCCGTATCGGTGATCCCCGGGAACACGCGCTGGTGGATGTGGGGGAAGACGGCCGGGTGACGGGACTGATGGACAAACCGGGCTGGGCTCAGGCGGCGACGGACACGGCGGATACCGGCGTTTATATTCTGGAAACGGCCTTATTGCGCACCTGGCCGGGGGAAAGGCAAATCGATTTCCTGCACGGACTGTTTCCTCAGATGATCAAGGACGGCCTGCCGGTTTACGCTTATGAGGATGACGGGTATTGGAACGATCTTCGGGATATCTCCTCCTACTTAAGCGCCCAGCGGGACATTTTGGAGGGGAGGGTGCAGACGGCGCTTCATCCTGTCGACGGAATGATCATCGGGGAAGCGAAACCCGCCGGAAACTACAGCATTACCCCGCCCGTGTATATTGGCGCGGACGTGCGGATCGGCAGCGGCGCTCAAATCGGGCCGTTCGCCGTATTGGACGACGGCTGTCATATCGGCCATAAAGCCAAAATCCGGGGTTCCGTTCTGCTCCCGAGCGCTTATGCGGGCGACCGCGCATCCATGACCGGGGCGGTGGTTTGCCACGGGGCCTCGGTCCGGAGGGGGGCCTCCCTGTTTGAAGGGGCCGTATTGGGAGCTGGGAGCGTGGTGGGGGAGTACGCCTCTGTCAGCCCGGACGTGCGGATCTGGCCGGATAAAAAGGTCGAATCCAACTGCTGTCAGAGAGAGAATCTCCATAACGGCCATCAGCCGATCTTCCAATTCGATGAAAATGGACTGACAGGGGAGACGGGGGTGGAACTGACGCCGGAGTTCTGCGCGCGGTTGGGAGCGGCCATCGGTAGTTTGACACGAGGTGAAAAAGTGGCGGTGGGATGCAGCCATGACAAAGCGGCGTCGGTTATGAAAATGGCCTTGGTCGCGGGTATTCTTTCCGCTGGAGGCCTGGTGTGGGATTTCGGCTCCTGTATCGATCCCCAGTTCGATTATTTCGTCAATTTTAGTATGATCCGTACCGGAGCCTATATTGCGGGAGGCCCCCGGGGATCGGTGCGTCTGTCCGCGTCCGGCGGCCTGCCGGCGCCCCGTTCTCTCGAACGGGCGGTGGAAGTCCGCTTATCCTCGGGAGATTTTGCCAGGGCCGGATGGGACAGCTTACGGGAGCCGACCGACATGTCGGGAATGCGGCAGCTGTACCGCCAGGAACTCATCGGCCTGGCCCCCGACGGTTTGAGCGGGATGAAGGCCGAAGTCCGGGGTTCCGATATGGAGCCAGTCAAACTGATGTCTTCCGTCCTCTCCACTATCGGCTGTTCCATGGATGGGGGGCTGCGTCTCCATCTGGGCGCCAGAGGACGCAGGTTATCGGTGTTTGACCCGGTCGCCGGATACATCTGGCCGGAACGGGTGTTGGCGATGAACTGTCTGATCGAACTGAAATCCGGAGGGGAATTGGCTCTGCCCTATGACGCCCCCTTAGCAATCGATCAATTGGCGGCGAGCTATGGCAGCCAGGTCAAACGGTATTTGAGTTGTCCCTCGGACGAATCCGACCGGGATGCACGCCGTTTAGCGGCCAATCAGCCTTGGGCGCGGGACGGCCTGATGATGGCCGTCCGCCTGCTTGGCTGGCTCAAAAGGACACACGCGAGCGTTTCCAGTCTTCTGGAGGAACTGCCCGATTTTGCGGTTACAACGAAAACCGTTCCCTGTTCGGCAAACCCCGGTCAGGTGCTGCAAAAACTGAATGGCGGCAGAAGGGAAACCCATAGGGGAGAAGGCGCCCGGTTCCGCTTTCCCTCTGGGAATATCCTTGTCCGGCCCTCCAAAAGAGGAAAGAATCTGATATTGGTGGCGGAAGCCCGGGATTCGGAAACAGCCGCCGAACTCTGCGGGGAACTGGAACAGAAGCTTGGAACGGTTTTCCTTGACATTGGAGAAGAAAAACAGTAAGATAAAGGAGATACTTGTGACCGGATTATTGCAATGGTGTTCCATGAAATGTGTTCGGATGATACGTTGAATCGGACAGCTCCACGGCCGTGGGGCTCTTTTCCCGTGCGATATGTCCTGCCAAACAAAGAAACGGAGGATTTTTTGTGACAACCGACAATCAAAAAAAAGCAGGCGGCAAAGGTCCGGTTAAACGGCCGTCTCGTACCCCTTCCAAGGGACAGCCGGAGAGGACCCGCCCTGTCGCTCCGGCTGCCGTTCCAGCGGCGGATGCATCCGATCCGGCCGCACGGACCAGCCGTCCCCGTCGGGGACGGCCGCCAAAAAAACAGGCCGTGCCACCCACACCGGTGAAACTCACCATGCTCGGCGGCTTGAATGAGATCGGAAAGAACATCACGCTGTTTGAATATGGGGACGACGCCTTTTTGATCGACTGCGGCATGGCGTTTCCGGATGATGAGATGCTCGGCGTAGACATCGTACTCCCGGATTTCACCTATGTGGAAAAAAACCGCGACCGGATCAAGGGGATTGTACTCACCCACGGACATGAGGATCATATCGGCGGGCTGCCCTATCTTCTCAAACAGATGGATTTCCCCATATATGGGACGAAACTCACCCTGGCGCTCGTGGATTCCAAACTCAAAGAACACGGTCTGTCGGGTAAGGCCAAGCTCAACGTCGTGGATCCGGGCGGAGTGATTCGATTCGGCGCCGTCTCGGTCGAGTTCATCCATGTCAATCACTCCATTCCGGATGCAGTGGCATTGGGAATCAAAACCCCGATCGGTTATGTGGTACACACTGGTGACTTCAAGATTGACTGCACCCCGATCATGGGAAGAATGATGGATCTCGCCCGGCTTGGCGAGATCGGCAATGCGGGAGTGCTTGCGCTTTTAGCGGATTCCACCAACGCCGAACGGCCCGGATATACGCCGAGTGAACGGGTGGTGGGGGACAGCTTTGCCAACCTCTTTAAAAAGGCGGAAAATAAGCGAATCATCATCGCGACTTTTTCGTCGAATCTCCACCGCATTCAGCAGATAATCGATGCGGCGATGAAAGACGGTCGGAAGGTGGCGGTGTCCGGCCGGAGCATGCTCAATTTCGTCAACATCGCGACGGAACTCGGTTATTTGACCGTGCCGGAGGGCATTTTGATCGATATTGATTTAATCAACCGGTATCCAAAGGAAAAAATGACCATTATCACCACGGGTTCTCAAGGAGAACCTATGTCGGCACTTAGCCGGATGGCGTTTTCCGATCACCGACAGGTGGAAGTCGGGCCGGACGATTATATCATCATTTCCGCCACCCCCATTCCAGGAAACGAAAAAACCGTGGGACGGGTGGTCAACGAACTGATGAAGCGGGGTTGTGACGTAGTATATGAGAAGATGTACGACGTCCATGTTTCCGGCCACGCCTGTCAGGAAGAACTGAAAATCGTGCATGGGCTGACCAAGCCCCGGTTCTTTATTCCGGTTCACGGAGAACAGAAGCATATGCATAAACATGCGGCGCTGGCCCGCTCCATGGGGATGAGTCCCCAGAATGTGCTTATTCCCGATATCGGCCGTGTGATTGAGATCACCCCCGATAAAATGGAGGTCACGGGTACTGTACCGGCCGGCCGGGTGTTGGTGGACGGCCTCGGTGTGGGCGACGTGGGCAGCATTGTGCTGCGGGACCGGAAGCATCTGGCTCAGGATGGCCTGATCGTGGTGGTGGCAGCGATCGACACTTCGATCGGTCAGATCGTGTCCGGCCCGGATATTGTCTCTCGTGGTTTTGTCTACGTGCGGGAGTCGGAGCGTCTGATCGATGACGCGCGTGCCATTGCCAGGGGTGTGCTCGAGGAATGCTGCCGCGATCACGCTTACGATTGGACGACGATGAAATCCAGGGTGCGGGACGAATTGTCCCATATGCTGTTCCAGAAGACCAAACGCAGCCCGATGATCTTGCCCATCCTGATGGATGTATAAGCCCCCGCAGATAAACGTTGTCCGCCGCCCTGAGCGGCGGACAGACATAAGCGGTTGGACAGAACGATTGGAAAGGGAGAGATGCTGATGAAGAAAAAACCGTTTTGGAGCGTTTCTCCCGCCGTGATATTGCTTGCGGCGACCCTCGTCCTCGTGACGGGGGCCACCTTTTTCCTCAATCCGTTGGTTTTCTATGTGGAGGCCGGCGTGGTATTGGCCGTATTGGTTATTTGTATCTGGCGGTTCAGCCGATTGAAGGCGGATGTGAGCCGTTATCTCACCCGGATTTCAGGGCAACTTGATCAGACCAGCCGCGACGCTCTTTCCTTGTTTCCTTTGCCGGTTGTCGTCGCCACCGAGCAGGGAGAGGTCCTGTGGTACAACGAGCCGTTTCGCAATCAGGTGCTTGACGGGAGTGAACGGTTCGGGGAATCGATTGAATCCGTTGACGGCGGGGTTTCGATGAAGGAATTGCAAAAAAAGCGTTTTTTTGATATGCAATACCGGAACCGGTGTTATACAGTTTATACCAGCACCGTCAAAGTACGGGACGCTTCTTTATATATCCTATATTATGTGGACAACACCCACTTGAAGGAAATTGCCGAGGAATACGCCCTCAGCCGTCCCGCTGTCATGATGGTCTACATAGACAACATCGAGGAAGTCATGCAGGGTATTCGGGACAGCGAAAGGGCGCATATTACCGGACGGGTGGAAACCATCTTGGAGGATTGGATTGGAGCCACCTCCGGCATTTTGCGCAAATACGGCAGCGACCGGTTTATGGTGCTTTTAGAAGAGCGGCATCTCGAACAAATTATCGCCGGTCGGTTCGATATTCTAGACCGCGTACGGTCGATCCAGACGAGTGAAAGGGTCAGCGTGACCCTGTCCATCGGCGTGGGACAGGGGGAAACCCTGCGGGAATCGGAGGCGATGGCCAGACAGGCAATCGAGATGGCTCTGGGACGCGGCGGGGATCAGGCGGCCGTAAAAACAAAAAATGGTTTTGACTTTTACGGCGGCGTCTCCAAAGGTATAGAAAAACGCACAAAGGTGCGTACCCGTGTGGTGGCTTCGGCTTTGCAGGAGCTGATCGAGGGCAGTGAAAATGTACTGGTGATGGGACACCGGTTTTCCGATCTCGACTGCCTGGGTTCGGCGGTGGCGATGGCGGCGGTGGCCCGCAGTCTGGGCCGGCCCGCCTATGTGGTCACACAACGAGACAAGACCCTTGCCAGGGAACTTCTCGACCGCTACAGTCAGGCAGGACAGGGAGACCTCTTTATCGAACCGGACGACGGTTTGTCCCTTCTTCATCGCCGTACCCTGTTGATCATCACCGATACCCATAATCCCGATATGCTTGAGTGGCCGCCGCTCTATCAGCGTGCCGAAACCGTTGTGGTGATTGACCACCATCGCAAGATGGTCAATCATATCGACAACGCGGTGATTTTTTATCATGAACCGTATTCCAGTTCAGCGTCTGAAATGGTGGCGGAACTGGTGCAGTATATGGGGGCCCACAGCATTTCCAGACTGGAAGCCGAGGCGCTGCTCGCCGGTATCATGCTCGATACCCGCAGCTTTGTGATGAAAGCCGGTGTCCGCACCTTTGAGGCCGCTGCGTATCTACGCCGACAGGGGGCCGATACCGTCGAGGTCAAGAGGATGTTTGCTGAAAGCGCGGCGACTTATCGAAAAAAAGCGGATATTGTTTCACGCGCGGAGATTTACCGCCGCACCGCCATTGCATATGACGAGGAGGGCGGCACCGAAGTACGCATCGCCGCTTCGCAGGCTGCGGATGAGCTGCTCTCCATCAAAGGGGTAGACGCCGCTTTCACCCTTTTTACCGAAAACGGCGGGGTCAACATTTCCGCCCGCTCTCTGGGAGATTTCAATGTGCAGCTCGTCATGGAGGCGATCGGCGGCGGGGGGCATTTGACGATGGCGGGAGCTTTTTTGAAAGACACCCGTATGGAAGAGGCGAAACGGCTTCTTTTAAAAGCCATTGATACGCATATCCAAACCCGGGAGCGGTCTCTGGCCGCGCAGTTCCCTCCGAATGAAATGGTGTAAAATTACAGAAAGCGGGGATACGCAATGAAAGTTATATTGAAAGAGGATGTCAAAGGACAGGGGAAAAAAGGAGAACTGGTCAACGTTTCCGACGGTTATGCGCGCAATTTCCTTTTTCCGCGGAACCTAGCGGTTCCCGCAGACGCTCAGGCGATGAATGAACTGAGAAATAAGGAAGAAGCCGCCCGCCACCGCTTGCTGGTGGAAAAGCAGGAGGCGGAGGAGACCGCACGCCGTCTGTCGGGGAAAACATTGAAGCTGTCCGCCAAGGCGGGCCAGGGAGGGCGCTTGTTTGGTTCGGTGACGACCAAGGAAGTCGCGGAGGAACTCAAAAGGCAGTTTCAGGTCTCTGTGGACAAGCGGAAAATCGAGATGGCGGATATCAAGGCCTTTGGATCCTATGAGGCGGTTGTGAAACTCACCCAGGGAATTACGGCCAAGATGACGGTGATGGTCAGCGAATAAGAAACACGGCGAAAGGACGCCTCGCAAGGAGAATTGCCATGCCGGACAACGTATATGATGAACTCAACCTTCCTTACAGCCTTGAGGCCGAGCAGGCGGTTCTGGGCGCGATTCTGATGGAACCGGACTGCATCAATCAGGTGGCGGACGTCCTGCGCCCGGAACATTTTTATCTACCGGAACATCAGGCGATCTTCCGGGTTATGACGGCTAAACTCCTGGAGTCCCAGACGATTGATTTCGTGACGGTCCTCGAGGCTCTTAAGGCGGAATCTTTTTTCGCGGGGGAGGAGGGGAAAGCCTATCTCCTCAAACTCGCTCAGATCGTCCCCTCCATCTCCAACGTTGGGCATTATGCTCGTCTGGTCCGGGATAAATACGACGTGCGGTCCCTCATCAAAGCGGCGCGGGAGATTATGGACGAGGCGATGGATCCGGCGACCGAACCGTCCCTTCTTTTGGATGCGGCGGAACAGCGGATTTATGACATCCGGCAGGGCAAACAGACCGGTGGTCTGGTGCCGATCCAAGAAGTACTCGCGAGCAATTATGAGATGTTCAATAAGCTTGCATCCGATCAACGGGATCAGTTTGTGGGGATACCATCCGGCATCCGGTCTCTCGACGAGATCACGACCGGGCTGAATCGGTCGGATCTGATCGTCGTCGGGGCCCGCCCCGGTATGGGAAAGACGAGCTTTGCACTCAATCTCGCGCGAAACGTGGCGATTCAACAGCATCGTACGGTTGCAGTGTTCAACCTGGAGATGTCGAGAGAGCAGATGGTCAATCGCCTGCTCTCGTCCGAAGCACGGGTTTCCAGCAAAAAATTACGGGTCGGCAATCTGACGCCCGACGAATGGGGCCGGATCGCCTTTGCCTCCAGCGTGCTTTGCAAGGCCTCGATTTACTTGGACGATACGGCGAGTGTCACGGTGCCGGAAATGAAAGCGCGCCTGCGTCGTCTGCGCGGTGTGGACTTCGTCGTGGTGGATTATCTGCAGTTGATGAAATCTCCCCGGCGGATTGATAACCGGGTACAGGAGGTCTCGGAAATCACCCGGGGTCTCAAGATCCTGGCGAAAGAACTGAATATCCCAGTCCTGGTCTGTGCCCAGCTCGCCCGTTCCACCGAAAAGCAGTCGAACCACCGCCCGGCTTTGGCCGATCTGCGGGAGTCCGGCTCTATCGAGCAGGACGCCGATCAGGTTCTGTTTCTCTATCGGGATGAATATTACCGCAACGAAAAAGAGGATCCGTCGTCGGTTGAAATGGGAACATCCGAGGTGATCGTATCGAAAAACCGGCATGGGGAACTCGGAACCGTCAAACTCGCGTGGCAGGGGGAATTCACGCAATTTACATCACTGGAGTTGCATCGAAGCGAGGGATAATGCCCATGAGCGTACTGGCAAAGGCTCTTACAGCGATCGAACAGGGACGCATGCTGATGCCTGGAGACCGGGTGGTCGTCGCTCTGTCGGGGGGCGCCGATTCGGTGACGTTGTTGCATGTGATGCTGCAACTACAGAACCGGCTCTCGCTGCGGGAGATTGCGGCGGTGCATGTCAACCATGAGCTAAGAGGAGAGGAGTCCCGCCGGGATGAAGAGTTTGTGCGGACTTTATGCCGGGATTGGCAGGTGCCGCTCCAGGTGTACCACCGGAATGTCGCCTTTCTGGCGCGCGAGGCCCAAAAGGGAATTGAAGAAACCGGGCGGATGGTCCGATATGCCGTGTTTGACGAGGTGTCGGCGGCAAACGGCGATTGTCCAGTGGCCACCGCCCATACCTTGAGCGACAATATCGAGACGCTTCTGCTCCATCTGACGCGGGGATGCGGTGTACGCGGGTTGACCGGGATTCCTGAAATCCGTGGACAGATCATCCGGCCTTTGTTGGCCTGTACACGCCGTGAGATCGAAGACTATTGTCGGAATCAGGAGTTGCATTATCAATCCGACAGTACGAACACCGATGTGCGGTATGCGCGCAATCGCATTCGAAAGTGCGTGATTCCAGAATTACGGGCGCTAAATCCCCGCTTTGAAGAGACGGCCGGCCGTCTGATGCACCGAATGGGTCAGGTGGCCGAATGGCTGGATCAATTGGCGAAAGAGACACTGGATGCAGCACGAACGGCGCCGGATACCTATAAACGGAGGGCTCTGCAGAGTTTAAGCCCTCCTGTCAAGGCGCAGGCTCTTCGAATGGCAGCCGAAATGGCGGGAAGCTTTTGCGAAGAGCGGCATGTCACGCGCCTGGAAGAGATGCTCGACGATACCGGAGGATGCAGTCTGCCGGGAAAGGTACAGGCGGCGGTGACCGTTTCGTTGCTGCGTTTTTTTCGGGAGGATGAGGACAGAGATGTCCAGTGGGAACCAATTTCGATTTATCCAGGGATGTCTGTGCACATTATAGATAAAAAATATCGCATTTTTTTGCGTTCTTCTGACGGACTTGACAAGGAAGGGAAAATTCACAGAAAATTATTAAAAAATAGCTTCGACTATGATAAAATAGTGGGCAGCTTGAGTATTCGACGGCGAAATCCGGGAGATGCCTATCACCCGGTTGGGAGGCACGGAGGAAAATCGTTGAAAAAGCTGTTCAATGAAGCGCGGATTTCCCCCGAGGCACGGGACCGCATTCCCATACTTTGCGACGATGCCGGGATCCTTCTTGTTCCCGGATTCGGATGCGACGTTCGTGCAGCGGCCGGTTTGGATACCAAGCGCCTTCTCGTATTGGAGGAGTTGGCGGAAGAATCGAATTCGGGTGAAAGGGATGAAAAACCGACGTGAGAGGCATGCGGGACGACATTGACGAAATCCTGTTTTCGGAAGAAAAAATTGCCTCCATTGTTCGGAATATGGGCAGGCAAATCAGTGAAGATTATGTAGGGAAGAACCTTTTTATGGTCAGTGTGCTCAAGGGTTCGCTTTTATTTATGGCTGATTTGATGCGCGCGGTAACCATCCCTTGTTCCATTGATTTTCTGTCCGTGTCCAGTTATGGCAACGGCACGGCCAGTTCGGGAGAGGTACGAATCCTGAAGGATTTGGATTGTTCTTTGGAGGGCAAGGATCTCTTGGTCGTGGAGGATATCCTGGATTCCGGCGTGACACTGTCTTTCCTGGTTCGGACGCTGTCGGCTAGAAAGCCGGCGAGCATCCGGTTGTGTACATTCCTAGATAAGCCGGAGCGCCGCCGGGTGGAGATCCATCCCGATTATGTCGGAGCGGTGGTCCCGGATAAGTTTATTGTCGGTTATGGGCTGGATTATGCGGAACGATACCGCAATCTGCCTTATATCGGTGTTTTGAAGCCCGAGGTTTACCAGGCATAGCGTTCATCCCATGCATAAGGAGTTGAGAGAATTTGGAATCCAACAACAACGATTTCGGAAAATCCTTGCGGAACCTGGGGCTGTTTATCGGGCTTCCCTTGCTGGTCATTGTGATCGCCTGGCTGTTTATGTCCGGAGGCAGTCCAAAGTCCGATAAGGTATACTCCGATTACGTCGCGTACTTCACCAACGACCAGGTTTCGGAATTCGATCTGGACTTGGGAAGCGGTAACCTGACCATCACCCTCAAGGAAGAGATCCGAGAGGACCGCAATAAAGACAACAAGCTGGATGAAAAGGACGATATCGTCAAATATAGCGTTCCCGACATCGGGCTGTTTTGGGAGAGCATTAAAGAGTCGGTGGAGGCAAACGGCCTTCGATACGATTTCCAGCCGCCTAGCCAGATGCCCTGGTTTGTCAACCTCATTCCGTCTTTGCTGATCATCGTGTTCTTTGTGGCAATGTTTGTGATGATGCGGCGTTCCCTGTCTTCTATGGACGGCGGCGGTAAAGCGATGGGATTCGGCAAGGCGCGGATCAAGCAGCCGGTCGATGAGAAGCGCAAGACCACTTTTGCCGATGTGGCTGGCGCGGACGAGGAAAAAGAGGAACTGCGGGAGATTGTCGATTTTCTGCGTTCTCCCAAGAAGTTCAAGGAACTCGGTGCCCGAGTGCCGAAGGGCGTGTTGCTAGTAGGCCCTCCCGGAACCGGTAAAACCCTGCTCGCCCGCGCAGTGGCGGGAGAGGCGGGCGTTCCCTTCTTCTCGATTTCGGGTTCCGATTTTGTGGAGATGTATGTCGGTGTCGGTGCGTCCCGTGTCCGGGATCTGTTCGATCAAGCGAAGAAGAATTCGCCCTGCATCATCTTCATCGACGAGATTGACGCCGTCGGACGTCAACGCGGAGCGGGACTTGGCGGAGGACATGACGAACGGGAACAGACGCTCAACCAGTTGCTCGTCGAGATGGACGGCTTCGGTGCGAACGAGGGTGTCATCATGATTGCCGCGACCAACCGTCCGGATATTCTGGATCCGGCTCTGATGCGTCCGGGCCGGTTTGACCGCCAGATCGTCGTCAACTATCCGGATATCAAAGGACGGGAGGAGATTCTCAAAGTCCATGCGCGCGGCAAACCGCTCGCCCCCGATGTAGAGCTGTCGGTTATCGCCAAATCCACGGCCGGTTTTACCGGCGCAGATCTGGAAAATTTGCTGAACGAGGCGGCCCTTTTGGCGGCGCGCAAAAATCTGCACTCCATCACCATGCCCGAAATTGAAGAGGCGACGATCAAGGTGGTCATGGGTACGGAAAAACGCAGCCATGTTATCACCGATAAGGAAAAGAATCTGACGGCTTATCATGAGGCGGGCCATGCGGTCGTTACCTATTATTGCCCGACGCAGGATCCGGTTCATCAGATTTCGGTGATTCCGCGTGGAATGGCGGGTGGCTACACCATGAGCCTGCCGGAACATGACAAGTCATACCGGGCTAAAAAAGAGATGCTTGAAGATATTCAAGTTCTCCTTGGCGGTCGAGTGGCCGAGGCGCTTGTACTCGACGATATTTCCACAGGCGCGAGCAACGATATTGAACGCGCTACCGATACCGCCCGGAAGATGGTCACCAAATACGGTATGAGCGACAAACTTGGTCCGATTGTTTTTGGATCTTCCGAATCGAACGAGGTGTTCCTGGGCCGTGATTTTGGCCATACCCGGAACTATTCGGAGGAGGTCGCGGCGGAGATCGACGAAGAGATCAACGCCATCATCACCGGATGCTATGACAAAACTCGTGAGATCCTCTCCACTCATATCGATAAGCTTCATGCGGTTGCGCAATATCTGTTCCAGAATGAGAAACTCGACGGGGAGCAGTTCAAAGCCCTTATGGAAGGGCGGGACGTGCCGGATGCTTCCGAGACCAGTCTTTTTACGCCGGTCTCCGGCGCTTCTGAGACGTCTGGAGTTTCCGATTCCGAGCCGTCATCTTCCACGGGATCGGCGGAACAGGAGAAAGCCGATGACAGCGGTGAGGAATTACCACACTGACGGATTTTTATAAGGCGTTACTCCGGTCAAACCAGAGCCGATACACGAAGGACATCTAGAAAAACGAACAGCGCCCCGCGGCGGATCGATTCGGCCGTGGGGCGCTGTTTTCCCTCTCGGTATCCTGTGGAACGCCGTCGCACATCATCGTGAAACTTGGTTCGGTGTTGGTTGCTCGTATCCTATTCCTGTCATATTGTCTATTTTTTCACAATCTGTTGTTCTGAAAAACCGTAATTCATACAAAATTAGTATAATTTAAAAATTGTCCATGATTTTTCAGGGAAAGCGTGTTATACTATAGAAGAATTGGAACAGAAAGGATGGTCGCTCTATGGCGAGAAAATTGACGGAAAAGGTCTCTTGGATCGGCAAAATCGACTGGGAACTCAAACGGTTCCATGGGGATGAATTTTCCACCCATCGCGGATCTTCCTATAACGCTTATCTGATTCGGGATAAAAAAACGGTCCTGATTGATACGGTTTGGCTGCCCTTCGACCATGAATTTGTGGATAATCTGAAACGGGAAATCGATCTCAAGGAGATCGACGCGATCGTTATGCAGCACAACGAGGTGGATCACAGCGGGGCGTTGACGGCACTGATGCGGGAGATCCCGGATACGCCGATTTACTGCACGGCCAACGGAGTCAAGATCCTGAGGGGTCATTATCATCAGGATTGGAATTACGTTCCGGTGAAGACAGGGGATACGCTCGATCTTGGGGAGTCGAAACTCACCTTCATTGAGGCGCCCATGCTTCACTGGCCGGATACCATGTTCAGCTATATGAGCGGGGAAAACATCCTCTTCAGCAATGACGGCTTTGGTCAGCATTTTGCCAGCGAATCTCTGTACAACGACATGGTCGACAAGGGCGCGTTGTATGAAGAAGCCACCAAATATTACGCCAATATCCTCGCGCCGTTCAGTCCCATGGTCAAACGCAAGGTCAATGAGATTCTCGGGATGAATCTGAAGATCGACATGATTTGCCCGAGCCACGGCCTGATCTGGCGGGATCATCCCGAACAGATCGTGGAACAGTATTTGAAATGGGCCGAAAATTATCAGGAGAACCAAGTTAGCATTGTTTACGACACCATGTGGAACTCCACCAGAAGAATGGCGGAAACCATCGCCGAGGGGATCAAGGAAGCCGATCCGCAGGTTACGGTTAAGCTTTTCAACGCATCTAAAAGCGACAAAACCGACATTGTTACCGAGGTGTTCCGCTCCAAGGCCGTTGTGATGGGCTCTCCGACGGTCAACAACGGGTATCTGTATGCAATCGCCGGTATTTTGGAATTGATCAAGGGGGCCAAGTTCAAGAACAAAAAGGCGGCCGCTTTCGGCAGCTACGGATGGAGCGGCGAAGCCCTTTCCTTGCTGAACAAAGAGTTGCAGGACGCCGGTTTCGATGTGGTGGATGAAGGCCGGAGGGTGAATTGGGTGCCGGACGAGGTGGCGTTGGAAGAGATGCGGGCTTACGGACGGTTGTTGGCTACAAAGTTTTAGGTCTTGACATTTTGCGGGGCTTTGTGCTATGCTAGGTCCATTCCAAAGAACGGAGGGATTTCTGTGCGCAGACAGCTTGCTTTAGCTTTAGCAGTGGATAAGTGTCTGCGCGCATTTAAAGGGGGACTTTAAACCGTTCCGCTTTTACCGACGTGTGCAAACGGCTCTTTCGCTGCGGCGAAAGAGCCGTTTTTTCATGTGCGGATCGAATAGGAGGGATAGACATGTTTCAACTGAACCATGTGGACATTGCACTCAAAAAAGACGGACGAAAAATCGTGGAGGGATTTCATCTGACTATCAATCCCGGGGATAAAGTGGCATTGATCGGCGAAGAAGGAAACGGGAAAAGCACTTTGCTGCAATGGATAGCGGATCCGGATCGGGTCGAATCCTATGCGGATTGCAAGGGAATCCGCCGCATATCGGGCACAGTCGGTTTCTTCTCCCAGGAAAATGACATACCGGGGGAAACACGGGTTTCGGATTTTCTGAAGGGGATTGACCTCTATGGAGGGTTGCCCATACCCTTGTGGAAGATACATGGCGACATGGAATTATGGACGAGTGAGCGGCCTTTTTCAGTCTTGTCCGGGGGAGAAAAGGTCAAAGTTCGCCTTGTCCGTCTACTGGCGGAACATCCGGATCTATTTCTGCTCGATGAGCCGACAAACGATTTGGATTTGGAGACCCTGATCTGGCTTGAGGCGTTTGTTCGAGAGATTCCGCAGCCGGTACTATACGTATCCCACGACGAGACATTATTAGAAAACACCGCCAATGTTATTGTCCATTTGGAGCAGATCAAGAAAAAACACGAGTGCCGCTGTACGGTGGAACGAATGGGATACCGGGAATATGTCGAGGCCCGTTTGGGGCGGCTGAATAAACAGGAACAAATCGCCCGCAAACAGCGTGCCGATTATGAAAATCAGCAGGCCCGCTGGCGGCAGATTTACAGCAAAGTCGAGCATCAACAGGAGACCATCACGAGAGCCAATCCAGGAGGCGGGCGGCTGCTCAAGAAAAAGATTCATGCGCTGAAATCCCAGGAAAAACGGATCGAACGGCAAAAAGAAGATTTCGAGGAAATTCCAAGTGTGGAGGAAGCGATCCAGCTGACATTTGGCAACTGCCCGCCGGCACCGAGAGGGAAACGGATTCTGGACTGGGAACAGCCGTTTCTGGAGGCTGGAGGCCGGATATTGGCTCAAAACCTGAGCCTGCATGTGACAGCGGAGGAGCGGGTGGCGATTGTGGGGGACAATGGTGCGGGAAAAACCACCTGTCTGCGCCGGCTATGGACCATGCTGGCTTCCAACCCGAGCCTTCACGCCGGGTATATGCCCCAGGATTATGCCGAAGTATTGGATTATGGTCGGACACCGGTGGATTTTCTGGCGCCGGATGGTGAAAAATCAGCCGTGACAAGGGCACGATCCGGCCTGGGAAATATGAGATTCAAACCGGAGGAAATGGAACAAAAAATCGGGGATCTCAGCGGTGGGCAAAAAGCCAAGCTGTTGCTGCTCCACCTGATGCTGAACGGGTCACAGGTGCTGGTACTGGATGAACCGACACGGAACCTCAGTCCCCTATCCAATCCGGTGATTCGTGGAGCGCTGGCCGCTTTTCCCGGGACGATCCTCTGTGTCAGCCACGACCGCAAATTTTTAAGGGAAGTCTGTACCACGGTTTACCGGTTGTCGGAGAAAGGTCTGACTCCCTATCGCCTGCCGGAAGATGGATAGCCCTATGTATCCATGCCGCCAAAATTCAAGTATGTCCGCTGTAGATGTTATAAAGGCTGTGGCCGATAACGCCATAAAATACCTTTCATTTTGTATTGAAATGCTGTATTCTCTTGCTTCATTAACGGCTGATCCCATTCTCAGGGAGCGATCGACATGCTAGTCTACCGTACCTCCGGGCATACTAATCCCATCACCTGGAGGGAGGAGCCGGAATGAAGTCGGTTCTCGGCTTGGAATGGGGACGGCCTTCGATCAGCAAAGCGGTCAAAATTGCAGTGGGCTGCTCTCTGGCGGTTTTGATTGCTCGCGCCTTTGGCCTTTCTACTGCGACCGCCGTCGTCACCATCACGTTGCTCAGCGTACAGCGTACAAAAAAGGACACTCTGCGGGCGGCTCTGCGCCGTAGTCTCGCTTTTCTCGCTTCTCTCGCCTTGGCTCTTCCCCTTTTCTATTTCCTTCAATTTTCCGTGCTTTCCCTAGGCCTGTTTCTCCTTTTATTCGTACCGGTTTGCCAATGGCTGGACCTGGAAGAGGGGCTGGCCATGAGTACGGTTCTTATGCTCCACGTATGGAACGCTAAAACGATCCGTCTTGCCCTTGTCCTCAATGAAACCGCGCTCATGGTCATCGGTATTTTCATGGGTATGGTGATGAACGCCTATATGCCGCGCCGGACGCGTGTCATCCGAGAGGACCAGCGGATCACAGAAGAACGGATACGGATCATTTTGCGGAATATGGGCAGATATTTGCGAGAGGAAGACACCATGAACACCTTTCCGTCCCAAATCCAGACCGATATCCGTGGTTTGAGTGCCCATCTCGATGAGGCCCGCTGTCGGGCGGTTTCCCTTGCAGACAACACATTTCATCCCGATATGCGCTACTTTCTGCAATATGTGGAGATGCGCCGACAGCAGTGTCAGGTGTTGTCCAGGTTGGCCGGCAGCTTGACCCGTCTGGACCCGGAACCTTCTCCTTTCCCTTGGCAGGCAACCGAAATCGGTGTCTTTATGATGGAGGTAGCCGACTCTCTGCATGAATACAACAACGCCGTGGACCTGCTGGATCATCTCGAAGATTACCGCCGCCGCTTTAAAAGGAGCGAGCTGCCCGCGACCAGGCGGGAATTCGAAATACGCGCCGTACTGTATGAGGCGGCGGACGGACTTCAGCATCTTCTCGAACTCAAACGGGATTTTGTCCGTTCCCTGACGTCATCCCAGATCGAGATGTTTTGGAGCTGTCCCATGGATAGGCGGCAGCGCCGAAAGGAATAAAAATGGGAACTTCAGGCGGCAGGGCGGGATTCCGTGCGGTCTGTTTTTCTGTCCCACAGGGGCCTTCGCGGCTTTGGCTGCGAAAACAGGCTCTGCACATTGGCGGGTTTATGGTACAAGTGTCGTTTCCAAAGTGAATTGTCAAACTAAGAGCAACAGGAA
>CDZV01046828.1_pt1 | contig 19676 bp, 14 predicted proteins | sample 554851 | NCBI WGS metagenome assembly CDZV01 (sample SAMEA3182090, study PRJEB8094) | gut metagenome | biome: human; feature: gut; material: Stool; isolation source: human stools | place: Canada | collected 2013-03-12
ATCTGGTAGAGCGCCACCTTGCCAAGGTGGAGGTAGCGAGTTCGAGCCTCGTAAGCCGCTCCAAAATAAAAGGATTTGGTTTCATATGGAAACGCCCGGCTTTAAAAGCCGGGCGTTTCCATATTTTGCAAACACTTCGAGTATACGCCGCAGGAGCGGAGAACAAAGACGTTTGGAATCGATACTACATGCTCCTGTCAGCCAAGCAGCGCGGCCAGCAGCTTCCAAAACGCACCACCAAAACCAAGACGCGCCACACCTTCGGATGCCCGGATCGGATATTCCGCAATCTTCTCCCCGTCCAGCATCACCAGAATCTGCCCAATAACCTGACCCTCGTATACCGGCGCCTCCAGATCCTCCGCCAGTTCTGTCGTGCAGGTTACTTGTTTTTCTTGTCCTTTGCGGAGCAGGATAGGCTGGATCTCGTCGGCGACCGGAATGGTGATCTCAGACACGCCATGCAGCACCGGCACTGAGGGTAACGCGTCGGTATCCACCTGCGGCGTATAAATACTGTAATTGGCAAAGCCGTAATTAAGCATCTTCCGGGCGCCTCCAAACCTTTCGTCCGTCGTTTCACATCCCAGGATAACCGCAACAAAGGCGAGTCCGTCCCTTTCCGCCGTGGCCGACAAATTGTGTCCCGCCTTGCTGGTCGTTCCGGTTTTCAGACCGGTTGCCCCGGCATAATGCCGCACAAGTTTATTGGTATTAACCAGTTGCGATGCCCCTCCCCGCAGACTGTCCATCCATATGGTGGTGTAGTCCACAATCTTGGGATGCTTCATCAGTTCTCTGGACATCACGGCTACATCGTAGGCGCTGGAATACGCCTCGTCGTTTAGGCCGCTGCAGTCAAGGAACAGGGTATCGTTCATCCCCAATTCGGCCGCGCGTTGGTTCATCCGTGCGACAAATTCCTCCACGGATCCGGCCAAATGCTCCGCCAGTGCCGCACAGGCGTCGTTTGCAGAGACAACGGCCGCCGCCTTGACCAGCTCATCGACCGTCATGACCTCACCGACTTCCAGCCATATCTGAGAACCACCCATGGAAGCAGCCGTCGGCGAGCAAGTCACCGGCTCGTCAAGGGTAATCACCCCTTCGTCCAAGGCTTCCATCACCAGCAACAGCGTCATCACCTTGGTTACAGAGGCAATCGGCAATTTTTCATGTGGGTTTTTTTCAAATAGAATTTCTCCGCTCGATTGTTCCATTAGGACGGCGGATTTGCCGCCGATGTCCAACGCCGCCGATTCGGCAGGTACTGTGCCGACCGGTTCCCACACCTCGTTCGCGTCTTCCGCCATCAGTTCCTCCGCTGTTTCCCCCGTCTCGGTATCCACAATGACGGCCGGCGCTTCCTCGGCCAGGGTTCCAAGCGGGAACGATCCGATAAACAACCCTCCGAGCAGAGCCGCGAGTAAGCGTTTGCCACGTTTCATGCGTATGCCCCTTCTTTCCCTCCAGGATGCGAGGGCTATGCGGGGATGCCGGAACCGTCCCCTGTTCGCTTCATAGGCCGACCCGTTACCCTCGTTGTCTTCCCTATAAACATATGCGCACGGGGAATGGTTCATGATAACGATTCACCCTTTCCGGAAAACCGGAAACACGGCCTTTGCACATAAACCGTACAGGCTATGCGGCTTTTTTGCATTACAGGCAAACTCATTTACAACAATTCGGCCAAAATCGCGTTTGAGACCAGGAAGCCTTCCCTGGTCAGGCGGATTCCCTGCGGATCACTGACGACGAGATGCCGAGGCAGAGAGACGGCCCGCTTTCGCCAGATTTCCGGAATAGGAATTCCAAACCGGGCGATATGGGCGGCTTCGGTCAATCCCTCTGTCAGGCGGAGGCGAAGTAAAAGGAACTCCTCCGGAGAGCCCGTGCGGATCCATCCCCCATCTTCTGGGCGCGGCTCCGTTCCCGCAAGAAAAGCCATGAGATCCCGAGGATAAGCGAACCGCCGCCCATCGATGCAGGAATGGGCCGCCGGACCGATTCCCAGATAAGGGGCGCCGGTCCAGTATTTCAAATTGTGCCGGCTTTCCCGTCCGGACTGTGCAAAATTTGAAATTTCATACTGCCGGAATCCGGACTCTTCCAGCGCTTCACAGGCGGCGAGATAGAGAGCTGCCGCCTCGTCTTCCTCAGGCAACTTCAAATCATCCCGCTGCCCAAATGGCGTCTGCTCCTCAATTTTAAGAAGATAGGCCGAGACATGGGCGGCCTCTAGTTTTCCGCAGAAGGCCGCCGAACGGCGGACCGACGCCTCGTCCTGCCCCTCCACAGCCAACATCAGGTCAAGCGATATATTGGCAAGTCCCGCCTTATGGGCGGCCTCCACCGCGTGAGAGACGGCCGTCGGACCGTGTCGCCGTCCCAGACGGCGCAGCTCGTCTTCCGAACTCGACTGCATTCCCAGAGACAACCGGTTTCCACCGGCCTCTGCAAACGCCTGCAGGGTTTCCGCCAATTTATTTGCCCCATCCGCGTCGGCGGGATTGGCTTCTAAGGTGATCTCCGCTCCTTTCAACGAAAAACGGTGCGCTGCCTTTTCAATCAGGCGCGTCAGCCTCTCTCCTCCCAAAAGAGAGGGGGTTCCTCCGCCGAAATACAGGGTATCGGCCGGGCAGCGCAGCCGGTCCGCCCAGAGATCCAGCGCCGTCTCCACTGCCGTGGTATACCGGTCCAGCAGTTCATCATCCGCTGCCAGGGTCAGGGAATAAAAGTCGCAGTATGGGCATTTGGACAAACAAAAAGGCACATGAATATATAACCCGACCGGCATGGGATCCCTCCTTCTCCCTCAGGGTCTTCGGCGCAGAAACGCCGGGATCGTAGGATCCCGGCGGCGATATGTTGGGAGATCGATATTATTCCTCGTAAAACGCCTTGTGGACGGCGGCGACGGCACGATCAGCATCCTCTTTCGCGATCAGGACCGATACCTTGATCTCGCTTGTGGAAATCATCTGAATGTTGACATTGGCAGCGGCGAGCGCCTCAAACATGAGTGCGGCGGTGCCTTCATGGGTCTCCATTCCCGCGCCGACGATCGACACTTTCGCGACCTCGGTGTCAAAAGTCAAGCTCTTGGCCCCCACCAGATCGCAATAATCCTTCAGGGCGGCTACCGCGTCTTCCCCTTTGTCTTCCGGAACGGTAAAGGTAATGTCTTTCGTACCGTCCCGGCCGATGGACTGCAGGATAATGTCCACATTCGCGTGAGCTTTAGCCACCCGAGAGAAGATTTTAAAGGCAATGCCTGGCTCATCCGGCAAACCGACGATCATGACCCGAGCGACATTGTCGTCCTTGGCAACGCCTTTAATCAACATTTCTTCCATTTTCGCGACCTCCTTGACTTTGGTGCCGGGGATGGGATTTAAGCTGGACAGCACTTCCAGCTCTACATTGTATTTTTTGGCCATTTCCACCGACCGATTGTTGAGGACCTGGGCACCCAGAGTGGCGAGTTCAAGCATCTCGTCGTAGGTAATCTCCTGGAGCCGGCGCGCGCCGGGAACCTTACGGGGGTCGGCAGTATAGACACCCTCGACATCGGTGTAAATCTGGCAAATATCCGCATGCATAGCAGCCGCGATGGCCACCGCGCTGGTGTCCGAGCCCCCCCGGCCCAGGGTGGTGATGTCTTCATATTTGTTTAAGCCCTGGAACCCGGCCACCACCACTATCCTCCGTTTATCCAACGCCGCTCGGATCCGTTCCGGATCCACCCGCTTGATACGGGCGGAGGAATAGGTGGAGTTGGTCCTGAACCCCGCCTGCCATCCGAGCAAGGAAAGCACGGGACATCCGATGCTTTCGATGGCCATGGCAAGCAGGGAAATCGAGATCTGCTCTCCCGCCGACAGAAGCATATCCATCTCCCGCTTGCTGGCCCGTGGATTGAGCTCTTTCGCCTTCTCGATCAGATCGTCGGTGGTGTCCCCCTGTGCGGAAACCACCACCACCACGTCGTTACCCGCCTTATAGGTATCGGTCACAATCCTTGCCACATTGCGCACCCGCGCAGCGTCGGCGACCGAACTGCCGCCGAATTTTTGTACTACCAGCATCGCAATTCCTCCGGTTATCGTAATGAGACTGGGGTTTTGAGGCCCCGGTCAATCGAACGCCACCTCGGCACCCTTATTTGCACAGTCGAATATCCGTACCGTCCATCCCGTCAGACCTGCCCGAGCAAGCGCGTCCTCCGCCAGCGACGGAAATGTGGTATTGTCTCTGTCCAGAATCGCCAGAACCGATGGCCCGGCCCCGCTGATGGCCACCGCATAAGCGCCCAACTCATAGGCGGTGTAAAAAACCGGTTCCACACCTGGAATCATGGGAAAGCGGTAGGGCTGATGAAGCCGGTCCTGCACCGCTACCCGCAGATTCTGTAGGCTTCCTGAAAAGAGAGAGGCCGTCATCAAGGCGGCACGGGACAGATTGTACACCGCGTCCTGCCGGGTAACATGGCCGGGAAGAGCCGCCCGGGCGGTCTCGGTCTTGAGTTCGAAATCCGGGATAAACACGGCGAACCGGATTCTTTCCGAAACCGGCACGCTGACGGTATGGACCCGTCCTCCGTCCATGACAGCTGTAACCAATCCCCCAAGCAGAGCGGGCGCCACATTATCGGGATGTCCCTCCAATTCGGCCGCCAAGTCGGCCACGTCTTCCGGAGCGAGCGGGCTGCCGAGCAGCGTATTCGCTCCTAGCAATCCCGCTACCAGGCAGGCCGAAGAACTGCCAAGCCCTCTCGCCATGGGGATATGGTTTTCCTGCCGGATATGCAATCCATGAAAGGGACGTCCGCACCGCTCATACAGCAGCCGGGCCGTGTGATAAATCAAATTGCTTTCGTCCGTCGGAATAGGAACATCGTCAGCTGATTCAATATGACAGCCGTCTGCTTCCTCCATCCATACCCGGTTATATAAAGTCAGCGCCAGACCCAGTGCGTCAAAACCGGCGCCCAGATTGGCGCTGGAGGCTGGCACCGTGATTTTCAGCATACCTCATCCGCCCTTTCATGGGTATTTCCGAAGGATCTGGTTAAAGATCCGCCACCCGGATTCGGCTGCGCACCGTGACACCCTGCATGGCTTCGAGAGCCGCGTCGATCTCCTTCTCCTTCATGCGGGGAGAGATAAAGGCCACCTCGTCGTTCGGAGCCTCGGGATAGGTGATATAGTCCATCGGGCCGAACGCCGCGTGTATTTGATTGCATACGGCCTGCCGGTCAGATGACGCCAAACGCAGGAACACCGGCAGCACCTCCTCACGGTAATCCGCGACATAATCGGCCGAGCCGCGCTCCCAGAACAGGTATTTGCGGGCACCCAAATGCTTGGCCTCATCGATAATATCGGCCACCACCGCAGAGGCAGTAGGTAGCTTGCCGGCGCCCTGTCCATAGAAGACCACGTCTCCAATCGCGTCGCCACGCACCATGATCCCATTGAATACACCGCTGACATCGGCAAGCAAACTGGTTTTTGGCAGCAACATGGGGGATACCACCGCGTAAAGCTTACCGTCCGGCCGCTTGACGGCCCGGCCGATCAGTTTGATCGCCCCTCCCCAGGCAGCGGCATACCGCACATCTGCAGCACTCACCTGCGAAATTCCTTCGGTATGAACCTGATCCGGATATACATGCCGGCCGAACGCCAAAGAGGCGAGGATGCAAATTTTCCGGCAGGCGTCGTGTCCGTCGATATCGGCAGAGGGATTCCGTTCGGCGTAACCCAGCTTCTGAGCCAAAGCCAGCGCATCCTCAAAGCTCATGCCCTCCTCAATCATCTTGGTGAGCATGAAATTGGTCGTGCCGTTGAGAATTCCCGCGATCTCATAAACCTCGTTGGCGGCGAGGCACTGGTCGATCGGCCGCAGGATCGGGATCCCGCCTCCCACACTTGCCTCAAACAGGAAGTTGAGATTGTGGTCTCTCGCGATTTCCAGCAGTTCATCTCCCTTGGCCGCCACCAATTCTTTATTGGAGGTAACGACGCTTTTTCCCGCAAGCAAGCAACTTTTCACATATTCATAAGCGGGATGCAGCCCCCCCATGGTCTCGACCACAATGCAGATATCCGGGTCCTGGAGGATGTCGTCGAAATTCTTGGTGAATCGATGCGCATATGGACTCTCCGGAAATTCCCGCAGATCCAGTATCCGCTTGATTTCAATTGTATCGCCCGCCTTGTGGGCAATTCCCGCCGCGTTTTTACGCAGCACCTCCGCCACGCCTGAACCCACCACTCCGTGGCCCAAAATTGCTACTTGAATCATGACAGCCTCCTATATCATCCTTTATTTGATGAGTTCGTTGGATACCCTGGTTATCCGTTCCACGCCCGGAAGTTCTCCCAAAGAGCGGATAAAGGCATCCACCGGTATCCCTAAACGGTCGGTTCGCGCGGATATAGATACCGCCGCTGTTCCGCCGGCCGGAATGTTCTGATTGACCGTCAGAATATTGGCCCCGGCGTCGGCAAAAGCCGCCAACATGCTCGACAGCACACCGGGCCGATCCTGGAGTACGGAGTGAACAGTTAGGATATATCCGGTCCTCCCCGCTTCATAAGGAAACACCGCATCCTTATACTTGTAAAAAGCACTGCGGGACAGGCCGGCCCGCCTCGCCGCCTCTGAAGCCGACGCTGCTTCTCCGGAAAGGAGACTCCGTTTGGCCTCCAGCACCCGTACAAACACGTCCGGTAGCACCTGCTGATCCACCAACACGAGATTTCGGTCCTCCCGTTCTTCCATCTTGTCCACCACCCGTGTACGTCTGTTTTGCTGTGAGATACACTATACCATTACTTTACGCGCGATTCAAGAAATGGTGATCCCAATTTTTTTTGGAATATCCGTATTTTCAGGCGGTTAAGTCATTTTTACTCCCGTATTCTCCGGATTGCTCCGGTTTTCGTTTTTCCACGGAATAGACGAAGCCGTTCGCCGGATCGTGTTGATCTTCGGATATTTTTCCAAAACGGAACGGACGTTTCCGGACTCCTTGGGACATACTAAAAAGAAACATCTGTATGTCAAGGAGGTTCGCCGGTATGTCCGAGCCGTCCCGTCCGGAACTGTCCGTCCGCACCGAAAAACGACGCCGCTTTCTCATCGATTTCATCTATACCGGGTTCTGGATCGTGCTGTTGCTGCTCATTGTATACTGTACGGTCAAGTGGGCTCTTCCCTTTGTATTCGCCTTCGCCGTGGCGGCCCTGTTTCAAAGACCCATCCGCTGGCTAGTCAAGAAGACGGGAGTCAAACGTCAGTTTTTTTCGGTGGTGCTTTTGATTCTGATGGTCTTGCTGTTGGCAGGACTGATCCTGTTTCTCGGGTGGAGAACCGCCGTCTGGGCGGCGAACTTTATGACCAATGAGGAAAACCTGCGGGCTATCGAAACATGGATCGGCAGTGTTACCTCAGCAATACAGGATCTCCTCGAAAGCCTATCCGACCGTCTTTCTCCGGCCGCCCTTGAAACCGTCAACAACGCCGTCTCCAGCATCTCGGAAAAGCTCGTTGACGCTCTATCCGATGTCTTTGCGGGGGCGGCCGGCTGGGTTATGCGCTTTGTCACTCAATCTCTTCCCCGCATTGCAATTGGCTTTATCATTTGGATCATAGCCTCGATTCTGCTATCTATCCATTATCAGGGCGTCAAAGCATTTTTGATACGGCAGATCCCCCCACGATTCCAAGGAATGCTGCGGGACATAAAGTGCTTGTGCGGCGGCACGGGGCGTAAACTATGCCGGGCTTATGGTCTTCTCATGCTTCTGACCTTCGCGGAACTGTCGGCCGGTCTGTTGCTCCTAGGCATTCCGAATGCCATCCTGGTTGCAGCCCTGATCGCGGTTGTGGATATCCTGCCAGTACTCGGCACCGGCACCGTCGTGCTGCCCTGGGCGGCCATTACACTGTTACAGGGGCAACACCGCCTATTTATCGGCCTGCTGGTACTGTATGCCGTCATCACCCTAGTGCGCAATATTCTCGAGCCACGGTTGGTCAGCCGCCAAATCGGCTTGCATCCTCTCGCCACCCTTTTTTTCATGTATGTGGGGCTGCAAATCTTGGGACTCATCGGCATGCTGTTATTCCCCGTCTTGGCGATGGTGACGGTGCAACTGCAAGAAGAAGGAAAACTCCATCTCTGGAAATAAAGCGGATATGAAAAAGGGAACGGAAATTTTCCGTTCCCTTTGGCTTTTTATGCCGCTGTTTCCACGGAACTGTCCGGTTCTTCCGGCGCCTCCGACTCGGGCGGTGCCGTGGTCGAAGAATCGGAGGAGACCGCCGGCGGCTGAGTCGTAACCAAGGGCTCGGTTGTCCCTGGCTCTTCACTCACAGTAGGCGGTTCGGGTTCCACCGTTCCGTGTGCCGTGCAGGTACCCGGCACATTTTCGGGTTTATATACCCCCAGTTCCTTGTCCGGACAAGCGTCGGTGGCCAACTGGCCGGTAGTCATGCAGTAGTAAGCCTCCACCGTATTGCCTTTCTTCGTGAATCCGGTCGGAGATAACCCCTCGTGGATGACCTTCATCGCCTGACTCCACAGGCTTCTGGCGTAGGCCTTTTGGGTATCGGTCAGGGACTTGTTATAATCGTATCCAACCCAGCTTGCCGCCACATAGTAAGGCGTGCCTCCCACAAAATAGGAATCGTTATTGTTCTGAGTAGTACCGGTTTTCGCAAACACTTCCCAAGCGGCCCAATCTTTTTTGAGTTGCCGTCCTACGGCTCCATTGGCACCGGTAGCGCCGGTACGGCCGGTGATGACGTGCTGGAGAAGGCGATTCATCACATAGGCGGAATCCTCGTCGAGCGCCGTGTTGGTCATGCGGCTCCCCTTGGGCAGAATCGTCTGTCCGCCCATTTCCACCTTTTCATAGGAATAAGGCTCATAATACACGCCGCCGTTGCCGAAAATCTGATAAGCGGCCGCCATCTCGCGGGCGTACACGCCGTCGGTCAACCCGCCCAAAGCCATCGGTGACAGATCGATGTCGGTATGACCCTCCCCGTCCGACTTGACCAGGGTGGAAAAATGCAGTTGATTGGTCATAAAGTCAAAGCAGCGCTGGGGCGTGAGCTGCTGCGCGAGCCGGGCCGCTACAGTGTTCATCGACTGCTGCAGGGCTTTGTCTACCAGCGTCATTCCTCTGTCGGTCGGCGTACTTTGCCCCACATTGCGCGGCCATTTTTCCCCATTGCTCAGCGTGATGTAACAGTCCTGAACCTGGGAAGAGAAATGAATGAGATTATACTGAATGGCCGAGGCATATACACTCAACGGCTTGATAGCAGAACCCGGCTGCCGTTTCGAACTCGTTGCGCGGTTTTGAATACGGTTAGCGGTCTTCTCTCCCCGTCCACCGACAACGGCCACCATTTTCCCTTCGTAGTCGGTCACATACAGCGCTGCCTGTAGCGGTTGCTCTTCATCATTTCTCGCGGCCGGAAAATTGCTGTCATCAGCATAAATGGCCTCCACCTTTGCCTGCAATTCTTCGTTTTCACAGGAATAAATGGTCAAGCCGCCGAAATACACCAGATTTTCCGCATAGTTTTCCGCATATCCATACTCTTCCATCAGATCGTTTATCACATCTTCGATCAAGGTATCCATATAATAATCCTGGACATCCACCACCTTGACGCTGCTCTGGAAGATGAGTTCCTCGCCACAGGCCTGGATGTACTCGTCGTCGGTGATAAAACCGAGCTGATGCATTTTATATAACACGGTCCGTTGCCGACTGCGTACATTTTCCGGGTGCCGATAGGGATCGTATTTGGAAGGATTCTGGGTAATACTGGCGATGACAGCGCACTGCGCGAGCGTCAGATCCTCGGCATCCACGCCGAAATAATAATTGGCCGCTGCGCCCACGCCCTTAATGCCACTGCTCAACGGCAAAACATTGAGATAGGCCTGAATGATCTGATCTTTGGTATATATCTTTTCCATTTCAATGGCGCGGAGAATTTCGGTGATCTTCCGCTCGATCCGGTGGTCGTCCTCCTCAGTCAAGACCTTGATAAGCTGCTGCGTGATGGTTGACCCACCGTATTCGGTCGACGAAAAATGCAGGATAAGATTGGCAAACGCTGAGATGGTGCGCTTCCAGTCCACCCCATAGTGGGTTTCAAACCGCTCGTCCTCAATGGCGATCACGGCCTGCTGCATATACAGCGGCATTTCGTCTAGGTTCTTCCATATCTGTTTGACCCCCTGCAGCCGCTGTCCTTCCACATACTCGCCGGTATCCGGGTCCTTGACCATGACGATGCTCGTCTGATGCTCGTTGATCTGGGTCAGATCGGGGATACCGGTCGTGCCGTCGAAATTCGTTACCACATATACCGCCAGCACGCATCCCACAATACTGCCGGTAATAGCGCCGATGAGAACAATAGTGAGCAGGCATTTGGAAATGGCGGACATGACTTTCAAGGTCATTTTCACCGCCGGCTTTTTCAGCCATGCCGGTTTTTTGGCCATGTAGTCGTTCGCCTCCTTACTTTAAGGATAAACTAGTGGTCTTAATACGGAATGATACGTTCTTATCTTATAGCACGGTTTTGAAAAAGTCAAATATCAAAACTGTAAGAGTTTCTTAAACCATTTGTTACCATTGTCATCTCCGACCGCCGGAGAACGCATAAAGCAAGCATTCGCCGCCCATACTAGATCGGTAGAGAAAGGACTTTTCCGTTTTGCGGTTCAAACGTATCGTTGACCGAAAGAAGGGTGTTTATGCAGGAAAATCCAAGCTCTCGTACGCCGGAAAAGCCGCCGGGGGCCCCATCCGAAACCGGAGGCGGGCGGCCCCGATCCGCGGTGTTTTTGGGATTTGCCGCCACTATATTGGTTATCAGCGGCCTTCTTCTGTGGGGAAGTGTTCTGCTCCGCTCTCAGGATCCGGATCCCGCCTCTGCCCCGCCTGCCAATAATCGTCCGGCTTCTTCTACTGTATCCGATCCGGCGGAAGAGAGCGCGGTGATTTTTGTTCAGCGTCTGCTCGGCGTATGGGAGGGTAAACTCGCCCTCTTTACTGAGGGACGGGATAACCCAGACGAAGTATACGACGTCTATATCCAGACGCTTCCCAAAGAAGAACAGGACCGCCTGCGGAAAGGTATCGTGATTCAAAACGAAGAGGAACTGGCCGGGTGGCTTGAGGACTACACCAGTTGATACTCTGTCCTCAGCCAAACCGTTATACAAATATCGCCGTTTCCATCCAAAATTCAGGTGATAATAGAAAGGCATGGTCAACGCTATGGATCATCCATCCGTCTGGATGGCGGGGCGCATTCCCGCCGTACCCATATCTCGAAACCGTGTGGATTCCACTTCTCTGGAGGTTCTGGTCATGGGCGGCGGACTGTGCGGCCTGCTTACCGCCTTCCGCTTGTATGAAAAGGGCGTCCGATCTCTCGCCATCATTGACGCTGGAGAGATCGCCGGTGGAACGAGTGCCCACACTACCGCCAAGGTAACGGCACAGCATGGTCTGCTATACGCCCGGCTACGCAAAGGGCTGGGTGAAGAAAAAGCCGGACAGTACGCGAAAGCGAACCAAACAGCCGTCGAGGAATATGCCCAGGTGATGGAACAGATCGGTCTGCGTGAGGAACTGCACCGCTGCGCTTCTTATTTGTACACCGACGATCCGGCCTATATCGAGGCCTTGGAACAAGAGGCGGAGGCCTGCCGTCTTTTGGATCTGCCGGTTTCGGTTACGGATGAGACAGAGCTTCCGTTTCCGGTCCTGACGGCTGTCCGTATGGAGAACCAAGCCAGGATCCACCCTCTGCTTCTGGCGGACACACTGGCGCGTTGGCTTATGGAAAATGGGGTCCGGATATACTCCCATACCCGCGCTTATCCTCCAGAAGCAGACCAGACCCCCGGGGAAATCCGCACCAATCGGGGAACCTTGCACGCGGACACGGTGGTCCTCGCCACCCATTATCCTTTCATGGATAAACACGGTATGTATTTCGCCCGCATCTGGCAGGAACGCTCTTATGTCCTCGCCCTGACCGGTGTCCCAGCGATGGAACATCTCTACTGGGCCCCCGGTCCGGGAGGCTTTTCCTTCCGGCCAGCCACATGGGCAACGCCAAATGGCAAAGAAACACAGGGCCTGCTGCTCGGAGGAAAAAGCCACAAAACCGGTCACGAAGGGACGAGGTACCACTACGAGGCCCTTCGTATGGCCGCCAAATCGTGGTATCCCAGCATGCGGGTGGCGGGAAGATGGTCGGCACAAGACTGCATGACCCATGACAGCATACCCTATATCGGCCGCTACCGCCAGCTTGAAGGGAAATTGGCCGTCCGGGTCTTTCTGGCCGTCGGTTTCAATAAATGGGGCATGACCAACAGTATGGCGGCAGCCGACATCCTTAGTGAAGCCATCCTCGGACGGGATCATCCCTGCCGCGATGTCTTTTCCCCCATCCGATTCGATCCCGGACTTAAGGCCAAGAGCTTTTTTGTTGAGACCAGCGACATGGTGGGGAGTTTGATCGGCCCCTACACCCATCTTCCCGACGCCACAGCGGCCTCCGTCCGGAAAGGGGAGGGCAAGGTGGTCCGCGTCGGCGGAAAAAGAGTGGGGGTCTATAAGGACGAACAGGGCATCCTCCATACCGTGCGGCCCATTTGTCCTCATATGGGTTGCGTGCTGCAATGGAACCGGGACGAACGTTCCTGGGACTGCCCCTGCCATGGGTCCCGTTTCGATTATACCGGCCGTCTACTCAACGACCCCGCTCAAAAAGAACTCGATACAGCGCACCGCTGACAATGAAAGAGGTGTTGCAAAAGGAAGGTCCTTTTGCAACACCTCTTAAAAATCCCCGCAAAATCCGCCTGGTCTAAGCTTCTTCGGATACCGGCACGCGGTATTTCTCCGCCTGCATGGCAAACATAGAGGCGTATTGCCCGCCCTGCGCCATGAGTTCCGCATGGGTTCCGAATTCCACCACCCTTCCGTTTTCGAACATATAAATGCAGTCGGCCTGTTTGGTGGTGGATAACCGGTGCGAAATCGTGACGGCGGTCTTTTCCCGTCCAAGAGCGTACATGGTCTGGTTCAGCCGGTATTCGGCCAGGGGATCGAGCGCGCTGGATGGTTCATCCAGAACAATTACCGGGCTGTCCCGGTAAAAGGAACGGGTAATGGCCAAACTTTGAGCTTCGCCTCCCGACAAAAGCACCCCCATGTCGTCGAACTCACGGGTAACAGGCGTGTCGTACCCCTGCTCCAATTCGGACAACTTAACAGCGAAACCACCCTGCGACACGGCCCGGCCGGCGCGCTCCAAATCCAAAGCCTGAGGGCCGGCCACAATATTCTCTCCCACTGTGGCGGCAAATAGCTGGTAATCCTGGAATACCGTGCCGAATAGCGCCCGGTATGCCGGAAGAGCATATTCCCGAATATCCGTTCCATTGAGCAGAATCTGCCCGCCGACCGGATCATACAAACGAAGCAACAGCTTGATCAACGTCGTTTTCCCCGCACCGTTATAACCGACGATGGCGATTTTCTGCCCGGCCCGGATCTTCATATCCACACCCCGCAGGGCTTCTCCCTGGCCATAGCTAAAACTCACATTCCGAAATTCGATGCATTCGATTCTGTCCGGAACAGCACGGGGAAGAGCGGGCGGTTTCACCGTGTTCTCATATCGGAGAAACTCTCGGATCTTTTCAATATACAGGCTGTGCTCCTGAAATTCCGGCAGAGTCCGGGATAGATCAAACAGCCTGCCCCGTATAAGACCGCAGGAATTGTACAGCGTCACCATCGTCCCGTATGGGATCGCCCGCAGGACGATAGCCCGGTAGAGCAGATAGAACAAATAGAATCCGTCCACCAGCAGCGTCTCAAAAAGAAAACGGGTCAGAAAAGCGACCATCATCAAAGGCCCCGAGCGCTTCCGAATAATGGTCTTCATCTCCCCTGTCGCCCGGGAAAAATCGGCGGTCAGCCGGCCGGTCACATGGTTGAGCCGGATTTCCTTGGCATACTCGGCGAGATAGAGGATCCGGTTGGTGTATTCCTGCCGGCGCCTGACCGGATATTTCTCCTTATCGGCCGCGATGCGTAGACGGTTTCTCAGTCCGCCCAACGCGAGAATGCCGACAAAAGAAATGACCACCACGATCAGCCCCACTCTATCCTGGGAGAGGATGTATCCCCCCGCGATTGCGATGTTCACCACAGAGCCGAAAGCCGTCGAGATGCTTCGGATCACCCCAAATACGCGGGTTGGAGCTTCCTGCAGCGCCCAGATGAAATCGTTGAAATAATCCGGATCGTCGTAGCATTTCAAATCCATCCTGACGGCCTTTTCATACAGCATCATCCGGATGCGCCGGTTGATCCGCTGGGTACTAACCGGGGCCAACCGGTTGTTTAACAACGCGTGTCCGACGATGATAAACACCTCTGTGCCGAGAAACACCGCGATGATAAACAGAGCCGCTTCCCAAAAAGGACGGCCTTCGGTAATGGCGTTGATAATATACCCGATCATATATATGTGTTCGATAAATACGGCAACATGGCTGATGGCGCCATCCAGCAGGCCGATCAGGGTGTAACCGGGCGCCTCCTGCCAGGCGATGCGGAGCAAGAAAAGGTTGTTGGACAGAATGCGGCCAAACCCGGCCCTTCTCCTATCCTCTTTTCGTCTGGTGCTGTCGGGTGCGGAGCGACTCATTCCCCCCTCACCTCCACCAGATAGTTTTCCGCCTGTTTACGGAACAGGTCGGCGTAGGCTCCTTTCTTTTTCATTAGTTCCGTATGAGTTCCTTCCTCGGCGATCCGGCCCTCCTGAAGCAAGAAGACGCGATCCGCGACGGCTGCGGAGGAAAGACGATGGGAGATAAAGAGGCTGATTTTTTTCTCTCCCTTCCGGCAAAGGTGGAGAAAGTTGCGGTACATATGATATTCGGCCACCGGATCCAGCGCGCTGGACGGCTCGTCCAGTATCAAAATCCGGCTTTTTTTGGCAAAGGCACGGGCGATTGCCACCTTCTGTTCCTCTCCTCCGGACAGCATCGCCCCCTGGTCGTCGAATTCCCGGGTCAGGGTGGTGTCCATCCCATGAGGAAGCGCCTCGATGGCCGAATACACCCCGCTTTCCTCCAGGGCGCGCCGTGCCGCTTGCCGTGGATCGCCCTCCACCTCGTTCCCCATCAGCACATTATCGGCGACACTCATGGAGAAAATCTGAAAATCCTGGAAAGTGGACCCGATCAGCGCGCGGTATTCGCGCAGATTGTATCGGCGGATGTCCACACCGTTGAGCAAAATCGTGCCTTCGGTCGGATCATACAGCCGCATAATGAGCTTGACCAAGGTGCTTTTTCCCGAGCCGTTATGTCCGACGAGAGAAACGACCTCACCCGCGCGCAAAGTCAAGGTGATCCGGTGCAGGACCTCTTCCGCGTCCGGACGATACCGGAAACTCACCCCGTGCAGTTCGAGTGTCTCCACCTCGGCCGGAGCGGGAAGGCCAGGCTGGTCCTCCGGGATTTTTTCATGATAATCCAGAAACGCATGGAGATTATCTGCATACAGCGCGTTGCTGAAGATGGAGACCAAACTTCCCGTCAGATTGATCAGCATCCCGGTGGAACTGACCGCGGAGTTAGCCACCACCACAAAATCCGAAACCGTCATCGTGCGGCTGACCATCGCCATATAGGCGCCGAGCAGCCAGATGCCCTCAAAAAAGATAGGATAAACGAAACTGTCTCGCAAGACGGTAAAACCGGCCAGCCGTTTCCAATATCGCTTGGTAACGCCGATATGCCCCTCCATCGCCCGGTCATAGGTGCGGGTCATTACCTCGAAAATGTCGGTCAACCGCATATCTTTGGCGTATTTCTGCAAATAAACCGTGCGGTTGACATAATCCTGCCGGCGTTCAAAAGGGACATAATCCATCCGGCGATCATACTCCGCCTGTCCCTGTACCAGTCCGGTGATCACGTTAACCGCCATGGGCACCAGCGCGGCCAGACCGATGAGGGGCTGGATGGTAAACAAGTTGACCGCCACCGCCGTGGAAGCGAGTACGGAGGCGCAGAAACGGGCGCTCTCATCCACCGCGCCGGTACAGCGTTCTACCGCTTCGGAGGCCGCTTTTGTATATTGGCTGTAGTATTCCTCGTCCTCGTAGCATTGCAGCTCCACATTGGCTGCCTTTCGGAACAGCCGGAGATTCATTTTTTCAATCAGCTTCTGGTCGGACAAGGGGTTATACCACTCCGCCATCCAAGCGCTGAAAAGTTGAGACAGCATCCAAGCCGCCACGGTCAGGGCCAGGAACACCGCCACTTCCGCAAAGGAACGGTTCAGGTCCTCCGCACCAAACAGATACCGCATGAACACAACCGTCTCGAATACCCAGAACCCAAAACCGATCAAATAGGACAGAAAACTTATCACTACCCGGCCGGGATCGGCTTCCCAGACCATTCGCATCATATAAACGTTGCTCTTTGCCGCATGAGCCGGTCCGCGATGCCGCTTTTCTTCTTTCTTCATATTCGTTTTTTCCTCCTCAAAACCTGATAAACAGTTTAAAAGACCGTTTCTCGCTACTCCCCCTTTCAAAAATACCGCATGACTGCCGCGCAAACGCTAAAAGGAACCGTCCTTCTCAAAATAAGGTAGGAAGATTTTATTTTATAGTTTTTTGTGTTATGATGGTAAGCAGATACGTCCTATTTTGCCAAATGCATGCAAAAGGAGAGGGCCCGTATGCCCAAAGTCGGTTTAAGAATCTTGAAATCCGCCCTCGCGGTCTTTTTGTGTTTCGCCGTATATCTGATTCGGCAGGACGGTATGCCGTTCTACTCCGCCATTGCCGCCATTTTGTGCATGCAGCCATATGTACGTCACAGCTTTACGACCGCCCTCAACCGCACCATCGGCACTTTGGTCGGCGGCGCTTATGGGCTGTTGATCTTGCTACTGCTACGCATCGACTCGATCGCCATCCGGCCTTTGCTGGTATACGGCATCATCTCCGCCGCCATCATTCCCCTGATGTATCTAACCGTCCTCATGAAAAAAACACCGGCGACTTATATCACCTGCGTGGTCTTTCTAAGCGTGGTGGTGTCACACGGAACGGACACCGCCCCCTACTGGTTCGCTCTCGATCGTGTGATCGACACCCTGATCGGTATCTTTATTTCGCTGTTGGTCAACATCCTGGTCTTTCCACAAAAGCCGCCGGCCGACCATCCACAGACCGGCGGCTCTCCCGAACACGAAGAGACCGCATCTCCTGCCTGCAATCCCGATCATGTAGAAGGCGGATCCTCTTTGTTATCGTCTTTGTCGTCCGGTACAGACGTATCCGACGCCGGTGGATTTTCGGAAGGTGTCCCTTGCTTCCCTTTGCTCAACACGCGGATCAACACCATAGCCACCACCAAGGCCAGTCCGACCCCCGCCAATATAAAGGGGAGGGGCGAACGCGGCGGTTCGCCGGTGGATGGAGATGCGAAAAGAGGAAGCAGCCCAGCTAACCCTGCCGTCCACCCGGTTATCCAGTGATTCATGTCAAAGCCTCCTTTTATAATCTCTGCCAAACATTGTACCGCAGTTTGTTCAAAAGTACAACAATTTCTGGTATCTATTTGCTCTTTCCAGACAGTCTGCCGGATACAGGGGTATTTTCTTGAAGTATGGCCGCGAATATGGTAAAATGAGACCTATTCTATGTTGTCTGTGCCGTCGTCCAACGGTGTAGGTAGTCCAAAGAAAGGAAGTTGTCCCCATGCACGACGCTTACGAGACTCCGTTTTCCTCTCGTTATGCCAGCCAAGAAATGCAGTTTCTCTTTTCACCCGACCACAAATTCCGAACCTGGCGGCGGCTGTGGATTGCGCTTGCCGAGGCGGAACAGGAACTCGGCCTTCCTATTACCGACGAGCAGATTGAGGAACTGCGCGCCCACGCCGACGATATCAACTATGACGTCGCCGCTGCGCGTGAAAAAGAAGTCCGCCACGACGTGATGGCCCATGTGTACGCATATGGCCAGCAATGTCCGAAAGCGAAAGGAATCATTCATCTGGGCGCGACAAGCTGCTATGTTGGGGACAACACCGATCTGCTGATCCTCTACGACGCGCTCCGTCTGATCCGGCGCAAGCTGGTTGCCGTCCTTGCCCTGCTTGCCCGATTTGCAGAGGAATATAAAGCGGTTCCCACTTTAGCATTTACCCATTTTCAGCCGGCTCAGCCCACGACCGTGGGAAAACGGGCCACTCTCTGGGCACAGGAATTCCTGATGGATCTCGAAGAGGTGGAATACCGCCTTTCCCGTGCCCGCCTGCTCGGTTCTAAAGGTACCACCGGCACCCAGGCGAGTTTTCTCGAATTGTTTGAGGGGGACCATGAGAAATGTCGGAAACTGGACCGCCTCATCGCCAAAAAAATGGGATACGATGCTTGTTTTCCGGTCTCCGGTCAGACCTATCCGCGCAAACTGGATTCCATGATCCTTTCGACCCTTTCAGGTATCGCCCAGAGCGCGTCCAAGTTTTCCAATGACATCCGCCTGCTTCAGCATCTCAAAGAGGTGGAAGAACCTTTTGAAAAGCACCAGATCGGCTCGTCCGCCATGGCCTATAAGCGCAACCCTATGCGCAGCGAACGGATCGCCGCTCTATCCCGCTATATCATCGCGGATTCCCTTAATCCCGCTATGACCGCCGCTACCCAGTGGTTTGAGCGAACTCTCGACGACAGTGCGAACAAACGCATCAGCATGGCGGAGGGATTTCTCGCAGCCGATGCGGTACTCTCCCTGGTCATCAACGTAGTGGATGGTCTGGTGGTCAACACCGCGGTCATTGACCGGGATCTGCGCCGGGAGCTGCCCTTTATGGCAACTGAAAACATCATGATGGACTGTGTTAAACGGGGCGGTGACCGCCAGGAACTGCATGAGCGGATTCGTACCCATTCCATGGCTGCCGCGCAAAGGGTCAAGCAAGGAGACGGTGTCAACGATCTCCTTGAACGGATCGCAGGGGATCCGGCTTTCGGCGTTACCCTGTCCGAACTCGAAGCCGTTCTGGATCCTGTCCGGTATGTGGGACGAGCGCCGGAACAAACGGAGGAGTTCCTGCGCGAAGAAATCGCACCCATATTGGAAAAATACCAGGACTGCCTGGATGTGAAGGTAGATATCCGGGTATAAGGCCTTTTCTCGCACCGCAACATCAAAACCGTCCGGCAATTGCCGGACGGTTTTACGTTTCTCCTCTGGATAAAGAGAACCTGTGGTCCAGAATCCAATGGATACAGTTCTCTTATTGTTTTGACTATTCCGCATCTATACGCTTTACGAGATAATCGATTTAACCTTTTCACAAAACAATAGTAACCCCCCGGCGAAGCCGGGGGTACTTCAAAGACGGGCAAAGCCCTCTGATACTAGCGGCACGCGTCACGTCGCGTTGGTACGGTCTGCCAGCTGCGAAAGACTGTTACTTGCTACCCGTAAACGGGTTTAGAAATCTCCCATTGTCATCTGCTCTCCTGCTTTGTCCTCATCCAATTGATGTTTAATATATTCCT
>CDZV01055393.1_pt1 | contig 19630 bp, 16 predicted proteins | sample 554851 | NCBI WGS metagenome assembly CDZV01 (sample SAMEA3182090, study PRJEB8094) | gut metagenome | biome: human; feature: gut; material: Stool; isolation source: human stools | place: Canada | collected 2013-03-12
GCCCGTATGTTATTCATTCTCTGTGTCCATTCCAAAGCGTTTTCCGCCTTTAACTGCTCCGTAATACCCTGCACCCGTTTCATCTGCTCTGTGAGCCTTTCCATGCGTTCCTGCGCCTGCCTGTCGATGTCAGCAAGGTAATTGTTCAGTCTGCCGCTTGTGAACAAGGTTATGTAGGTGGCTCGGCGGTATTCTTTCAGATACCGCAAGTGCCGCTGTCCCCACAAACCAATAGGCTGTTCTTTTTCGGCTGGTAAGATAAGACATGGGATATAATAATCTCCTTGCAGTTCATATCCGCCAGCAGGGGCTGCGGACCGAATACCGTGCGGACGGTCAGCATTTCGGGATGCAGATCGCCGATCCAGACGAGACGATCCCGCTTAATACCGTCCCAAATATATTGCTGCATACAAAGGTGGCAGGTATAGGCGGCCGTATCATAAATCTGGTTGAGTCTTTCCCGGTCGCAGCGAAAGCGGCCCAGATAGGGCAAATCGCGGTAAACGGCGATGGCGGTCGCGGCTTTCAGACGCAGGCGGGTGGAAGGACTTTCCAGCCGGATGCAGAGAAACCGAAAACCGGTTTCGCCGACGGTCACGTCGCTATACGCCGGCAGGGGCATGGAAAAATCCCGCGGCGCATGGTCGTTGGTGGCGTTTTTCTCGCCGATTTGACTGCAGGCCTCCGCTGCCGATTCCCCAAACGTGACATGGATCCTGGCGGGGGAAGCCCCCTCGATCGTATGGGTCAGCAGCCGGCAGCCGCCGTTGAGCTCCGTCCCGAAATCCAGCAGGACGGCGGCCTGCTCCCCATCCGGCCCGTTTGCCAGAACCGTGACCTCCGGTTCGGCTGTGGTGATTTGCAGGGCGGCGGGAGACAGCAGATGCCGTGCCTCCTCCACATCTCCCTGTGTGCGCAGTATCCGGACAGGCAGTACGGCCTGGCGCGTCCGGTCATCCGGTCCGCCCAGCGTAATCATATCGGACAGCATAAGGATCCCTCTCATTTCACGTGTTTTATCCGTATACAAACGGTCCGTCCTATATTATAGCATAAAAGAACAAGCATGGCATCGAATTTATTGCGAGAGGGGAAAACGGCCGCGTCCATTATGGCGAAGGCCTCCCAAAATGGCAGACCGCCGGCGAACGCCCGATGCGTTTACCAGCGGTCTGCTTTTCGGTGCCGGACGGGATGGGTGGCGGCGGGTATCATGTAAGCGGTATTCCTGCCGGGCTCCTGGCCCATCCGCCGCAAGTGCAGCAATATGCAAGTAAGGTTCCGCTGCGGGATAAAGCGCCAATCAGATGGAGGCCTTCCACGCTTTTCATGCGGCAGAGACAGAGGCGCGCCGGGGTGAACGCGCCGATAATGGCATCGCCGGACAAAGAGCGGCCGCCGGCACCGCCGAGGACATTTCATTGCCCGTCGGACAATAGCATTGTATGCAGACCGGGGGCTGTCTGTGAAGGTAGCGGCGGAATTTCCGCCTCGCCTTCCATGCACATTTCGGTGATGTCCTTCCAATACTTTTTGGGCATGAACTGCCGGCGGCAGCGGGGATTGGTGCGTTCCCGGATGGCCACCGTGTCATAAAAGGTTTTCCAAAGCCGGCGATAGTTTTGTTCTGCCGCGGTCATGGCCGGCAGGGTGACGCCGTCCGCCTCCACAATGGCCCAGTCATGCATATCGAAAACGCCGAACAGCCCGCGCACCTTGTCGTGGATGATAAACGGCTGGTCACGGAAGCGATCCGCAAAATGGGGCATGATCAGCGCCAGCACGTCGTATTCCGGCTGGATCGAGGCATAATACACGCCGCCTTCCCGCTGGGAAAAGCGGACGAACTGGATATAGCGGGCGCTTTGCAGCGAGACGAGACCGCTCCATTTGTGCACGCGCATAACCCGCTCGTCGGTCAGACAACGGCGGATGCGCTTACCGATCGGCAATCCCATCCGGACGTAATCGTATATCCACTGGCCGCGTTCGGGCTGTTCGGACAAAAAGACGAGCCACAGCTGCTCGTAAGCGTCATCCCCCAGGATGCGCCGGATGCCGGCGACAACCCGCCCGGCCTTGATTTCATCTGTGGCGATCTCCCGTGCCTGCTGGCCGAACTGCGGCTGAAAGCCGTTCGCCTGTGCGATGGCGGACGGCATGGGGCGATGCGCGTACGCTTCGAATATGGCGGTCATCAGCCCCTCAAAGGTGCCGTCGTACAGATAGGCTACAGCTGTCCCGTCAGACATGCGGTTCGCTCCTCCCTTCCCGGCAGCAGGGCCGGACTGTCGAACAGCGACAGCTGCTGCGCCCGCTGCAGCGGCAGCTCGCCGGGACGCAGGCGTACATCCGCCGTCAGGTTCTGGTAGATAAAGGAATAGCTGAATTTGGCGCCGGGCAGCATTTTGCCGTTGCAGGTGATGAAATACACCGCCCGCTTGAGCACCACGCCGAGCTTTTTGAGCCCCTCGAAGGTCAGGGACCCCATCCGGCGGGCCGACAGAATTTTCATGGCGGGTTTCACCCCGATACCCGGCACGCGTAGCAGCGTTTCCTTATCCGCGCGGTTGATTTCCACCGGGAAATGCTCAAGGTGATTGACCGCCCAGTTGCATTTGGGATCGAGGAGCGGGTCGAGCGAGGGATGCGCCTCGTCGAGCAGTTCCTCCACCGTGAACCCGTAAAAGCGCAGCAGCCAGTCCGCCTGGTACAGCCGGTGCTCCCGAAGCAGGGGAGGCGGCACATTCTGCGGAAGCAGGGCACTGGTGCCCACGGGGATATACGCCGAATAGAACACCCGCCGCAGGCCGTATTTTTTGTACAATCCCGCGCTCAGCCGCATGATTTGATAGTCGGTATCGGGCGTGGCCCCGATGATCATCTGGGTGCTCTGCCCGGCGGGCGCGAACGCGGGGGCATGGCGGTAGAGCGCCAGCTCCTCCTTGTTCTGGGTGATGCGGTCGCGGATGGCGGACATGGGACGGAGAATGGCGTCCTTCTTTTTATTGGGGGCCAGCTGGCTGAGGCTTTTTTCGCTGGGCAGCTCAATGTTGACGCTCATGCGGTCGCACAGACCGCCCAGCTTGTCCACCAGCTCGGGAGAACAGCCGGGGATGGCCTTCGCGTGGATATACCCGTTGAAGCGATAGGACCCCCGCAGCAGCTCGAGTACCCGGCACATGCGTTCCATCGCGTAGTCGGGACTGCGCTCCACACCCGAGCTGAGAAACAGCCCTTCGATATAGTTGCGCCGGTAAAAGCCAATGGTCAGCTCGGCCAGTTCCTCCGGCGTGAAGGCGGCGCGCGGCACATCATTGGAGCAGCGGTTGACGCAGTACTGGCAATCGTAGATGCAGCGATTGGTCAGCAGCACCTTGAGCAGCGAAATGCAGCGCCCGTCCGCCGCAAAGCTGTGGCAGATGCCGGCGGCGACGGCGCTGCCCAGCATGCCTTGACGCCCCGGACGGGCAGAGCCGCTCGAGGTGCAGGCCGCATCATATTTGGCGGAATCGGTGAGGATCCGCAGCTTTTCCATCAGCTCCATCGGTACGCCCTCCTGTCAGCCGGTCTGTTACCAGTATAGAACATATGTTTTGATTTGTCAAACGTTTGTTCTGCGTTCGGCTGGAAAAATTTTCTGCCGGCCCTTGCGGCAGAAGAAAGAAAAGAAAGGCGAAGCTTCTTTTTTTTTGTCGAAGCCTATGGTATAATAGCTTTATCTGTAACCGGAACCGGGGATATCAGGCGATAGCCCGGGAATGGGGGCTGCGGTGCGGCGATGCAAACAGACCGCCGCCGGCTGTCCCCATGCGGACGATGGACGGCGGAGGATTTTGCATGGAAACGAACGAAAAAAACGAAGCGCGCGAGGATATTATCGCCGGGCGCAATGCGGTGACCGAGGCGCTGCGTTCCGGGCGGGCCATCGACAGCGTGCTGGTGGCCCGCGGGGAGCGGGACGGGCATCTGGGTGCCCTGCTGGCCCAGTGCCGCAAGCGCGGCCTGCCTGTCAAGGAGGTTGACGCGCGCCGGCTGGACAGCCTGTGCGGCGTGGGGCATCAGGGAATTGCCGCGCTGGCCGCCTGCAAGGCATACGCCACGCTGGACGACCTGTTTGACGCGGCGCAGTCCAAGGGCGAGCCGCCCTTCTTTGTTATCGGCGACGAGCTGGAGGATCCGCATAACCTCGGGGCCATCCTGCGCACCGCCGAGGCGACGGGTGTGCACGGCGTGATTGTGCCCAAACGGCGGGCGGTGGGCCTGACCGCCGCGGTGTACAAGGCGTCGGCCGGCGCGGCGGAATATGTGCCGGTGGCCCGGGTGTCCAATCTGGTGGACACCATCAAGGAATTGAAAAAGCGCGGGGTCTGGATATATGGCCTGGATATGGACGGCGAACCCTGGTGTGCGTCCGATTGGACGGGACCGACGGCCGTGGTGGTCGGTTCGGAAGGCCGGGGGATCGGCCGGCTTGTGCGGGAGCACTGCGATTTTATTGTGTCCCTGCCGATGCAGGGGGCCATTTCTTCGCTGAATGCGTCGGTGGCCTGCGGCGTCGTGCTGTATGAAGCGGCACGGCAGCGGCAGGGAATCGCGGCGCGGCAGGGAACCTGACCTCAAAAAACTGGCGACTGACAGGGGGCGGCCATATGGGATATGATATTGACGATATTTTGGAGGAAGCCCGCCGGCTCAAAGCCGAGCGGGAGAAAGGCAAAGGGACGCCGGCGCAGACGGCGCCCCGGCCGGAACCCGCCGCCTCTGCCCCGCAGACGGCGGAGCGGCTGCCCGGGGAGGAAAAGCGTCCCCCTGCGCAGGAGGAACGGCCTTCCGCGCCCGAGGAACCGCCGGCCGCGCCGGAGGATGTCCGGGTTGATCGGCGCGGACGCATCGCCGCCTTCTTTACCCGCCGGAGGGAACAGGAGGACGAAACCGAGGAAGCGTGGGAAGCGCTGGCACCGCCTTCCACGGAGAAAACAACGCCGGCAATCCGGACCGAGAAGGCGGTTCCCCTTCAGCCGGCCGCGGAACAGATCCCGCTTCCGCCGGCGAAGAAGCCGGAAACCGCGGCACCGGAAGAGTCCCTTCCCGCGGAACCCCAGGGGCATACCCGGGTCATCGAGCTGCCCCGCGAAAAGGAAGAGGAGCCGTCCGCGCCGGCGGAACAAGAGGAAGAGGAACAGCTGACGCTGGACGGGTATATGACCGAAGAGGAGGAACCGGGACCGGACGGCGAGGATCTGGAAACGCGTCTGCAGCGGGTGCGCCAGCAGAAGGTGGAGGAATTCCAGAAAAAGCGCGAAACGCAGGCGACCGCCTTCAAGCTGTCCGGCGATGAGGAAGAGGACAACGATCCCGCCGAAGAGCCGGAGGTTTACGAGGAAGAGGAACTGGAGGATTACGGCAGCTACGAGGAGACGGCGGCGGTGCATAACGAGCTCCGATACCGGCGGCGTACCGGCTGGATCGGGGTGTTTCTGACCCTGGCGCTGGAGGCGGTGCTCGTCTGGATGGGGCTGGTGGTGCATTTTTACGGTGCGCCGCCGATGGATCCGTATCTGCATATCGGCGTCAACGGCGTATTGCTGCTGGTGATGCTGCTCATCAACCATCAGATGGTGGGCAGAGGGCTGGCCTCCCTGGTGCGGCTGAAGGCGGACAGCGACAGCGCGCCGGCCGTCGCCGGCCTGCTGGCGCTGGCGCATACCCTGCTGCAGTTTGCGTCGCCGGCCGCGGTGGCAAACGGTTCGACCCAGCTCATCACGCCGGTGGCGGGCCTGTGCCTGCTGCTCGGGGCACTCGGGCGCCAGGCGCGCATTGCGCGCATCTGCACCAATTTCCGCTTCGTTTCCTATCCCGGTGAAAAATACGCCGCCCATCGTATCGCGGACAGGCAGACGGCCGAGGAGGTGGGCCGGGCCGCGGTGGCGATCGGCGAACCGCAGGTCGCCTATTTCAAGGGCACGCCCTTCCTGACCCGTTTTCTGGAGAACTCCTATGCCGAGGACGGCGGCGATCGGACCATGAAGCTGTTTGTTCCTGGCCTGCTGGCGGCGTCCGCCGTGCTGGCGGTGCTGTTCGGGCTTGTCAGTCCGCAGCACTGGTGGGGCGCGCTGACCGTGTTCTGCTCTACCGTCTGTCTTTCCACACCTGCAGTGATCACGGCGATGAACTTTCCGCTGTTCCGCGCGGCGCGGCGGACAACCGGCCGTGGCGGCATGGTGAGCGGCTGGGGCGCGGTGAAGGAATTCGGCCATCTGCATGCCCTGGTGGTGGATGCCGCCGATCTGTTCCCCAGCGAAAGCGTACTGCTGCACGGTATCAAAACCTTTTCGGGCGCGCGCATCGACGAGGCTATTCTCGATGCGGCGGCGGTATCCATTGCGGCCGGTGGGCCGCTCGCAGCGGTGTTCCGCCGCATTATTGAAGACAAAGTCGATATTCTGCCCGCGGTGGACAGCCTGGTGTATGAGCAGAGCATGGGGCTGACCGGCTGGGTGGCGGGCCGTCGGGTGCTCGTGGGCAACCGCCGGCTGCTCGAGAACCACGGTGTGGATGTGCCTTCCCGCGATTATGAGTTGCGGTATACGCAAAACGGGCGGCAACTGGTGTATCTGTCCACGGCGGGCGAGCTGTCCGCGATGTTCGTGCTCAGCTATGTGGCGGACGAGGGCATTGCCGAAGCGCTGCATTCGCTGGAAAAGGCGGGCATCACGGTGCTCGTACGTACCTGCGACCCTAATGTGACGGAGGAACTTATCTGCTCCACGCTGGATATCGACAGCTATTATGTGGAGCTGCTCGGCAATGTGGCGGGGCGTTCTTTCAGCCGCGTGCTGGAACAGCCGTGCGGTGAAACCCCGGCGGTGCTCGCTTCCAACGGCCGTATCGAAGGCATGGCGGCGGCCGTTGCCGCCTGCCGGCGGCTGCGGGTGGGGGCCTGGCTTGGCCTCGCAGCACAGCTTGTGGCGGCGGGCGCCGCGTTTGCCTTGAGCGTCGTGCTGGCCTTCCACAGCGGCATGGCGCTGCCGCCCGTTTATGCGATGCTCTATATGCTGGCGGCGACCGTTCTGTCGTGGATACTGCCCAGCATTAAACGAATTTGAATATTTCGTGAACAATTAATTGTGCATTTTGTTCAAAATCACCCGGTGCCCGTTGTGGCAGTGGGTGATTTTTTTGATATTGGGAAGTTTTTATTGAAATTCCGCCGGGGATGGATTATACTTATCAAAGAGAGCGTTTATCCAAATGGTATTTTGTGCAATATAGTGCACAACGCGTCGGGTTTGGTCGAACGTTCGGCAATCCCGCCCTGGCGGGGCCTGGACATAGAATAGAAAGGGGAGTCCACACTTGAAACAGTACAGTGCCAAAAACATTCGAAACGTCGCCCTGGTAGGCCATGCCGGGTCGGGTAAGACCTCGCTGGCCGAAGCGGCGTTTTATCTGACCGGACAGGCGGAACGTCTGGGGCGCATCCCGGACGGCAACACCATCTGCGACTTTGATCCGGAAGAGATTCGACGCAAGGCGTCGGTATCCATGGCCCTTCTGCCGCTGGAGTGGAAGGATACCAAAATCAATCTGCTGGACACCCCGGGACTGTTTGATTTTGCGGGAGGCCTGCGCGAAGGCATCCGCGCGGCGGGCAGCGCCGTGGTGGTGATTTCAGGAAAAAGCGGCGTGACGGTCGGCGCGGAAAAGGGCTTCCGGGCGGCGCAGAAAAAAGGAATTGCCACCCTCTTCTTTGTCAACAAGATGGACAACGAAAACGCCGATTTTTACAAGGTGTTTGAGGAGCTGAAAACCAAGTTCGGCCCGATGGTCTGCCCTCTTGTGGTGCCGTATGTGGAGGATCACAAGGTCAAATGCTATATCAACCTGCTGGAGTATAAGGCGTATACATATCAGGACGGCAAAGCCACCGCTGTGCCGCTGCCCGATATGGGGCACCGGCTTGACGGGCTGCGCACCGCCATCAACGAGGCGGTTGCCGAGACGAGCGAAGAGCTGATGGAGAAATATTTCAGCGGGGAGGAATTCACCCCCGACGAGCGCATTATGGGCATTGCCTCGGGCGTGCGCCGGGGCGAGATCGCGCCGGTTTTCTGCGGTTCCGCCCAGGATCTCAGCGCGGTGGATCAGCTGCTCAACGGCCTCATTTGGCTGGCGCCCTGGGGTGAAAGCCTCGCGGGCGAGGACGGCGTCGATCCCAACGGCAACCCGGTGGAGCTGGCGGTCAACGACAACGCGCAGACGGCGGCCATTGTATTTAAAACCATTGTGGATCCCTTTGTCGGCAAACTCTTGTATTTTAAGGTGGTCAGCGGCAAGATTACGCCCGATATGACCCTGATGAATATGCGCACCGGTGCCATGGAAAAGATAGGCAAGCTGTATACTGTCCGCGGCAAAAAGCAGGAGGAAACCGCCTGTGTGCCGGCGGGCGATATCGGGGCGGTCGCCAAGCTGGCGAATACGGGCACAGGCGACACGCTGTGTGCCCCGTCCCGCCCGGTCGTTTTGCCCGGTATCGAATTTGACGAGCCGTGCCTGTCCATGGCGGTGCACACGGTGAAAAAGGGCGATGAGGAAAAGGTTTCCTATGGCTTGAGCCGTCTGATGGAGGAGGATCCCACCATCTCCTTCCGCACCGATCCCGAGACGAAGGAATCCATCCTTTCCGGCCTGGGTGAACAGCACCTGGATGTCATCGTATCCAAACTGAAAAACAAGTTCGGCGCCGAGGTGACGCTGGAAGTGCCCCGCGTGGCCTATCGCGAAACCATCCGCAAAAAGGTCAAGGTGCAGGGCCGCCACAAGAAGCAGTCGGGCGGCCATGGGCAGTTCGGCGACGTGTGGATCGAGTTCGAGCCGTGGGACTGCGAGGAGCTGGAATTTGCCGAGACGGTGTTCGGCGGCGCGGTGCCGAAGAACTACTTCCCCGCGGTGGAAAAAGGGCTGCGCGAAAGCGCGAAGAAGGGAACTCTTGCGGGGTTCCCGATGGTCGGGCTCAAGGCGACGCTGGTCGACGGGTCGTACCACCCGGTGGACTCCTCCGAAATGGCCTTCAAAACGGCGGCCAGCCTCGCGTATAAAGCGGGAATTCCGCAGGCGTCTCCCGTGCTGCTTGAGCCGATCGGCACGCTGAAGGTCTATGTGCCGAACGACAACACCGGCGATATCATGGGCGACATCAACAAACGCCGCGGTCGCGTGCTGGGCATGAACCCGGCGGAAGAGGAGGATCTCACCTGCGTGGAGGCAGAGGTGCCGATGGCGGAGATGGGGGATTATTCCACCATGCTCCGGTCGCTGACACAGGGGCGCGGATATTTCCGCCTGGCCTTCGAGCGGTATGAAGAGGCCCCCATGAATGTGGCGCAGAAGGTCATCGAGCAATATAAGACCACGGACGAGGAATGATGCACGCGGCGGTTATCCCGGCAGCATGAAAAAAGCCCGCCGTACGGCGGGCTGGCGGAGAGGACAAAACCGCCCGGGAGCGGGATTAGCCGCGGGTTTTGCGGGAGAATTTCCTCATTATGTGGATGCAGCGGCAGACGGCAGCAGGATTTTGACCGGGCGTCCCTCTTCGTCCACCATCTCCACATGGGAGCGTCCCAGCTTGGTCAGCAGCTTTTCCCAGCGGTCGGTCATGTCCATGTCACAGTCCACCGGAAGGAAGCCAGCCGATAGGTAGCTTTTCACCGCCGGGATACGAAAATCGTCGGTGGTAAGCCAGGCGCTTTCACAGCCTGCTTCCCAAAAGCGGGCGCAGGCCAGCTGATTGAGCAGCGCGCCCACGCCCCGGCCCCGGCAGGCGGGATGGGCGGCGACCATGTGCACATATCCCTGCTTTTTTGCCGGATGGACAATGGCGGTCACGGTGGCCACCGGCTTGCCGTCCCGTTCGACGAACAGGGTATCCGCAAGCTGATAGTCCTCCCAGCGCAGCAGAAGCTGCTCATAGGCCTCCCGCCCCGCCTCAGGCGGCAGCAGGCCGTGCTTGCACAGGGAGATCCAAGCGGCGATATCCGCATCGGAACCCGTGAAACACCGATAGGTAAAATCACCCTGCGCGGGATAGGGGATTTCCCTGCACCGCCAGTAAAGCTGCAATTGCATAGCATTCCCTTCCTTACCATGAGATAGAACCGCATGAAAAAGCACGACGGACGGCATGTCCGCCGTGCTTTTTTTGCGGCAATTTACCGTGCTTCCAGCTCGATATAGAACTCCACGCCTTCGCCGTGGGCGCTCTGGCAATTGTACACGCCGTAGGGCATGCCGTGGGCTTTCATGATGGCCGCCACCACCGACAGGCCGATGCCTGTCCCGCCATAAGCGCGGGTGCGCGCCTTGTCCACCTTATAAAAGCTCTCCCAGATGCGGGGAAGATCCTCCTCCGGGATATGGCTGCCCGTGTTGAAAACGGTTACCCGCACCCGGCCGTCCTCCTTGGGGATAACGCGCGTCTCGATACGGCCCCCTTCATCCACGTGGTTGATGGCGTTGGACAGGTAATTGGTCAGCACGTTTTCCATCAGATAGGCGTCCGCCCACACAAAGACGGGGCCGCTGTCCGGCGGAATGGGGGTGACCTTTTTCTGCGCGAAGCGGATGCCGTTCTTCTCCAGCAGATTGACAAGCAGCTCGGTGATATCGAAGCGCTCGATGGTGAGCTGCTCCCCGCCGCCCTCCAGCTGCATCAGCATGGTCAGCCGCTTGATGAGCTCGGACATTTTCTGCGCCTCGTCCTCGATCACCTCGCAGTAATAATCGCGGTTCGCGGCGCCGTCGGCGATATCCTCCTTGAGCCCTTCTGCATAGGCGCCGATGAGGGCGATGGGGGTTTTGAGTTCATGGGACACATTGGTGATAAAAGCACGGCGCGCCTCGTCCTGCCGCGTTTTGGCTTCCACGTCGTACAGTAGCTGCAGGTTGGCGGATTTCAAGTCGGAGATGGTGTGCTCGAGCGAGGCGGACATGGAATTGATGCTGGTGCCCAGGTCGGCCAGCTCGTCCCGGCCGCTTCCCTTATAGCGGTCGGAAAAATCCAGACGGGCCATGCTGCCCGCCACGCGGGACAGCTCCCGGATGGGCCGGATAAAGCGCCGCGCAAAGAAGTAGACCAGCAGCAGCGCCACCACCAGCGTGGCCGCGCCTGAAATCAGCAGAAACTGGTTGGTGATGCCCACGCTTTCCTTGATGCTTTCCATCGGGGTGCGCAGCCGGACGGGAAAGCCGCTTGTCAGCTGCCCGGTCAGGGTGATGAAATCGGTGTTGAGCCGTTCGTCCCGGACGATGGAGACGGCATATGTTCCCGGCGCATAGGTGACGCTGGGCGGGGTGGGGGTGCCCGTCTGGGTGCTGTTGGGCGGATAGCGCACAACCAGGCTGCCGAACCAGATGGTGGTGGCGATGCCGTCGTTGTCCCCGAGATCCTCCAGCGTATAGGAAATATTTTCAAAGTTCTCCGCATAGCCTTCGGAAAACAGCGTGTCCACCTTGTCAAAGGAACGGGCGAGCGCATCGGTTTTTTCCTTGCGGTAGTACGATTCCAGCGCAAAGGTGTTCAGCAGCCAGTTGAATGCCAGCAGCACCGCGATACACAGCAGAAAGCCGCCGCACAGCTTCCAGACGAGCGAGTGCCGGCGAAAGACGGGGAAGTGTCCCCGCGTCGCTTGACGTTTCCCTTTGTTCATGGGCCAAATCCCCCGGTTTGACGAGGCGCCTTCGGTCAGGGCGCCTCAAATTTATACCCGATGCCGCGGATGGTCTTGATGCACTCGCCGTGGCGGCCAAGCTTGCTGCGCAGCTTTTTGACGTGGGTGTCCACCGTGCGCGCATCCCCGTAATAATCGTAGCGCCACACGCTGTCGAGAATTTTATCCCGCGACAGCGCGACCCCCGCGTTGGTCATCAGATAAGAGAGCAGCTCGAATTCGGTGTAGGTCAGCTCCACCAGCTGCCCGTCCACCCGCACCTCACGGCCCACCGGATCCACCACGAGGCCGTCCACGGCGGTATGGGCAGCCGGTTCCGCCGCGGTGCCGCGGCGCAGCACGGCCTCGATGCGGGCGAGCAGGATTTTGAGGCTGAAGGGCTTGGCGATGTACTCGTCCACCCCCAGCGAAAAGCCGTGCAGCTCGTCCTCCTCCTGCCCGCGGGCCGTCAGCATGATGATGGGCGTTTTGGATTTGTCGCGGATATGGCGGCAGACTTCCCAGCCGTCCATGCGCGGCATCATGACGTCGAGCAGGACGAGATCCGGCTGTTCTGTTTGGAAAAGCGCAAGCGCTTCCACGCCGTCGCCCGCCTCGACCGTTTCGTACCCCTTGATGTGGAGATAATCGGCAATCACGCGCCGCATGCGGATTTCGTCGTCCGCAATGAGCACCTTGATGGCGCGGCCGTTTTCCGTGTTTTCCATGAGAACCTCCATCCTCCGGATGCCATCGCTTTCGGGAGCCGCCGATGTTCCGGTTGCTTTCAGTATGACAGACGCCTGTGAACACCATGTGAATTTCCTCTTTCACTATAGCATATTTTGCAAAAAAATTCGCGGGTTTTACATAATTTATTCCTCCCAGGAGAGCCTATAACGGAAGAGAAATTACACAACAGGAGGGGATGGCGGCTTGAAAAACCGGAATGCCATCATGCTCATCACCTATGCCGACAGTCTGGGAAGCAATTTGAAAGAGCTGCGCACGGTGCTGGACACCTATCTGGAAGGGGTGGTCGGCGGGGTGCATATCCTGCCCTTTTTCCCCTCGTCTGCCGACCGGGGATTTGCCCCCATACGGTACGACCGGGTGGATGAGGCGTTCGGCACCTTTGACGAGGTGTCCGCCATTGCGGAAAACCACGCGTTGATGTTTGACTTCATGGTCAACCACATCTCAGCGCAGTCGGCCTATTTTCAGGATTTCCTGCAAAACCGGGACGAGTCGCCGTGGAAGGATATGTTTATCCGCTATAAGACCTTCTGGCCCGGCGGCGCGCCGACACCGGAGCAGGTGGAGGCGATCTACAAGCGCAAGCCGCGCGCCCCTTCCATCACCGCCGCTTTTGCCCACGGCGAACCGGAGGAAATCTGGTGCACCTTTTCGGAGGAGCAGATCGACCTCAACGTGGACAGCCCCGTCACCCGGCGCTTTATCCGGGAAACGCTTGCCTCCATGTGTCGCCGCGGCGCTTCCATCATCCGGCTGGACGCCTTTGCCTATGCGATAAAGCGGCCGGGAACCAGCTGCTTTTTTATCGAGCCGGACATCTGGGAGCTGCTCGACGACATCGCGCAGACGGTCCGGCCGTATGGCGTGGACATTTTACCCGAAATCCATGAGCACTATACCATCCAGCAGAAAATCGCCGAGCGGGGCTATTGGGTGTATGACTTCGCACTGCCCATGCTGGTGCTCCATGCCCTGTATACGGGCAGGGGAGACCGGCTGGTCCACTGGCTGACTGTCTGCCCGCGCAAACAGTATACCACCCTCGACACCCATGACGGCATCGGCGTGGTGGATGTGGCCGATCTGCTGACCCCGGAGGAAATCGAACAGACCAAGGAGCACCTGTTCACCCACGGGGCAAATGTGAAAAAGATTTACAATTCGGCCGCATACAACAATCTGGACATCTACCAGCTCAACTGCACCTATTACGCGGCGCTGGGGTGTGACGACCGGGCCTATCTGCTCGCGCGGGCGATCCAGTTTTTTGCACCCGGCGTGCCGCAGGTGTATTACGTGGGGCTGCTCGCGGGGGCCAACGACATCGAGCGCATGGAGCGGACCAAACAGGGGCGTGACATCAACCGCCATGCCTACACCCTCGGCGAAATCGAGCGGGAGACCCAGCGGCCGGTGGTGCGCCGCCTGTTTGAGCTCATGCGGCTGCGCAACCGGCATCCGGCCTTTGGCGGGGAGAGCGGCGGATTCGGCGAAACGACGGCGCAGATGCTGGATACAACTACCTTGCGCATTTGCCGCCGCTGTGGGGAAGAACAATTGATGCTGACCGCCGATTTGGCGGCCCACACATTTACCATCACGGACGGCGATACCGTCCTGTTTGACGAAAGCTAAAGGAGTGAAACGACCATGCGCAAACGATTGCTGGCCATGACACTGGCCGCGCTCTCGCTCGGCGTCCTGCTCACCGGCTGCAGCGGGGACGGCGGCGATACCGGCTCGGGGTCGGGCCGGAAGCTGACCCTGCTCAATTCCAAGGGCGAAATCCAGGAGGGACTGGAAGCGGTTGCCAAGCTGTATAAGGAAAAAACCGGTGTGGAGATCGAGATCCTGGTGGCGCCGGCGGGGACCTCCCCGTCCGAGCGGTTTTCCCAGCTGTATAATGCGGGCACGCCGCCCACCATGTCCATGCTCGATACCACCGATGTGGTGGATATCGGCTGGGAAAAGGCGGTGGATCTGTCCGGGGAAAAATGGGTCGACGACGCGGGCGAACAGGCATACCGCATTGACGGCAAGGTATACAGCTTTCCCATGGGCGTGGAGGGCCGCGGCCTGATATACAACAAGACGGCCATCGAGAAAACGCTGGGGAAAACCTTTGATCCGGCGGCCTACAACACGCTGGACAAGCTGAAGGGCCTGTTTGAAGAGCTCAAGGCCAAGGGCATGGAGACGCCCGTCGTGCTGTCCAAGGAGGACTGGTCGCTGGGCGCGCATTATTTCGGCTATCAGTATATCATCCAGTCGGAAAAGCCGGAGGAGAACGCCGCCTATATCGAGCGGCTCAAAAAGGGCGAAATCGATTTGAAGACGGATGCGCGCTTTAACGAGCTGATGGATACCTTTGACCTACTGATGCGCTATAACAAGAACGGCAAGGCCCCCCTCGATGCCAAGTATGAGGTGGATCCGTCCTATATTGTGGACGGCGAAGCGGCCTTCTGGTTTAACGGCAACTGGGCCTGGCCCAACATGAAGGAATTCATCACCGACGACAATCAGGCGGAATTCGGGCTCATGCTGCTGCCGATCGGCAACAACGCCGACGATTTTGTGAACAACAACCTGCTGGGCACCGCGTCTAAACAGATTCTCATCGACAAGACCAAAACCAGCGAGGCGGATCAGAAAGCGGCGAAGGATTTCCTGAACTGGCTGGTATATGACGAAGCGGGGCAGAAGGCGATGGTGGAAACGCTGCAGCTGGTGCCCGCGTTCAAAAACATCACGCTGGAGCCCGCCGACCCGATCGGCCGGTCGATCAAGACCTTTATCGATGCGGGGAATACCGGCATAGACGCCATCCTCCCCTCCGATCACTGGAGCAAGGTGGGCGCCGCCATGCAGGAATACCTGGCGGGGAAAATCGGCCGTGAAGAGCTGGCGGCCAAGGTGCAGGAGTATTGGAAGAGCAAAGCCTGACAACGCAGGCGCCGGCATGTCCCGGCGCCTACATAGCGGGGGCTTCTGCGCACAGGGCGATGCTCCGGAAAGGATGCGGATTGCAATGAGGGAAAAGACAAAATGGGGCAACCTGAAGCTGTTCTTGCTGTTTGCCGGGCCGGCCGCGCTGCTGTTCACCTGCGTGGTGATTGTGCCGTTTGTGTATGGGCTGGTTCTCACCTTCACCGACTGGAACGGCATCTCGAACGGTGCGGGCTTTGTGGCCTTTCAGAACTACGCGGACGCCTTTCGGGATACCGCCTTCTGGAGATCGCTGCTGCTCACGCTGGGGTATGTGCTCGCTTCGGTGGTGCTGATCAATCTGGTGGCCTTTTTTCTGGCCTATCTGCTCACGAGCGGTGTGAAGGGGCAGAACTTTCTGCGATCCGCTTTCTTTACCCCCAACCTTATCGGCGGCATTGTGCTGGGCTTCATCTGGCAGTTTGTGTTCAACAATGCGCTGACCAATTTGGGGGAGCTGCTCGGCATCGAGGCGCTCACCGGATCCTGGCTCAGCGATCCCACCAAAGCGTTCTGGGCGCTGGTGGTGGTGACGGTGTGGCAGTATTCCGGGTACATGATGATTATTTATGTCGCCGGATTTACCAGCGTGCCGCACGATTTGATCGAGGCGGCGGGCATTGACGGCTGCACCGCCGGGCAGACCATGCGGTATGTCACCCTGCCCCTGATGGTTCCCTCCTTTGTCATCTGTCTTTTCTTGTCCATTCAGCGGTGCTTTATGGTATACGATGTGAACCTCTCGCTGACGGCGGGCGGCCCGTACGGATCGACCATCCTTTCCGCCATGCATGTGTACCAGAAAACCTTTGTTTCCAAGGAATACGGCGTGGGACAGGCCGAAGCACTTCTGCTGTTCGTCGTTGTCGCCGTCATCAGTGTCACCCAGGTCTATCTGGGCAAACGAAAAGAGGTGGAAGCCTAATGGCCCGGCAAATTATCGGCGGGACCCGCGCCCGCATCTGGCGCATTGTCAAAACGGTGATCCTGTTTTTGCTTTTCCTGCTGTATATGGTTCCCTTTTTTATGGTGGTGATAAACGCGTTCAAAAGCAACCGCACCATATTGAAAGCGCCGCTGGCCCTGGTGGAGCCGGGCGGCCCCATTTTCACAAACTTTTCCTCCGCCTTTGAGAAGATGGATTTCCTCAAAGCCTTCGGCAACTCCCTGTTCATCACGCTGCTCAGCGTGGCGCTCATCGTGCTCATCACCTCCATGACCGCCTACTTTTTTGTGCGGGCGGACTGGCGGATCAACCGGATTTTCTTTGCCGTGATGATTGCGGCCATGATCGTGCCCTTTCAGGTCGTCATGACGCCGCTCATTTCCATTTACGGCAATTTTCTCGGCCTACTCGATCACCGCCTGACCCTGGTTTTTATGCATGTGGGCTTTTCCATCAGCATGGCGGTGTTTATTTACCACGGCTTCATCCGCAGCAATGTGCCCCTCTCGCTCGAAGAGGCGGCGACCCTCGACGGCTGCAGCCGTACGCAGACCTTTTTTCGGGTCGTGTTTCCGCTGCTTAAGCCCACCACCGCCACCATCATTGTGCTCAATGTCCTGGCCATCTGGAACGATTACCTGCTTCCTTCGCTGGTACTGACCAAAAAGGAGCTGTTTACCCTGCCCCTGTCCACCTATTCCTTTTACGGCACCTATCTGACCAACTACGGCGCCATTATGGCGGGGCTGATGCTGACCGTTCTGCCCGTCATTATTCTATATCTGTTTTTGCAGCGGCAGATCATCAGCGGCGTCATCGCCGGGGCGGTAAAAGCTTGATTCTCCCGCGGCAACCTGGTATACTGAAAAAAACACGCGTGGGAATTGTGAATGGGGGATCGCACATGGTGGATCTGGTATCGCTGGGGGAGCTGCTGGTGGATTTTACGCCGGTGGGCGAATCGGCGGCGGGCAACCCGCTCTTTGAACGCAATCCGGGTGGCGGCCCCGCTAACCTGGCCTGCGCCGCGGCCAAGCTCGGGGTCAGGGCTTCCTTTATCGGTCAGGTGGGCGACGATGCTTTTGGCCGCGATCTGCGCCGGATCCTGGCGGAAACCGGCGTGGACACCTGGCGGCTGCGTCTGTCGCCCCTCTATCAGACGACGCTCGCCTTCGTGCACCTCGCGCCCGACGGCGATCGCTCCTTCAGCTTTTACCGCCGGCAGGGGGCGGACACCATGCTGGAGCCTGAAAAGGCCGACTATACCTTGATCGAGAGCAGCCGTTGCTTTTATTACAGCGGCGTGCTGCTGACGGGCGGCCCCTCCCGTGAGACGAGTTTTTCCCTTGCCGCGCACGCAAAGGAAAAGGGCGTTACCACCGTTTACGACCCCAATCTGCGCCTGAACCTGTGGGAAAGCGAAGACGAGGCGCGGCGCGTTATTCTGCATGCCATGCAGTTTGCCGACATCGTCAAGGTGTCGGAGGAAGAGCTGCTCTTTCTTACGGGAGAACCGGACGGAGAACGCGCCGCCCGGCAGCTGCAGGCGGCATACGGCATGACGGCGCTCATTGTGACGCTGGGCGCCAGGGGTTGTTTCCTTTTGATGAAGGGGACGATAACCATGGTGCCGGGTTTCCCGGTTCAGGCGGTGGATACCACCGCGGCGGGGGATTCCTTTACGGGCGGCTTCCTGTACGGATTGCTGCAGGGGCAGACGCCTCTGGCCGCGCGTCCCCCGGAACGGCTGCGGGAGATGCTCCTGTTTGCCAATGCCGTCGGCGCCCTGACCACCACGCGCAAGGGGGCCATTTCGGCCCTGCCTTCCTATGAAGAGGTGCTGGACTTTCTGCAAAAACATGGATGTACGTAAAGAAGAGGCCCTGCGAAATGTTTTCGCAGGGCCATTTTGGATGGAGCTTATGTATCCCCGCCCTGTTGGCGCAGCACCAGGTCGGTCACGAGCGCCGCAATGATACCCACGGCCAGGACGACGGGGGCTGTGGCAAAGGCTGCGTCGCGGTAGGCGATGGTGCGGAAATAATCGGGGGTATATGCCGCCGTCAGATGCAGGAAGATGCCAAAACCGTACCAAACCGCCGAGAACTGGGTACAGCCGCGCAGCACGTTGCGGGAAAAGACGTGCAGATACCCGCGCTTTTTGGCCGGCTTTTTAAACCATTTCATGTGCCTCTCCGTCCCTTCCCGAACCGTCAACCTGTTCCGCGGTGCGCTGTACGCCGTCACAAAGCAGGGCTTTTTTACAACTTGATTGTACCACGCCGGCCGGTACCGGCTCAATGATAAAAAATTACCGCTGCTGGAAAGTGTTGCTGCAGTCGTATGAAAACCGCGCGGGAGCCCATTCGCGCCGGGCGGGATGACGCAGTCAACCATTTCGGATTATACAGAAAGGATGGTTTTTCATATGGTGATAGGGGCTTCCACCGCCAATCTGTATCCCATGCTCACCGAAGAGGCGCTCGATACCCTGCTGGCGCTTGGATTCCGCAATCTGGAGGTGTTCGTCAACACCGAATCGGAAATTGTGCCCGCTTTTCTCCGGCTGCTGCGCGATAAAGCGGATGCCGCCGGCGCCCGCATTCTTTCGCTGCATCCGTTTATATCCGGAATAGAACCCTATCTGCTTTTTTCCGCCTATGAGCGGCGCTTTCAGGACGGGCTAAGGTTTTATGCGCGTCTGTTTGAGGCGGCCGCCTTTCTGGGGGCCAAGCTGGTGGTTATGCACGGGGATAAGGCACAGGGCGTGCTTCCGGTGGAGCACGCCCTCGACCGCTATGAGAGTGTTTACGATTTGGGCCGGCAGTACGGTGTGACCTTGGCGCAGGAAAATGTTGTGCGGTTTCGTTCGGAGGACAACGCCTATCTGGCGGCCATGCGGCGCCAGCTGGGCCCCAAGGCGAACTTTGTCTTTGACGTGAAGCAGTGCCGCCGCTGCGGGCACACCATCGAGTCGGTTCTCGAGGCGATGGGACAGGGCGTTGTGCACGTGCATATCAGCGACAACGACGCAGAGCATGACTGCCTGCTGCCGGGCCGGGGACAGGTGGACTATGCCGCCCTGCTTGCCGCGCTGAAACAAGCGGGATTTGACGGGGCGATCATGCTGGAGCTGTACCGGACCAATTTTCAGGAAGCCACGGACTTGCTGGAAGGAAAACGGTTCTTGGAATCCATATTGCAGGCATGCTGATCTTTACAC
>CDZV01032433.1_pt1 | contig 19625 bp, 14 predicted proteins | sample 554851 | NCBI WGS metagenome assembly CDZV01 (sample SAMEA3182090, study PRJEB8094) | gut metagenome | biome: human; feature: gut; material: Stool; isolation source: human stools | place: Canada | collected 2013-03-12
CTTAACCTTACTACAGGTCTTTCCTATTTGCTATCTTTTTTCTCCCCCCTCTGTTACACATCATTGTAACACCTACAGTTCTCAATCCGATTTGCCGGTTTGCCTGGTTGTACTTCGAAGAAATCCATGATATAATGAAAAACAGCGCCGGTTTCCATCTTAATGGGACGGCTGGTGCTCTCCCGAACGCCGGGGTATTCAGAGGATGCCTGTAAAATATACCGGCAGCCCGGCAGGAGAAGATGTGCCGGTGCGGTCATTCTGAACATGGAGAGGGGTGTGTACCCAATGGCATATATTTTGGACGGCGTGGCCATACTAGTGGTGCTTTTGGCGGTATTCATCGGGTATCGCCGGGGATTTGTCCGGTCGCTGATTCAGTTGGTGGGTCTCGTGGCGGCGGTCATTGTAGCAGCCGCTCTTAGCACAGGGATTGCATCGCTGATTTTCGACGAATTTGTCAGCGAGGGATTGACTCAAACGGTTGCCTCTAAAATACAGACCACCGATACCGCCGCCGCAGCGCAGAGTGTCCAGCAGGCGCTTGAGGAACTGCCCGGCCCGGTCTACAATGCCCTTGTTCAGTATGTCGGCACTCCCGAAGAAATTGTTTCGGGTATTCAAGGTTCCCTGGAGGGCGGCGCGGAGACAGTCGCTTCGACCGTCGTAAGATCGGTGATTCGTCCAGTGGCGGTCGCACTTTTGCGTTTCCTTGTCTTCTTTATTCTGTTTATTCTGCTGATGATTGTGGTGGGATTGGTCGCCAGGCTGGTCAACGGATTGTTTAAAGCGCCGGTGCTCAAACAGATCAACGGGACTCTCGGCGCGGTGATCGGCCTTGTGCAGGGCATTCTCTTCCTTTTTGTCGCGGTGACGGTGGTGCAGATGGCGGCCGCATCGGCTTCCGCGGACGCTGTCCTATCCTCCGATGACGTAGAGAATGCGATACTCGTGGGTTTTATCGCGGAACATAATCCCATCGCCAGTGTTCTCGAATCGGCAATGAAATCCCTGCCGGATGTGCTGGTTTCGAAATAGAAATTTCCGCCCTTTCCGGGGCGTATAAGAGGTTCAAGATGGTAGGAAATGTCAAATTTGTGTGGAATATTCCCAACGCATTGTCCATTTTCCGCCTGCTGTTGCTACCGGTCTTTGTGGTGCTGATCCTGGTGGTGGAAAAAGATGCGGATATCCCGGTCTGGTCTTTTATCGTGCTGGTGCTTTCGGGCGTGACCGATTCCCTGGACGGGATCATCGCCCGCCGCTTCCACCAAATCACCGATTTCGGAAAGCTGATGGATCCGGTTGCGGACAAGGTTACGCAGGTGACGGTGGTCATTTGTCTGGCAGTGCGGTATACGGTGCTGATTCCCTTGGTGGTGGTTTGCTTGCTCAAGGAGCTTATCCAGGCTGTGGGCGGCTATATTCTGCTGAGACGGGGCGAAAAAATCCAAGGAGCCAAGTGGTTCGGAAAGGTGTCGACTTTTGTCTTTTACGGCGCGATGGCTCTCATCGTATTGCTGCCGGATATGCCGGACTGGGTGCGGATCGGATTGGTGTGCCTGGTGGCGGCATTGATGCTTTTTTCGTTTATAAAATATATGATAATATTTCTGCATCTGCGCCGGGAGCTTCCTCCGAAAGAGAGGCCGGCGTCCCCCAAAACATGACGTTTGCGTTCGGCGGCTCCGGCTCTGTAACAGACCATCGGCGCCGGAAGGTTTCGCTGTCCCGCCATCTTCGGCGGGACGGTGCTGCGACATTTGTGATGCATTTTACCGATTGAGAATTCCGGATCCAATCCCGATTGCCGAAAGGATGGAAGTACCGTATGCTCTGTTCCCGTTGTAAAAAACGACCCGCTGTGGTCTTTATCACCCGTATGGAAGGGAATGAGCCCATCCACGACGGAATCTGCCTGACCTGTGCCAAAGAACTCGGGATTAAGCCGGTGGACGATCTGCTTCAGAAATTCGGGCTTACCGACGACGATATGGAACAGATGGATCAGCAGCTCAGTGCCCTGATGAATCCCGAAGACGGAAATGAGGCCGAGGGCGAAGAGGGTTTTATGCCCGGCGGCGCTGCGACATTCCCGTTTTTGCAAAATCTCTTCGGCGGCACGCCGGCCGCTTCATCCGACGCCGGAGCCGTTCCCGATGCCAAGACACAGGGAAAAGAAAAGAAAGCAAAAGAGAAAAAGCGCAAATATCTCGACACCTACTGCACCGACTTGACCCGTAAGGCCAGAGAAGGACGGTTGGACGCCATCATCGGTCGGGACCGGGAAATCTACCGGGTGGTGCAGATTCTATCTCGGCGCACGAAAAATAATCCCTGCTTGATTGGGGAACCCGGCGTCGGCAAGACGGCTATCGCGGAGGGATTGGCCCTGCGGATTGCGGCCGGGAATGTGCCCATGCGCCTGCAGCAGAAGGAAATCCACCTGCTTGACCTGACCGCCTTGGTGGCTGGCACCCAGTTCCGCGGCCAGTTTGAAAGCCGGATCAAAGGGCTTGTCGATGAGGTGAAGGCGGAGGGAAACATTATCCTTTTCATCGATGAAGTGCATAACCTGGTGGGTACGGGCGACGCGGAGGGAAGCATGTCCGCCGCCAATATTCTCAAACCGGCCCTTTCCCGTGGAGAAATTCAAGTGATCGGGGCTACGACCTTCAATGAGTATCGCAAATATATTGAAAAGGATTCCGCCTTGGAGCGGCGTTTTCAGCCTGTGACGGTGGAGGAACCCTCCATTGACGACACCGTGACGATGCTAAAGGGAATCAAGGGATATTATGAACAATACCACGGTGTCACCGTGCCGGAGCCGCTGCTTCGCCGCGCGGTTGTTCTGTCGGAACGGTATATTACCGACCGCTTCCTGCCCGACAAGGCGATCGATCTGCTCGACGAAGCCTGCGCCTCGGCGGCTCTTCACAATCAAAAGGCCGACGAGTACGCCCATCTCCTGCTCAAGGCGGACCGGCTCCGGCGGGACGAGGAAGAGGAGATGGGGCAGGAATCCATCGATTATGAAAAACTGGCCAATACCCGTGCCGAACTGATGAAGGTGGAGCAGGAGGTGGATGCTATCCGTCCCGCTGCCACCAGCGCGCCTGTAACCGAGGCCGATCTGGCGAAGGTGATCGAGTTGTGGACGGGTATTCCGGCTTCCAAGGTCCGGGAAAACGAACTCGCCAAGCTTGCTCGGCTGGAAGAGGAGATGAAAAAGCGGATCATCGGGCAGGATGAAGCGGTTTCGCTGGTTGCGGCCGCCATCCGCCGCAGCCGGGTGCAGATCAGTCCCCGCCGCCGACCCGCCTCCTTTATTTTTGTCGGTCCCACCGGGGTGGGAAAAACCGAACTGGTTAAGGTGCTCGCCACCCAGCTCTTCGATACGCCCGAAACCCTGATCCGGCTGGATATGTCGGAGTTCATGGAAAAATACGCGGTTTCCCGTATTATCGGATCGCCGCCCGGTTATGTCGGATACGACGAGGCGGGACAGTTGACCGAAAAGGTGCGCCGCAAGCCGTATTCCGTCATTCTTTTCGATGAGATTGAGAAGGCTCACCCCGATGTGCTCAACATCCTACTCCAGATTCTCGATGAAGGACGGGTGACCGACGCACATGGACGGGTGGTCAATTTCGAAAATACCGTCATCGTTATGACCTCCAACGCGGGCAGTCAATTTCGAGAGAACCTGATGGGTTTCGGCAAGACCGACGCCCAGGCTTCCCGTGATAAAGCGACTAAGGCTCTGTCCGATTTCCTTCGGCCCGAGTTTATCAGCCGGGTGGATGAGATCGTGTATTTTGATCCTCTCAAGCGGGAGGATTTCCGGCAGATCGCCGATTTGATGCTTGGAGAACTCAAACAGCCTTTGAGCGAGCGGGGCATCGCGTTCTCTTGGACCGAGGAAGCGGCGGCTCTCTTGGCGGAAAAGGCTTTCGGCGGCAAACGGGGCGCCCGCGACCTGCGCAATGCCATCCGCCGTGAGGTGGAGGACAGGATCGCCTCCCAAATTGTGGAGCGGTGCGATGAAGCGATAGCCGCTATTGCGCTGTCGGTCGAGGATGCGCCCGAGGAAAAACTCGGGAAACGCCTGCGGTTGGATGTGCTATGATTCATGGCGGCCTTCTCGAGCGGATATCACCGTTTGGGAAGGCCGTTTATAGTGGGATAGTGTCGCCGATAGAATCCTGGCATGATGGCAATGTAGGTAAAGGCGAATAAAGGGCCGTACTCTCTCTCACCTGTTTTCAGGGCTGGGAAAAGCGGCAAATCGTGTGGGATGAAGGCAAACTGAAGATGACTTGCGATTGGTTTTTTAGGACAGGTGTCTTGATTCCGTTCATACACAAAAACCGGCTTGAAAGCGAGACTTTCAAGCCGGTTTTCTGTGTGACAGGAGCGGAAATGGAGAAGGAACGGGACTTAAGGAACGCCGTTTCGCCGCCCTCCCGTCCAGTAGTGTACCGGATTTTTAATATTCTGAGAGCAATTCTCTTATCGGACTGCTCTTTTTCCCGCCCAAATGTTATTGAATGGCGTTCTCAAACTTTTCTATATTCCCGGTTTGTCCGATCACACAAATCACATCCCCATCCTGGAAACGGTAGTCGGAGGGAAAATCCACATCCGTACGGTGATTGTGCTCGATGGCAATAATGTTCAGATTGTACCTGCGGCGGGTGTCCGCTTCACGGACGGTGACGCCGGTCAGACGGTCGGTCACCTGAATTCTCCGAACTTCGACATTTCCCTCCAGCGTAACAAAATCGAGGAAGTTGTTATAAATCAGACCTTTGCCAAGGCGGATGGCCATATCCCTTTCCGGATATACGACCCTGGCACCCAACTGTTTGAGAACCTCTCCATGTATAAGGCTATTTGCTTTTGCAATAACATGCGGGACGTTCAGTTTTAAAACGGTCATTGTGGTAAGAATGCTGACATCCATTTGCTCACCGATACAGATAACGACGGTATCACAATTTTGCATTCCGACTTCTTCCAGGGATTCCTGATCCAGCGCTTCCACGACCATGGCGAAATCCGTAAAGCGGCGGGCTTCCTTCACTTTGGCTTCATCTTTGTCAATCGCGATGACTTCTTTTTCCGACTTGGCCAGGCATTCGACCAGTGCTGAACCAAATCGACCTAAACCGATGACCCCAAAAGAGGCAGACGAACCTTTCTTTTTCATAAGATTTCCTCCCATGTTTATCCAACGGTTATAGATTCTTCTGTATAGTGGGCGCTGGGGGCGGGGCGTTCTATCCAAATGGAGAGCAGTGTGAAAGCCCCAACCCTACCGGCAAACATAGTAAAGATTAGAATGAGCTTACTGCCGTCCGTCAGAGTTGGCGTAATTCCCGTGGACAGGCCCACAGTGCCGAATGCGGAGACTTCTTCAAACAGCAATTGCACAAAACTGCACTCGGGTTCCAATATGCACAACAGGAATGTCCCCACACAAACCAGTAGAAGCGAAAGCAGGGCAATCATCGATGCCTTGGAAAGTGTCTCCGACGGAATGCTGCGGCGAAAAGCGCCGATATGTTTCTTTGTAAACAGGCTCCGCACCTGTTGCATCAGGACGAAAAATGTACTGGTCTTGATACCGCCGCCGGTGGATCCGGGCGAAGCGCCGATAAACATCAGGATAATCAGCGTGAAGAGCCCGGCGTTTGTAAATTCCCCAATCGGATAGGTGGAAAATCCGGCTGTTCTTGCAGAGACGCTTTGGAAAAAGGCTCCCAACCACGAAATATCCTCGGTGGCCTTTAACAGCAAGGTTCCCACAACTAACAGAATCACGGTCGTTATGATGACAATCTTCGAGTGCAGAGCGAGTTTTCTGAAAGATCGCTTTTTCAGAATATCCAGGATGACAAGGAATCCCAAACCGCCGAAAATGATTAACCCGCTTGTGGTCAGATTTAACAAGACATTCGACTGATACGGGATCAGGTTTCTCAGGCCTCCCAGAATATCAAAACCAGAGTTGTTGAAAGCGGCTATGGAGTGAAAGGCGCTGATTCCCAATGCTCGTAAAGGCGGATAGTCCTGTACAAATACAATGAAGCTGAGTGCCATCCCCACCAATTCAAAACACAGGGTCATCAACAAAACGGATTTGACCAAACGGACCATTCCTTTAAATCCGTCAACGTTCAGGGCTTCCTTAACCAGGACACGTCCCCTCATGCTCACGCGCTTTCCCGCGGCCAGGATCAGCCCCACGCCGATTGATGTAACGCCCAAGCCGCCGATCTGTATGAGTGCCGCGACGATGGTTTGGCCAAAGGCCGTAAAATGGTCGGCAACGTCAATCGCTATCAGACCGGTGACGCATACCGCGCTGGTTGAGGTGAATAAAGCGTCAATAAAGCTCACATGTGCGTCGCTGCGGATGGATATCGGCAGTAAGAGCAAGCCCGTGCCAATCAAGATAACCAGGGCAAAACCCATGACGATTAACCTTCCGGGCGGCTGTTTTTTTAAAGAAAATATAAATTGTTTCACTTTCCTGTTCCCGGCATTGTTATACGGCAGACTGCCGGTAACTCCTCCATCCTTTCTTCTGCAATATCCTCTATATTTTCAGGACGAATGAGGGAAATCACCTTTACCTTTCCATTAAACATGGAACAGTAAATCCAACGCATCCGTCCATTTTTTGCAAAAAAATAAGGATAGACTTCTAAGTCTGAAGTCTATCCGCGTCTCAGGAAGACAGGATCATGAGACCATTACTGCGAATAAATAGAGACACGATGATTCTCTATGACAGACTCCACCACTTATTCCAGCATAGAGTAGTATAGGTGTTGTATACGGATAAGTCAATAGTCTTTTTGCTTTTCGGCACCGAATGGATGGCGGGTATCTATAAAAGCAGACAGAGCATAAATAGATGTGCAATTCACCGTGATACGTGGTATACTATTCAAAGCCAATTATCTTGCGACGGAAGGCGGACTGGGTATGCGTTTACTGGTTCTCGATGGGAACAGCATCCTCAACCGGGCGTTTTACGGCGTCAAATTGCTTACAACCAAGGATGGACACTATACCAACGCATTGGTAGGATTTCTCAATATATTTTTAAAACTGCGGGATCAAACCGCGCCTGACCGTATAGCGGTTGCCTTCGATCGTAAGGCGCCGACTTTCCGTCATCAACGATACGCGGCGTATAAGGCAGGAAGAAAGGGAATGCCGGATGAACTCGCGGAACAACTCCCGGTCATCAAGGAACTGCTCGGTCTGATGGGATGCACCGTCGTGGAACAGGACGGGTACGAGGCCGACGACATTTTGGGCACCCTGTCCGCCGCCGTTGTACGCCAGGGGGGGGATTGCTTCATTGCCACGGGGGACCGGGATGCCCTCCAGCTCGTGGAGGAAAAGGTGACGGTACTTCTCGCCGCGACGAAAATGGGGCGTCCCGACACCACCGCCTACGATATCCCCGCTATTCGGGAAAAGTATGGGCTTTTGCCCGACCAGCTCATCGATCTCAAAGCGCTGATGGGAGATGCGAGCGACAATATTCCGGGTGTGCCGGGAATAGGAGAAAAGACGGCTCTCAGCCTGTTGTATGCCTTTCATACCTTGGACGAACTGTATGCGCATCTGGATTCCCCGGAGATCCGGGAGGGGGTGCGGAACAAGCTGATTGCAGGAAAGGACAGCGCCTATTTAAGCCGGGAACTCGGCACCATCTGCCGTCAGGCACCGGTGGAGACCGATATGGATGCCTATACGCTTAAACCGGTGAAGCGGGAGGAACTCGCCCGCCGGATGGCACAGTTGGAATTGTTTAAAATTGCGGAAAGGATGGGAGTTAACGACCCTTTGTCCACATCCGGGATCGCCTCAGATAACCAGGAATCTCCGGCGCCCTCCCTGACCCGGCTGCCGATTTCGGACCTGCTCGCCCGTGTACGGGAGTCCCGCAGGCTGGATTTTCTTCCTGTCGTGGAAGAAGGGGCGCTCGCTGGCTTTTGGTGCATGGCCGGTGCAAATTCCGGCTGCGCGGCGGCTTATATCGGACGGGAAGATGCCGCTTATCCGGAACTGCTGGCTTTGTTACGGAATGATACGGTGGAAAAACGCACCCACGATGTCAAGGCTTTGTCGTCTCTGCTGTTTCGGGAAAATCCGGAAGAGAGCCCCGGCCTCGAGCAGGTGAGCATGGATACGATGTTAGCGGGGTATTTGCTCAATCCCTTGGCTTCGGGATATGAGTTGCCCCGTCTTGCGCAGGAATACGAAGTTTCACAGCCGGTGGGGGAGGGGGTTCCCACCGAAGTGGGGATGTTATCCCCTTTATCCGACCGTTTGGAGCGGGAATTGAAGGAGCGGGAGATGGAGGATCTGCTCCGCGGGATGGAAATCCCCCTGGCGGGAGTGCTGGCGGATATGGAGTCCATCGGCTTTGAGGTGGATGTAAAAGGCATCGCGGAATTCGGCGCCCTGCTGGAGGATCGGATCACCGCCATCCAGAGGCAGATCACGGAAGAGGTAGGATATGCGTTCAACCTCAATTCTCCGAAACAGCTCGCGGTCGCCCTGTTTGAGGATTTGGGGCTTCCGGCCCAAAAAAAGACCAAAACGGGGTATTCTACCAGCGCGGAGGTGCTCGAAAGCCTGCGGAATGCCCATCCGGTGGTGGATATGCTGCTCGATTACCGGACCCTGTCCAAGCTCAAGTCCACTTACTGTGACGGTCTGCTCAAAGTCGTCGGCCCAGATGGACGGATCCATTCTTCCTTCAACCAAACCGAGACCCGCACCGGCCGGATATCTTCTGCCGAGCCCAATTTGCAGAATATCCCGGTCCGCCAGGAACTGGGTCGGGAACTCCGTCGCTTTTTCAGAGCCCGGGAGGGCTGGGTACTCTGCGATGCCGATTATTCTCAGATTGAACTGCGGGTTCTCGCTCATATGGCGGGAGATCCGACCATGATCGAGGCGTTCAATACCGGTGCCGATATCCACCGCATCACGGCCTCTCAGGTTTTCGGAGTGCCGGAAGACCTGGTGACACCTCTGATGCGGTCCCGTGCCAAAGCGGTCAATTTTGGCATTGTGTATGGAATTGGAGCGCATTCCCTGTCCCAGGATATTCATGTCAGCTACGCCGAGGCCAAAACCTATATCGAGGAGTATCTCTGCCACTATGGGGCAGTGGCCGGATTTATGAACCGGCTGATCGAGGAGGCTAAGTCCTGCGGTTACGCGAAGACTCTTTATGGCAGACGGCGTCCTCTGCCCGAACTGCGCGCATCCAACAGGGCCACCCGTTCTTTTGGAGAACGGGTGGCGCGGAACATGCCGATACAGGGAACTGCGGCGGATATCATCAAGCGCGCGATGGTGCGGGTCCACCGGAGGCTGGCGGGGGAAGGAATGCGGGCCAGACTGATCCTGCAGGTACACGATGAACTGATCGTCGAAGCTCCTGAAGAAGAAGCGGAACGCGCCGCGGCCCTGCTCAAGGAGGAAATGGAGGGGGCGGCGGATCTGTCGGTCAAGCTGTCCGTCGATGTCCATGTAGGAAAAACCTGGTATGACGCCAAAGGCTGACATCCTGCCGTTCTTACCGATGCGGGTCTCTCAGGCCGTTAGGGGCACTCTGGAACCAAAAGCATCACGCCTTTTGTTCCGGTTCTCAAGTTTAGGGCTAACCCGGTCCCTGTTCGATGGGGATCGGTGAAAACCGAATTTATAAGAAAGTGGGTTGTAGTATGGCGCAAAACAAATCGGTAGCCAAGGTCATGACCATCTTAGATTACATAGGTGTTCTGTGGATTCTGGGCTTGTTTATTGAGAAAGATGATCCGGATGTCAAATTCCACACCAATCAGGGGCTGATTCTCTTTCTTCTGGAAGTGGTATCGAGCGTTTTTTCCGTTTTAGCCAATATTCCCATCCTTGGATGGCTCTTTGGATGGGTCTTTTCAATCGTCGGCGGACTTTTGGGTATCGTCTGTCTCGTACTGGCTATCCTCGGGATTGTCAACGCTGCTCAGGGGATGCAGAAACCTCTGCCGGTGATCGGAACCCTGTTCCGTTTTATTCAATAAAGAGAGAACTGGGTTTTCAAACCGGGTAAGTAACACAGCCGGTGCGGCAACCGCCGCACCGGCTGTGTTGTTATGGGGAAATAGAAAGGGGAAAGTTATAGGGAAAACACCGAAACGAGAATGCAGGCGGAGCCAATAAGCGCCCACATAGTGAGTAATCATAGGAACTACCCGTATCATATCATATACTATATAAAAATGCAATACATACGTGATACATATTCACATGCAATAATCATGCATAATAAAGGCAGACATAATTTAAGGATACGGGAGAGATATGATGAGGAAATTCAAGATTCCATCCATTCCGCCAACCACTAACAAGTGTATCCGGATCCCCAATGACTTGATCGCCGGGGTGGAAAAGGCGATTCAGGGACGGGACTGTACCTTTTCGGCTTTTGTGATCGAGGCCATCCGGGTGGCTCTGGAAAATCTTGAGGAAGAATCCGATGATCAGCCATAACTTTCTTACCCGGCTATGCAAAGTCCGCTAAAACGAACAAGGCGGCGTTTTTCATGGATTAAAACAAAAAATGGGCTGGTGAAAAAGAATTCCTTTTCAGCAGCCCATTGAAAACCTCTTACGTACCGTAAGTTGTGTTCCGGGTTTCGCATGCTATAGGCGCGAAACCCGGATTTTTCTAGTTTTTATGTAGATTAAATATGTCGTTATAGGGGCATGGTGCGAAGGTCTTGACAATCCAAGGCGGTTATTTGTTCGCTGTTTCCGGGAGATCCGCAACGCGGACAACGGAGTTGGTGCGAATTGCCTGATCGGCCGCCAGGGCGACACGGAAAGCGCTGTAGGCTTCCTCGATCGTGGGAGCATCGGTAGGACGTCCCTCGATACGATCGATCAGGGAGGAAAGCTGCCCCCACATATCCTTGTAAATAGCCTCGACATTGATCTGTTCATACGTGTCGGACGACGCATGGTAGACCTCAATCAAGTCCCCCATTTCCACATGTGTGCTCCGGGTCGCCTGCATGGTCAGCGTGATATGCCCCTGATCTCCAATGAATTGTTTGACGTTTCCGGAAGCAAAGGTGCGTCCCCAGCCGGCTTCATAATAGCCCATGGTGCCGTCTTCTAGCCGCATCGTGACGATGCCATAATTGATTCGGCCGGGTTCCAGATCCGCATCCACCACGGCCCCCATCCCCATCACCTCGGTGATGGATGAGCCGGTAAACCACTGGAGCACATCGAAATAGTGCACACCGCAGTCCAGAATGGGGGAACAGTCCTCCAGCAGCCGACGGTAACGGCTCCAATCGAGCGCGTGATGATTTTGGGTCATACGGACAGTTTTGAGCTTCCCGATCACACCGGAGCGGATTAGTTCCCGGATTTTGATATAGGAAGCGTTGCGTCGGAGGATATGCGCCACCAAAACCTGTGAACGGCCGTTTTGGGCCAGACGGTAGAACTCCCGGCCGTCCTGGGCGTTGGCGGCGATGGGTTTTTCACACAGCACATGCTTGCCTGCAACAACACAGTCACGCAGGATGGATACATGGGTGCTGACGTAAGTGGCAATGATCACAATGTCCACGTCGTTGCGCGTGATAAATTCGTGATAATCGATGCCGTATCGGTCAGCCCCATATTTGGCGGCAAAAAGCCGGGCCCTTTGTTCATCCGCATCTACAACGGCGACGATGCGGATATTCTCCCGGTAATAGATCTGCGCGATATGTTCTTCTCCAATATGGCCGCAGCCGATCAACACCACACCGTAAATTTTATCCATTTGGCGTCCCACCTCTCGTACAGATCCACTCTATTTCACATTATACGGAAACTTTGGCCGATGACAAGCACCAAACTCTCTGCATTATGTACCATTTTTCACTGTATTTCTCTCTGCCGGGAAAGATTAGGAGGAATGAGGCGGCTATGCTGCGGGTACGGTATAAATAAGACCGGATGAGGCGCTTAAACTGCCGTCGTCCCGGATAAAGAGGGCTTCGACATCGGGCAGGGATTCAATGAGGGACAGGGCTTTTTCCTCACCCAATACGAAACAGGCGGTGGACAGGGCATCCCCGTCCACCGAAAGAGGCGATACAATGGTGACGGAGGACAGGCCGTTTTGCACCGGCCATCCGGTTTTGGGCTCCAACAGATGATGATACCGCACGCCGTCCAGCCAGAAACCGCGCTCATAGGTCCCCGATGTAACCACCGAGGCGTTTTGGACGGGGATGACGGCAGCCAAGGCGTTTTCATCAGATGGGTCGCGGACGCCGATTTTCCAGTCTTCTCCCTCTTTATTTCCTAAGGCTACGATGTTGCCGCCCAGATCGAGCAAGGCGCTTTTGACACCGTTTTTCGTCAGGTAAGAAGCGAGGCGGTCGGCGATATAGCCCTTTGCGATGCCGCCTAGGTCGACGGCGGCATCGGGATCGGTCAGCCATGCGGTAAGACCGTCTAAGTGCAGGTTTCGGTAATCCACCAATGCCGCCGCAGCGGATAGGTCTGCGGGGTCGGGCAGAGCGGGACTGCCCTGAAAATTCCATAAGCGGCTGGCTGGACGAATGGTGATGTCCAACGCTCCGTTTGTGAGCTTTCCATATTGAAGGCCGATTTGAAGCAACTCGATGGTTTCCTCCGACAAAGGGACCGGATTTCCTTCCGCTTGGTTGAGACGTCCGATATCGCTGTCCTCCCGTTCCGCGCTCAAAAGCTGTTCATAACGCTCCAGCTCGGCGAAACAACTGTCGAGCAGAGCCTGGGAAGAGAGAGCGCCGTCTGTAAACGCATAGAGAGTGATCGACACGGCGGTGTCCAGCGCGAATCCGCTGCGTCCGGCCGACCGGGATTCGCCGCGGCAGCCGGTGCTTCCCAGGAAGGCAAGGCACAGGACAGCCGCGCAAAGGATAAAACCATATCTTATTTTGCTCATGTTCTTTTCCTCCCATGGATCTCCGGCTTGCTTCACAGTATACGAAGCCGCCTTTCAAAAGTCAAATTTGATGGAAAAATGTCCGGGATTTTCCTTTTTTCTTATCCTTTCATATAAAGAGCATGTACTCCCGCCGGGAAACCTATTCGAATGTCCAAAAAAAATAACAGCTTTGTAATAAAAGTTGAATCCAGGGCGCAAATATGGTATAGTGCCAAAGAAAGAGAAATCTTTTTGTGAATATTGAGAAAGGGGGACGAGAATGAAAGCACGGATTGAGGATTTGAAATCGACGCTCAGCCAGCCTTGGCTGTTGGCCTTGCTGATGGTGGCGGTCATTCCCTTGTTCCCGGAATATATCGCGCCCCTGTTGGCGATTGGCGCCGTAATAGCCGCCAACGCCGATGCCAAGCGGCGGGGCCGGGTCCTCTCCGTGGGTCCCATCGGGAAGCTGCTCCTTCTCTTCATGCTGTATACCGCCTTTGGCGTCTTATATTCCAAGCATCCCTTTAATAGTTTTGCCACGTTTCTCATGTGGCTGGTGATGTTCCTCGTCTATCTGGCGATGACGACGGTTATGACCAATCGGCACCGCTTTGACACGGCTCTGTTCTGCATATCGGTGATCGCTGGAATCGTGGGACTGGTGGGGTTGACCCAGTATGTCCTCAACTGTGTGTTCGGCATTCACGTCTCCAACCAGTTTTGGAGTTGGATCGACAACATTGTGTTGGAATGGATCCCCATGGACATCAATATCACCATCCGAGAGATGCGTTTCAGTTCGACGTTCACCAATCCCAACATAGTGGGTGAATACCTGGTGATGGTGATCCCTTTTGTGGTGTATTACGCTTTCGGTGGACGGCGGACGGGAGTACGCCTTCTGTGCCGGTTCTGTCTGATATTTGCCGTATGTGGCGTTGCTTTCTCCTTTTCAAGGGGGAGCTACCTCGGCCTTTTGGTTATTCTTCTGATCCTTTGCATCACCAATGCGAAACGGATTGTGCCGTTTCTTCTCTCCTTTATTTCCATGCTGTTGTTGGTTCCCCAGTCGGTCATATCCCGTTTTCTATCGATCGGAGGCGTGGATTTCAGTATTGCAGAACGCTTTTCCATCTGGGAGGTTGCGCTTAAAACGTTTGGAAAGAGCCCGATATTCGGCTTGGGACCCGGTGTGGAAAATTTCTGGGATGTGCTGCTGGAATCTGGGGTAAATGCGCCTCATGCTCACAACCTGGTTCTTCAGCTCCTCATGGAAGGCGGCCTCATTTCCTTAACGCTGATGGTTTTGATGGGATGGAAGATTGTGCGCCGCGGGATGGATCTGATGACGCATTCGGCTGAAACCCGTCTGCTCGGCAGTGTATTTCTGGCTTTTGCCGCGGGTTTTGTGATGAACAGCATGGTGGACTATCCCTTACTCAGCCCGAAACTGGTTGGAGTTTTCATGATGGTGATGGCGATTGGAGATTCGGCTTGCCGAGTCTATCTGGGCCACCGTGTCCAGCCCCTTACCGATTGCTTTCCGGCGAAAGAACTCGCACGGCGCGGAATCACAGTAGGATCCGCTTCCTCTCAAAATGCGGTTCACTTTCACAACAAATAAAGTATTCGTTAACCGCCGCACGGCTCGTGCGGCGGTTTTCATTGTGGAGGTATATCGCAGCTCCTCCCCGGAAATACTATATTGTTCGAGACGATTCCCACCCTGCGGGGGAAGCAAACCTAGAAATTTCTTGAAACATGCCTTGACACGTCAAACAAAATAATGTAACATAGTGTTGAAAACGAGATTATCGCGGGAGGAACAATATGAACTACCGTATCACGACCGATTCCACGGCGGATTTACCGCAGGAGTTTTTGAGCGAGCGCGGGATTGCCTGCGTGGGTATGGCGTTTCAAATCGGCGGGGAGGAGTACCGGGAAGGACCCGACCTGAACATGACATCCAAACAATTTTACGATCGACTCCGTGCGGGCGAGGCGGCTTCTACGATGCAGGTCAACACCTATGAGTTTGTCGATTTTGTGGAACCGTTTTTGGCTGCAGGTGAGGACGTGTTGCACATTGCGTTTTCAAGCGGACTGTCCGGCACCTATGAGTCCTGCGCCCGCGGCGCGGAGGAACTCCAAGAAAAATATCCTGACCGGAAGATTCTGGTGGTGGACTCTCTAGCCGCTTCCATGGGCGAAGGGCTGCTGGTATATTATGCGGATGAAAACCGCAAAGCCGGCATGAGCATCGATGAAAACGCCAAATGGCTGGAAGAAAATAAGCTGCATCTGTGTCATTGGTTTACGGTGGATGACCTGATGCATCTGCATCGGGGAGGGCGGGTGTCCAAAACTTCCGCTGTCTTCGGGTCCTTGCTCGGGATCAAGCCGGTGCTGCATGTGGACAACGAGGGCCATTTGATCTTGATGAGCAAGGTGCGGGGCCGGGATGCCTCCTTAAAGGCTCTTGCGGCTAAAATGAAAGAAACCGCGCTGCCCAACGCAAAGGATCAGATGGTGTTTATCTCCCACGGCGACGCGCAGGAGGATGCGGAGAAAACCGCCCAATATGTGCGGGAGGCTCTGGGCGTCCAGAAATTCCTGATTCACAACATCGGCGCCGTGATCGGCAGTCATTCCGGTCCGGGGACTGTTGCGCTGTTCTTTATGGGAACTTACCGGTGACAGGCCGGACTGCGCTGTTATGCCTGGGCTCGGGGCGGAAGCACAATGGATCAGTCAAAACGGACAGAAGAAACAGCCAGACAAAAGGATACGCCGAACTATACAAACTGGCGCCGCTTGAAAAACGGCGCCAGTTTTGCTTTGAGTTAGATACGTTTATGATAAAAAACCAAATGAAATCGCCGATTAAGCCATGGGACTGTTGGAAGGAGGGATACCTCGGACGGTTGATCCATTTGGATTTGAGAGCGGCCATCGTATCTAACCATTTGATGGAAATGGGTCCCGGCTTCCTGCCATCGGGTACTCCGAAAGTTTAACCAGTGTTGGCGAGGCGATCAAGACTAACGGACCGATCCGGCCACTTTCAATGCCGTTACGCAAGCAGTTCGGCGATCTGATCCGGGGACAGGGAGAAGAGGGAACCGCCTTGCCGGATCACGGCATCCGCCAGTTCTTTTTTGTTTTCCTGCAGACGAAGAATTTTTTCTTCGACAGTATCTTTGACGATCAGTTTATAGACCTGCACACGGTTTTTCTGCCCAATGCGGTAAGCACGGTCGGTTGCCTGTTCCTGGGCGGAGAGGTTCCACCAGGGATCGTAATGAATGACTACATCGGCACCGGTGAGATTGAGGCCGGTGCCGCCCGCTTTCAGGGAAATGAGAAAAACCTGGGTTGCGTCCCGATTAAAGGCTTCCACCAGAGCGGCCCTCTTTTCCTTGGAAGTGGAGCCCTGCAGCGTATAGAAGGTGATCCCTTCCTGTTGCAGACGGTCTTCCAGGATGGCGAGCATGGAGGTGAACTGGGAAAAGAGCAATACCTTGTGTCCGCCATCGGCGGCCTCCCGCAGTAATTCGAGGCAACTGTCCAGCTTGGTGCTTCCGCCTGTATACCCTTCATAGCAAAGGGCGGGATCACAGCAGATTTGGCGCAGGCGGGTGAGCAGGGAGAGCAGGACCATACGGCCGCTTTCCTGGTTGCTCAGAGAGAGATCGGCGAGCCGCTCCCGAGCCTTGAGGACATTTCCGAGATAGAGTGCACGCTGTTCTTCTCCCATCGCACAGACGCGGATGCTTTCGGTTTTCTCGGGCAGGTCGTGCAGGACATCCCGTTTCAGGCGGCGGAGGACAAAGGGGGAAGTCATACGGTGTAGCCGGTCAAGCGCCTCGGTGTCGGCATTTTTGACAATGGGCAGTTCAAAGCGTTCTCGGAAGCGGTTATAGTGATGCAGAAACCCTGGCATAAGAAAATCAAAGATGCTCCACAGTTCGCTGAGCCGGTTTTCAATAGGGGTGCCGGTCAGGGCGAAACGCTGACGGCTGTGGAGGACCTTGACCGCCTTGGCGTTCTGAGTGGCGTGGTTCTTGATATATTGAGCCTCATCGAGAACGAGATAATGAAACGTGGTTTTCTCATACAGGGCAATGTCCCGTTTGAGCAGGTCATAGGAGGTGACCGCCACATCGTATCGTTCGATGTCGGCGATGGCGGCCTCCCTCTGCTCGGCGCAGCCGAGAATGGGCAGTACGGTCAGAGAGGGCGCGAACCGCCGGGTTTCATTCTCCCAGTTGAGAATCAATGAGGCGGGACAGACTACGAGGGAGGGCCCCGACTGTCCCGCTTCCTTGGCAGCAAGGAATAGGGAGAGGATCTCCAGGGTTTTTCCCAGGCCCATGTCGTCGGCGAGAATGCCGCCGAATCCATACTGTTCCATGGTTTTCAGCCAGCGATACCCGGTTTCCTGATAGGGGCGAAGCACCCCCTCCAGAGAGGCGGGCGGATGGATATCGGCGTCGGCGGCATGGTGAACGGAACGAATCAATTCGCGGAAATGCCTGTCTCGTCGAAAATCGGACGAGGTGCTGTCCTGAAGCACACGGTCGAGATACAAGGCCCGGTAAGCAGGCAAGCGGGCGTGGCCCGCGGAGAGTTCCCGCTCCCCGAGATCGAGGCCGTCGGCCAACTGCGCGAATTCTTTAAGCGCTCCCTCCAAAGGAACAAACCGGCCGCTTTTTAAACGATGATAGGACTGACGGCGGCGGTAACTTTCCACAACCCGCGTTAATTCGGCCGTGTCCAGGCCCTCGGTGTCGAATGCAAAATCAAGCAGCCCACCCGACAAGCTGATGCCGACCGATAAACGGGGAGCCGGGGCGAGATCCAAGTTCCGGAAATTGTCGGAAAGACGGACAGTCCCGATCCCTTGCAGATCGGCGAGACCCTCGGTCAGAAAACGGTAAAGCCCATCATTGTCCATCCGACAGAGCATGAGGCCGGAGGAGGGAACGCAATTTGGAAAATATTGCTGGATCACCAACCGGGAACGGATCTCTTCCAGACGGTTGCGTCTGGGACCATCCTCCGTAGAGGGAGAGGCGGACAAGTCGAGAAGCGGAAACTTTTCCCCTCCGTAACAACTGTACACCTGGGCGGTGATGAGGCCGGGTTCGGGGGAGTCAAGGGTTATTTCAATCTCGGGATCGTCGGGGAGATAGGGTTCCAATCGATCGGTCTGTCCGGTCAATTCCATGAATCGTCCGACGGCGGGCAGCACACTGCCGCAGAAATCCGACATATCCTCGTCTGCAATAAACAGGGTGTACCCAGCCGCCTGCAACACCGGCAGAAAATCCCGCATCTGTTCCGCATAATCGGGTGTGCAACGGGTAAACACACCATCTTTAGCGACATAGACCGACTCGCGGCCGCACACAACCGAAAAAGGATCGCCAGAGAACTGGAATCCTTTTTTAACATCCGAGCGCTGGACATCGAGAGTTAGAACGGGGTTGCCGCTTTTCAAGCGCAAGGGATGGAGATCCGGTCCATCTCCTCGAAGGGCGATTTCCCGTCCTTCGCATACGGAGAAAAAACGGTCAAGAGCGGCGGGGCTGAGCAGCAGATCCCGGCCGATATGGGGATGCAGAGATCCGATAGACCCACGCTGTGGATGCGCGATATCTTCATAGGTGTCGAGCAGAAAAGAGAGCAGATTCCGACTGTCGGGGTCAAAACTACCCGGGTGGTGGAGAAAGCGAAGCTGTCTCCCATATTCCACGGTTTCCCGCTTTTTTATATCTTCACAGAACTTTCCGATATCCTTGAGCACATAGGGACGGCGGCGTCCCAGCATGAAGGACAGTTCCGCCTGCCTCTGCCCCAAGCGCAGGACGGGGGAAAGAAATACCGGCTCCTGCCCGGCCGTGGAATGGACGACCAGTTCGGCTGCCTGGCGGGAGAGATAGCGATTCATCATCCGGCGGGCTGTTTCGTCGGTACGGGCGGCCAGACGGTCTTTTCCTTGCACCAAAGGCGGGGAAGACAGACCGGTGAGCATGTCGGCGTAGTATTTATGAACCATCACCGCGACGATATGCTGGCAGGCTCCGTCGCCCTGTTGGTATGCTTCGCAATCGCAGTCATAAAAATCGGCGTCGCCCTGGCGACCAAAGCCTACCTCGACGTGATAAACGCCGTCGCGGGCATTGTTTTCTACGTCAGCACTCAAAAATTCTTCGTAAAAGTCATCCCGGTCCCGGACAACGCGGCCAACTTTGCCGGCGTTGTAGCAAGCGACGCCGCGCAGATAAGTCTGGCGGTTTTGGGCTTCCCCTGCAATGCGTTTGAGTGAAAACAGAGACATGCGAATACCGCGCCTCCTTCCCAGGGTGCTATCATTTCATTATACTCCGAAAAGGATGGCCTGACAAGGGAAAAGGGCAAAATACGGCTCACGCCCCCTGGAAAACATCACAGCGCAAGGGTATTTTTGGGTGCCGCAGCTGGGGAGAAGGATGGGTTCCCGCATCGATAAGGCGCAAAAAAGGTGCGTTGCAAAATGCAACGCCCTAAAAAGCGGTATCACAGGAACGCCGTTTCGATGAACAGCATGGGCCGGAGTCTCTGCACAGAGGGA
>CDZV01014042.1_pt1 | contig 19557 bp, 14 predicted proteins | sample 554851 | NCBI WGS metagenome assembly CDZV01 (sample SAMEA3182090, study PRJEB8094) | gut metagenome | biome: human; feature: gut; material: Stool; isolation source: human stools | place: Canada | collected 2013-03-12
GAAACGCGGAAACCCGCATAAACACTGACTTTTTACGATTTATATTTTTTCAATTTTTTAAGGTATGCACGAGGGATTTTAAGTCCCTTGTGTCTGCCGATTCCACCACAGCGGCGTGTTGTCCTTAATCATAGACGATCCGGCGAAACTTGTCAAGTATTCCTGTTTATTATACCGCCGTACGGATGATTTGCGAGACGGTGTGTACACTAGAAAAGTGCGTCCCGAAATGCAAACGGCTACTTGCACGTATTACACAGACATATTATAATAGTTCTTACAAGATAAACTTGGGATAAAATGGCGGTTTACCGATTAGAGTAGGCCGGCGGGGAAAGGATGGCGGATAATGGGTGAAAGGCGCGCGGTCCGAGCGGTGAGCGTCATCGACATCGGATCCAATTTTGTGCGCATGGGCGTATATCAGGCCCGGCGGACAGGAGACGGCGATCAGCGGGTGCGGCGTATCGATTTTCTGGAAGTACCGCTGCGCCTGGGACATGAAGTATTTGCCGCAGGCCGCATCAGCCTGCAGACCATGCGGCGGCTTTCCGCTATTCTGCGCGGCTTTTCCCAGGTGATGAAGGAATACGGCGTAACGGAATATCGCGCCATTGCCACGACGGCCGTGCGCGAGGCACAGAACCGCGCCTATGTTATCGATCAGCTCCGCATACAAAACGGCCTGGTCATTGAGGTGCTGGAAGACGGGGAGGAGAGCGCCCTCGTATACAGCGCTCTCTGCTCTTCGCCGCTGCTGCGGGAAGAGACGCTTCTCTCCTATGTCGGAACGGGCTGCGTCGGTCTGGCGGTGTGGCGCGCGGGCGTGATTGACCAAAGTTATACGCTTACGCAGGGGTTTCTCAAGCTGAGCGAGCGGCTGCGCGCGGGGGAAGAGGCGACGCCGCGGTTTTATCGCATGCTGGAGGAATATATACAGACCTACTTTTATCGCATGGAGCTGCGCCTGGGCGGACAGCGCTTCTCGCGGGTGCTGCTGGCGGGGAGGCAGCTGGAAACCATTGCGTCGCTGTGCGGCGCCCGCCCCGAAAAGGGGGCGTTCGTTGTCGAACGGGCGCAGCTTGAGAAAATATACACCCGCCTGAAAGAAACCAACCCGGCCCTTTTGGCGCGGGATATGGATATAACGGAGGAGATGGCGGAGCAAATCGCGCCGATGCTGGCCATTTACCGGCGCATTATGGATGTGGTGGGGGCGAAAAAGCTGGTGGCGCCGCCGGTCAACCTGATGGAAGTGCTCGCCGCGCAATTGCTTCTGCCGGCACAGAGAACGGCGTTTGAAAATGCTCAGCGGGAAGGCGCCATTGCCTCCAGCCGCCGCTTTGCCGAGCAGGAAGGGGCGGATATCACCCATGCCGAGCGGGTGCGTACGGCCTGTGTCGTTTTGTTCGGCAAGCTCAAAAAGCTGCACGGCATCAGCGGCAAGCGGCTCGTCCTGCTCGAATGTGCGGCCCTGCTTCATGAGGTGGGATACCGCGCCAATGTGCGCGATGCCTCACAGGGCGCGTATGATCTGATCCGGCAGTCCTGCCTGTACGGGCTGAGCGATGAGGAAACGCGGCTTGTGGCGGAAATCATCCGAAAGAGCGAACGCCCCTCTGCGCGGGATGGACGGGAGGAGCTTTCCGAGAAGCAGCGGCTGCTCGTCGATAAGCTGGCCGCGATTATGGGGCTGGCCGATGCGCTTGACACGACACGCCAGGGCCGCGCGGCCGATGTCAAGGCGCGCCTCGAGGAACAGCGCCTGGTGGTCACGGTAAGCGGCCGGGGAGAGCTGCTGCTCGAAAAGTGGACGTTCCAGGACAGGGCGGCATTTTTTGAAGAGGCATTCGGCGTACAGCCGGTGCTGGTGCATAAGAGTACACTGTTCAAGGAGGCGGGACAATGAAGCGGGACAAATCCGATAAGAAAACGGCGGCCTTCCCCTATCTCAACCGGGAGCTCAGCTGGCTGGATTTCAATGCGCGCGTGCTGGAAGAAGCGTATGAAAAGGAGAATCCGGTGCTCGAGCGTTTTAAATTTCTCGGCATCACGGCCTCCAACCTGGATGAGTTTTTCATGGTGCGCGTTGCCGGTGTCATGGAACAGGTGCGCTCCCACTACCGCGAAGCTGACCCGGCGGGGCTGACGCCCGAGCAGCAGCTGGCGCTTCTTGGCGAAAAGATCCATGCCTTCGTGGAAAAACAGTACAACTGCCTGATCCGTTCGCTTCTGCCGCTGCTGCGGCAGAACGGGATGGCACTGCTGCGCACAGAAGAGCTTGATGCGGAGCAGCGGGCGTTCGCCGACGACTATTTCGAAAATGTGCTGTTCCCGGTGCTTACGCCGCTCGCCGTCGATCGCAGCCGTCCTTTTCCGATGCTTGCCAACAAAAGCCTCAACCTCGGCATCCGGCTGCGCAAGGAGGGGGAAACCGCTTTTGCGGTGGTGCAGGTGCCCTCCATTCTGCCGCGCCTGGTGGAGCTCCCCGCCGAAGAGGGCCGGGCGTTCCTCCTGCTCGAGAGCATCATCGCGCTGCACCTCGGCGATCTGTTTGAGCTGCACGACATCGAGGCGTACACCGCCTTTCGTGTGACGCGCAACGCTGACCTGGATATTGACGAGGAATCGGAGGATCTGCTGCTCGAAATTCAGCAGTCCATCAAAAAGCGCAAACGGGGCCGCCCGGTGCGGCTTGAGCTGTCGCGCCACTGCGATGCCGAATTGCGTGAATTTCTCATCGATATGCTGGAGGTCGGAGAAGGGGATATCTATGAGGCGATGGGGCCGCTGGATTTGACCTTCTGCTTCCGCATCAGCGGATTGGACGATCGGCTGCGCCTGCCGCCCATCCAGCCGGTGGAGCCGGCGGATTTCTGCGGCGCGGACGATCTGTTTGCCGCCATCCGCGCGCGTGATCGGTTTGTGCATCATCCGTATGAGAGCTTCGATTGTGTGGTGGACTTCGTGCGCGCGGCAGCGGAGGATCCCGATGTGCTCGCCATTAAGCAGACGCTGTACCGCGTCAGCGGCAATTCCCCCATCATCGCCGCCCTGATGCGCGCCGCCGACAACGGCAAACAGGTGACCGTGCTCGTCGAGCTGAAGGCGCGCTTTGACGAGGAGAACAACATTCACTGGGCGCTTAAGCTGGAGGAGGCGGGCTGTCACGTCATTTACGGCCTGGCGGGCCTCAAAACCCACTGTAAAATCCTGCTGGTGGTGCGCCGGGAGGAGGACGGCCTGCGCCGGTATCTGCATCTGGGAACGGGCAACTATAACGATTCCACTGCGCGGCAGTATACCGACATGGGCATGTTCACCTGCCGGGAGAGCTTCGGAGCGGATGCCTCGTCGCTGTTCAATGTGCTCACGGGCTATTCCCGCCCGCCGCAGTATAACCGCTTCATCACGGCGCCGGACAATATGCGGCCCTTCTTCGAACACATGATCGAAGAGGAAATACGCCATGCGCAGGAAGGCCGGCCGGCCGGGATCTTTGCCAAGGTGAATTCCCTCGTCGATCCGGCCATCATCGCGCTGTTGTACCGCGCGTCGCAGGCGGGGGTCAACATCACGCTGGTGGTGCGGGGAATTTGCTGCCTGGTGGCGGGCCGGCCGGGAGTCAGCGAGAACATCACCGTCATTTCGGTGGTGGGTCAGCTGCTGGAACACAGCCGGATTTTCCGTTTTGAAAACGGCGGGAATCCCCGGCTGTATCTGGGCAGCGCCGACTGGATGCAGCGCAACCTCGATCGGCGCGTGGAACTGGTGTTTCCTGTGGAGGAACCGCTCATCGCGGAGCGGGTGGAAGAGGTTATCCGCCTTATGCTGGAGGATACGGCGAACGCCCGCATACAGCGGCCGGACGGCACGTATGCCTTTGTGGACGGACGCGGCCGGCCGGTGGTGAACTGCCAAACGGCGCTGGCGGCCCGGGCGCGGAAGCTGCGCCAGACCAGGGAAAAGGAAATGGCCGAAAACGGCGGGATGTGACAGGAGGTATAGATATGAAAAAAGTGGGGATATTAACCAGCGGCGGCGATTGCCAGGGACTGAACGCGGCGATCCGCGGCGTGGCCAAGGCGCTGTACGAGGCATTTGACGAAATTGAGATCTACGGTATTCTCGAGGGCTACAAGGGGCTTATCGAAAACAACTGGCGTCTCATGCGGCCGGAGGATTTTTCCGGCATTCTGACGCTCGGCGGCACGGTGCTGGGCACGTCGCGCCGCCCTTTCAAGCAGATGCGCGTCATCGGGGAGGACAGCGTGGATAAGGTGGCCGCCATGAAACAGACAGTGGCCGGCCTCGGGCTGGACTGCCTGGTGATCCTCGGCGGCAACGGCACCCATAAGACGGCCAATCTGCTGCGCGAAGAAGGGATCCACGTCGTCACCCTCCCCAAAACCATCGACAACGATCTGTGGGGCACCGATATCACCTTCGGCTTCCAGAGCGCGGTGGACATCGCCACCGAAGTCATCGACTGCATTCACACGACAGCGACCTCCCACGGCCGTGTGTTCATTGTGGAGGTCATGGGCCATAAGGTGGGATGGCTGACGCTGCATGCGGGGATTGCCGGCGGCGCGGACATCGTGCTGCTGCCCGAAATCCCCTATGATATCCGCCGGGTGGGCGCGGCCGTCGAACGCCGCCGGCGGCAGGGCAAGAGCTTTTCCATTGTGGCGGTGGCGGAAGGGGCCATTTCGAAGGACGAGGCGCGCCTGAGCAAAAAAGAGCTGGCCGCCAAACGGGCAAAGGAGGGGCATCCTTCCATTGCGTATCGCCTCGCGCAAGAGCTCGAGCCTTATGCGGGCACCGAAACGCGCGTGTGTGTGCCGGGGCATTTTCAGCGCGGCGGCAGTCCCTGCGCCTTCGATCGGGTGCTGGCGACGCAGCTCGGCGCGGCGGCGGCCCGCCTGATCCGGGAAAAGCAGTACGGCTTTATGTGCGCGAGCATTCACGGGGAGATCGTACCCGTTCCTCTTGAAGAGGTGGCCGGAAAGCTCAAAAAGGTGCCGGCCGACTGTCCGGCGATCGGATATGCCCGGGATATCGGCGTCTCGTTCGGCGATTGATTTTTTCAAATCCTTGGAAAAAGGCGAAAATTTCTGCCTTTCGGCCAAAAAAGCGGCGCTGTCACTCATGGTGGAAGAAAAAACACCGGATTACAGCATTTTGTGTTTGATTTTTCGCGGTTTGGTGATATAATATGAATGTTTAAGACGCGGCGCTTCGCGTGCCGCTACCTGAACGCGATTGCATCTGCCGGAATCTGGATCCGGTTTTATATAGCGTCCAATACATTAGAGGAGTGGGACCGCTTTGGAAAAATATCGTATTTACGGCGGCAACCGCCTGGTCGGCGACGTGGATATCAGCGGCGCCAAAAACGCGGTTGTGGCAATTCTTCCTGCTGTAATTCTTGCCGACGGCGTATGTCGGATTGAAAATATCCCGAATATTATGGATGTCGCGACATCCCTGGAAATTCTCTCGTCCCTTGGCGCGCAGGTGCGCCGGGTGAACAAAAACGCGGTGGAAATTGATCCCCGCAGCATCAACTCGCATGTTGTGTCCCATGAGCTGGGCGGCCGGATGCGCGCGTCGTATTATTATATCGGCGCGCTGCTCAGCCGGTTCGGCAAGGCGCGGGTGTCGATGCCCGGCGGCTGCGATCTCGGGGTGCGCCCCATTGATCAGCATCTCAAGGGCTTCACGGCGCTGGGGGCTTTTGTGGCGCCGATGGAGCACGGTATGATCGACGTGACGGCGGACAAGCTGTTGGGCAATTCCGTCTATCTGGATATGGCGTCGGTCGGTGCGACGGTTAACATCATGCTGGCCGCCGTCAAGGCGCGCGGCACCACCATCATCGAAAATGCCGCAAAAGAACCCCATATCGTGGATTTGGCCAACTTTTTGAACTCGATGGGGGCGGACGTGCGCGGCGCCGGCACCGACGTGATTAAGATCCGCGGGGTGGAACACCTGTATGGCGCCACCTATTCCATAATTCCCGATCAAATCGAGGCGGGCACCTATATGGCGGCGGCGGTGGCGACCGGCGGCGATGTGGTGGTGCGCGGTGTTATCCCCAAGCATCTCGAGTCCATCACGGCCAAGCTGCTGGAAATGGGGGCGCAGGTGGAGGAATACGATGATGCGGTGCGTGTGCGCCGTGACGGCCCCATTCTGCATTGTAACGTCAAGGCGCTGCCCCATCCCGGCTTCCCCACCGATATGCAGCCGCAGATCGGCGTGCTGCTCACCATGGCAGATGGTACCTCCATCATCACCGAAAGCATTTGGGACAACCGGTTCCGGTACGTGGAGGAGCTGCGCCGTATGGGCGCCCAGGTGCAGGTGGACGGCAAGGTGGCCGTTTTCCAGGGCGTGGATCATCTGACAGCGGCCCCGGTGCGCGCAGTGGATTTGCGTGCAGGCGCTGCGATGGTGATTGCCGGACTGGCGGCACGCGGCATGACCGAAATCGACGATATTCAGTACATCGAACGTGGCTATGAGGATATTGTGGAAAAGCTGCAGAAGATCGGGGCGGATATTCGCCAGGTTTCGATCCCCGATCCCCTGATGAAACAGGCGATGAGCGGTTGACGTCCGCCGCCGGAGCGTTCCGGCGGCATTTGTTTTGGTAACGGCAGTTAAAAAGATGGGAGCTTTTTATGGCGCGGTATTGCCCTCTTTTCAGCGGGAGCAGCGGAAATTGCTTGTATGTCGGTTCGGCAGACGGCGGCATATTGATCGATGCCGGGGTATCGGCGCGGCGGATCGAAACAGCCCTGCGCGACAGGGGGATTGATCCCGCTTCCATCCGTGCCGTCCTGGTGACGCATGAACACAGCGATCATGTCGCCGGCCTGCGTGTGCTGACGAAGCGGTATCCTATTCCGGTATTCGCCTCGCAGGGCACGCTGGAGGAGCTGCTGCGGGCCGGCCGGTTGGGCGCGGATAACGCCTTTGCTGTTATCGATGAGCAGGGAATTGAGGTGGCCGGCATGGAGGTGACCGCCTTCCGCACGCCGCATGACAGCGCAGAAAGCTTGGGGTTCTGTATACATACCGCCGACGACCGGCGCATCGCCGTGGCAACCGACATGGGGTATATGCCGCCCCTCGTGCGGCAGGCGCTGAGCGGCTGCGATCTGGTTTATATCGAGTCGAATCACGATGTGCGCATGCTGGAAAACGGGCCGTATCCCTATGTGCTCAAGAAGCGCATATTGGCTAAAACCGGACACCTGTCCAACGAGGCGTGCGCCTGCGAGCTGCCGGCACTGGCCCGCACGGGGACAACGCGGTTTGTGCTGGCGCATTTGAGCGTCGAGAACAATCTGCCCGATCTGGCTTTTATTACCGCTCGCTCGGCACTGGAAGCCGAAGGGATGCGGGAAGGGACGGATTATCTTCTGCAGGTGGCGGAACGGGTATCCACACAGAAGGTGAATGTTTTTTAATTAAAGATAATTTTAACTAATGTTAATTCGAGGTGAAACGGTGCGAAATATGACGCTGCTTTGCGTAGGCAGGCTCAAGGAAGCGTACCTGCGGGATGCCTGCGCGGAATATGCCAAACGGTTGGGTGCCTTCTGCCGTCTGTCCGTTGTGGAGGTGGAGGAAGAGCGTCTGCCGGACAACCCTTCACCGGCGCAGATCGAGGCGGGACTCCGCGCGGAAGGGAAGCGCCTGCTTGCCCGCGTACCGTCCGGCGGGGCGGTGGTGGCGCTTTGCATCGAGGGAAAAGAGATGGATTCCCCTGCTTTTGCGGCGGCGCTGGACCGGCTGGCCGTGGATGGAGTGAACGCGGTGGCGTTTGTCATCGGTGGTTCCTGGGGGCTGTCGGAAGAGGTCAAGGCGGCGGCCCGCCTGCGGTTGTCCCTGTCGCCCATGACCTTTCCGCATCAGCTGGCACGGGTGCTGATGCTCGAGCAGCTGTATCGGGCCATGCAGATTTCCGGCGGCGGAAAATACCATAAATAATCAGAACGCAGAAAACCAATGCCGGGTTTTCTGCGTTTTTTGAATTGCGAGAAAAAGGAAAAAGTCGTTGCTGCAAGGGGAGTTCCGTAGCAGCCATGCCCTGACCTGCCGGCCGGGAGGCCGATCCCTGACAAATCGCCTGCATTTCGTGCCGGCTGTTCTGCCAGGTTTGGCGGCCGTGCTATGGCAACATTGTGCAGGATATGGTAATATTAAAAATATAGTATCGGAAGGGACGGTGTTCCGGTTGTCTCTCAAGCCTTTTTGGAAATATTTGCGGCCCTACCGCGGCTATTGCATACTCGGTCCGCTGACCAAGCTGACCGAAGCGGTACTGGAGCTGTATCTGCCCCTTATCATGGCGCGGGTCATCGATCGCGGCGTGGCCGGCGGCGATACCGGATATGTGCTGAAGATGGGCGGCGTGATGCTCGGTATCGTGACGGTGGGACTGCTCTGCGCGCTGGTGTGTCAGTATGTTGCCTCGGTTACCTCGCAGGGGTTCGGCACCAAGCTGCGCGGGGCGGTGTTCCGGAAAATCTCCTCCTTTTCGCATGCGGAGCTGGATCGTTTCGGCGCACCCTCCCTCGTCAATCGCCTGACCGGTGATATCAACCAGCTGCAGTATGCGGTTGCCATGCTCATTCGGCTGGTGGTGCGTGCCCCCTTTTTGTGCATCGGCGGTGTCATCATGGCCCTGACCATTGACTGGCGGCTGTCCCTGGTCATTTTGGTGGCCATACCGCTGTTCGTGGTGGTCATCGTGCTGGTGATGCGCAAAACGGTGCCGCTGTTCCGCACCGTGCAGGGACGGCTGGATCGCCTGACACGGGTGCTGCGCGAGAACTTGTCGGGGGTGAGGGTCATCCGCGCCTTTGCCCGCACCGAGCAGGAGGCGGCACGCTTTGACGCCGCGACGGACGAGCATACCGACGCCGCCCTGCGGGTGGGGCGGCTGGCCGCCGTGCTCAATCCCGGCACCCAGCTTATCATGAACCTGGCTATTCTCGCCATCGTGTGGTTCGGCGGCGTGCGCGTGGAGGCGGGCGGCATGACCACGGGCGAAATCATCGCTTTCATCAACTATGTCAATCAGATTCTGCTCGCCCTGCTGGTGGTTTCCAATCTGGTGGGGACCTTCACCAAAGCCTATGCCTCGGCGGGCCGGGTGCTCGAGGTATTGGACACGGTACCTTCCGTCCGTTCTCCGGAAGGTGTGCCGTCCGCTCCGGCCGCCTTTTCTGCCGAGGGAGGAATGGCGGCGCCCGCGGTGGAATTCTCTCACGTGGATTTTTCCTATGGCGGCGAACGGGTGCTTTCGGATATTTCCTTTGCGATTCCCCGCGGCGCGACGGTGGGCATCATCGGCGGCACGGGGGCGGGAAAATCCACCCTGATTTCGCTGCTGCTGCGCTTTTATGACGTGGAAGGCGGCTGCGTGCGGGTGGACGGACGTGATGTGCGGGATTATCCTCTGGATGATCTGCGGCATCGCATTGGCCTGGTACCGCAGCAGGCGGAGCTGTTCTCCGGCACGATTGCGGAAAATATACGCTGGGGCAACCCGGACGCGACCGATGACGAAGTCATGGCGGCGGCCAAAATGGCGCAGGCGGACGATTTCATCCGGGCACGGGACGACGGGTATGACGCGGTGGTGGAGCGCGGCGGCGCCAACCTGTCCGGCGGGCAGAAGCAGCGCCTGACCATTGCGCGCGCCCTGGTGCGGCGTCCCTCTATCCTGGTACTCGATGATGCGTCGAGCGCGCTGGATTATGCCACCGACGCGGCTCTGCGCCGGGCAATCCGAGCCGGTGCGCGCGGCATGACCGTCTTCACCGTGTCCCAGCGCATCAGCGCCGTGCGGCAGGCGGATGTGATCCTGCTGCTCGACGACGGCGTTCTGGCCGGTATCGGCACCCACGACGAGCTGCTCGCCGGATGTGAGGCGTATCGCGAGATCTGCGCCTCCCAGGAGAAAGGGGGCGAGACCGCATGAAACAGTTCGGACAGAAAAAACAGCCCGCGCTTCGCCGGCTGCTCGGCTATGTCGGGCGGCACCGTATCGCCCTGATCGCCACGCTGGCATGCGCCCTGCTGGGGAATGCGGCGCTGCTTCTGGCGCCCAAGCTGGTGGGCCGGGCCATCGATTTGATCCTGCCGGGAACAGGCGGCGGCTATGCGGCGGCCCTGCTGCGTATGCTGGCGGTGATCGGCGTGCTGTACGTCGGCGGTTCGCTCTTTACCTGGCTGACGGCCCTCTGTGCCAACCGGGTGGCCAATTACACGGTGCGGGCGCTGCGCGTGGACGCGTTCCACAAACTGGGCCGCCTGCCGCTCCAATACTTTGATACCCATTCCCGCGGCGATATTCTCAGCCGTTTTACCAACGACATCGACGCCATTGCGGACGGACTTAATCAGGGAATCGTGCAGCTCGTCTCCGGCGTGATGACGGTGCTGCTGTCGCTGGGATTCATGCTGTCGCTGGATCCGGCGGTGACTCTTGTGGCGGTGTTTGTCACACCGCTGTGCTTTCTGGTGGGCTTCGGCATCGCCAAATACGGCCGCCGCCGTTTCCAGGAGCAGAGCCATATTCTCGGCAAACTGGACGGCTATGTGGAGGAGATGGTGAGCGGGCAGCGCACCGTCAAGGCCTTCAGCCGGGAGGAGGCTTCGGCAAAAGAATTCGACGCCATCAATGAGGAACTGTATGCCTGCGGCTACCGCGCGCAGTTCGCTTCCGCCCTCGTCAATCCTTCCACCCGGTTTGTCAACAACATCGCGTATGTGCTCGTCGGCGTGTTCGGCATTCTGGCCGGTCTGACACCGGGCGGCATCGCGAGCTTTCTGACCTATACGGCCCAGTTTTCCAAGCCGTTCAACGAAATCACCGCCATCACCATGCAGCTGCAGCTGGCAATGGCTTCTGCGCGCCGCGTTTTCGCCGTGCTTGACGAGGAGGAGCAGGAGCCGGACGGCCGGGATGCGGCCGTACTGCAGCAGGCGGTGGGGGATATTGCCTTTGCGCATGTGCGTTTCTCCTATACGCCGGAGCGCCCGCTTATTCGGGATTTTAACCTGCAGGTGCGGCCCGGCATGACGATCGCCATCGTCGGCCCGACGGGGGCGGGGAAAACCACCCTGGTCAACCTGCTGATGCGCTTTTATGAAGCAGACGGCGGCCGTATCGAGGTGGACGGACGCGGTATCCGGGAGTATACACGGGACAGCCTGCGGCGCGGGTTTGGCATGGTGCTGCAGGAGACCTGGCTGTTCGCCGGCACCATTCGGGACAACATTGCGTATGGGCGGCCGGAGGCCACCGACGAAGAGGTGGAGGCTGCCGCCCGGGCCGCGTATGCGCACAGCTTTATCCGCCGTCTGCCCGCTGGGTATCAAACCCTTATCACCGAGGATGGCGGCAATCTGTCGCAGGGGCAGAAGCAGCTGCTGACCATTGCGCGGGCCATGCTGCTCGATCCGCCCATGCTGATTCTCGACGAGGCGACCAGCTCGGTGGATATTCTCACCGAACAGCGTATACAAAAGGCGTTTGCCGCCCTGATGGAAGGGCGCACCACCTTCATCATCGCCCATCGCTTGTCCACCATCCGGGATGCGGATCGCATTCTTGTACTGGATAAGGGGGATGTGATCGAGCAGGGGACGCACGACGAGCTGCTGGCGCGGGATGGCTTTTATGCTGCGCTGTACAATTCCCAGTTTGCCCCCGCGGAATAACCGAAAAAACGCAAAATGCCCCCGGCGATTTTCATCGCCGGGGGCTGCCTTTTTGTTGTGTCCCGCCATGCCGTATCGCGGCTTGTATAACCTGCTACGATACAATTCAAGCAGGTGGGTGCCGCCCAGGGCGTTCTCGCTCCCTTCTTCCCGTCAGGCGGGGAGGTCTGCAGTCCGGCCCCGGAGCCTGAGCTCCCGAATACAAAGTGTAGTAGGGTTAATCAGCCGCAGTCCGCGTACACAGCAGGATGTGCGTGCGGTGTGTTAATGGAGAGAGTCATCCGCCGGCGCTTCCATATCCTCGATCTCGTACAGATCCGAGAGGCGCTCTTCGAAGATGTCGGCGATATCGTCAAAGATGGTATCGTCCTCAATGGGAACGAGAAGATCTTCTCCATCCTCCTCCGCCACCTCCAGAATGATAAGCTCGCCGTCGTCGTTGAGGGATTCGTCCGCGCTGTCGTATACCGGCAGCAGCGCCACATACCGCCCGTCATCCGTTTCAATGGCATCCAGAATCTCAAACTGATGCTCGTTTCCTTCGTCGTCCAGCACGGTCACCAGATCCGCGCCATATTCGTCCGCCATAGTCTGTCTCCTGTTCTGTGGTGTTGTTGGTTGATATCTACATTCTATCGTGGATTCGGCCTTTCGTCAAGAGGAAACCGCACTGGAAAATGTTACGTTATAATTTCTAATATTCATATCTTGTTAAAAAACAATCTATTGACAATTTACAATCTATCTGCTATACTATAGACAGCAAGAGGGACAGAAAAGAAAGGCCGCCATACACAACGGCGGCGTCCCCGCATGAGCGGGGAGGGGCCGATTCGGTCACGATAAGGAAAGGGGTGAGTCCCATGTACAGTGAAACGGATTCTCAGCCGACAGCCTGCGCGGGGCTGGCCCCGACGCAGGCGGGCAGCACGATTGCATCCGCATAAAGGCATCAGCAGGACCGCGGATTGCGCGACCTGATGCGAAAGCCCAAATCTTGAAGGCGCTTTGGATTCTTTGTCAGCGCGGTCAAGTCCCCGTCGATTCTTTATCGAAGCTGCCTGCGGATACAATCTGACAGGGAAGCAGGATTTCGCTTCCCTCGACAGAAAAGCGAATAGGCGCAAAGCCCACTACAGTCCGGCGGCCGCGAGGCGCCGGCATGATAGAAGCAGGGAGCGGTGTGCTTCCGGCGTTTATCATAGATAGCCGAACCAGTTCTTCCCGCGGGAGGAAATCCTCCATGTACATGGCGAAGCTATAGTTTATCTTTCCCAAACAGGATTCGAAAGTTCGAAGCCAGAGGTTTGGTGCCGGGGAAGCGGCATGTAGGAAAGTAACAGAAGGGTGAGTCCCATGATGTAGTCAGCTTGGCTCAAAAGGGTTCGCGGTGATTTTGGACATCATGCGGCGGGACTGGTAAGGTGCCCGCTGACGCTTGAAAGAATAAAAGTTGAGTCCCCCGTCTGCGGATTCCCATAAGGGAGCGGACCTGACGAGCGGAGAAAATTCTGACAAAAAGGTGAGTCCCATGAAATAGTCCCTTTGTTCCCAAAGGGGAACCGGATTGGGTCGGCCGGATGGCCGAAGGGATGCGCGGCGCAAAAAGGACGCGCATTCGAGCCGTTGATATAAAAAGGAGGACTATGACAGAACCGTTCTTTTAACCTCCTCTGCCGTGTATGGCAGAGGAGGTTGTTTTTTTGTATATCGAAAACCACTCGCTTAGCGAGTGGTTCCAAAGAGGCTTTTGCCGATGAGTAAAAAAGAAATTCCTAGGGAGAAGGGGAGAACCGGCCTGCCCGCGCCGGTGCCTGCAGCCGTTTTCCCTGCCATTGCCCTTTGGTTGATTTCTGCGATGCTGTTCGGGCCTGCGATGTTGGGTGGGGGCAGGCAGCTTCATAGTTTTTCGTAGGATGCGTTGCGCCGTGATGTATCGGCGCGGCGCAGTCAGATGTCTTGCCGTCGTTTCCCGGATTCTCTCTCAAAATCGGCCAGGAGTTGCGCCCTTTTACATATGGAACAGCGGCGGCAGAGAACGTATCTCCTGCCGCCGCTGTTATATATGGCTACTTATGCCGTGACGGGATGGGTGAGGATATAATCGAGTATCACCTCGCCCGCCTCGGTGCTGAAATGCAGGCCGTCTCCCGAATCGTAGGCAGCATCCAGAGCGTTTTCCGCATTCTTCATGACTTCCGCCGTGTTCAGAAAATAGGCACCTTTTTCTTCCGCCAGATCGAGCAGCTGCTCGTTGTAGCGATCGATTTTATCGTTTGCAAAGCGCGAATCTTTTTGTACGTAGGCGGTCGAAACCGGAAGAATGGCCTGAATGATCAGAATACTGTCCGGTGAGGCGGCCTGCAGCTTGTCGATCAGCTCCTCGTAGTCTTCCATGAAACCGCTGTTGCTCATATACGCGATACCGTTGATACCAAAGGCCACGAGCATGATGGCCGGCTTGCGCACCGCGACCGCCTGCGGGATGGTCATTTGCCGGCCGTTGAGCGTGATGCAGGACTTAGTCAGGGCAACGGAATGACTCAGTCCATTGACAGCAAAGGTATTTTCGCTTTTGATCTGTCCACGGTTGCGCATACCGTTGATACGGGAATCGCCGATGAACAAAAAGTCGTCGAGATAGCTGTCATCCGCGCGGGCGCCCTCAGGCAGAAGGGAAGAAGACACCAATGGCTTTTTGCTCGTTTGTACGGTAGTCGTTGTCGTGCTGGCGGCTGTAGTGTCTGCCGACGAGGCCGTAGAGGATGCCGCGGTCACCGCTGAACTTTCCGTGCTTTCTCCCGCAGAAAGATTGAAGGGATATTCCATGTTTTCCATCACATCAAGCGTGGGAACACGCTGCATCTGTACAAGGTACAGGGCGCCGCCGCCCGCGAAAACGGCCAGGAAAAGCACCGCCAGAAGGCTGATTATCCTATGCTTTTTGGGGGCGGCATGGTTTGCCCCCGGACGCATTGGCTTTGATGTCAAAGCCAATCCCCCTTTCATGCGAAGCAAATTTCATTTTGGGTCAGTATAGCACAAGCCGTCACATTTTGCAACTAAATCGGCCTAAACATGGGATTTATTCCATTAATTTACCAAACAACACTGTGTTGTGGCCTTATAGGGAAACGCTTCTGCAGACGTATCCTATTTCTTGACAAATAGATATTAATATGATATTATTTTTATATCAAAAAACTGCCGGGAGGATTAGGTATGCAGGAAAAAATATTGGAGAACCGAAAAAACGGCATGACGGTCTTGCTTCTCACGATTGTGCTGTACATAGGGGCGCTGGTGGGATTTGTCTTCAGCTGTATATATGTACAGGGATCGGTTTTGGCGATCATCGGCCTGATCGTCACTTCTATCTGGCTGCTTGTGGGATGGATTCCGTTCATGGGACTGAAGATTCTGAAGCCCCAGGAGGCGCTTGTTCTGACTCTCTTCGGAAAATATATCGGTACCCTGAAAACCGAAGGGTTTTATTATGTCAATCCCTTCTGCTCGAGCGTCAATCCGGCGGCCAAGACCAAATTGCATCAAAGCGGGGACGTGGACACAGGCAGCGGAAAGCCTCTTATGCTTTCGTCCAATCCGGCCTCGCTCAGTGTTGAGCTGGCCAACCGGAAAATTTCGCTGAAAATCATGACCCTGAACAACAACCGTCAAAAGGTGAACGACTGCCTCGGCAACCCGGTGGAGATCGGCATTGCGGTGATGTGGCGGGTGGTGGACACGGCGAAAGCGGTTTTTCACGTGGACAATTACAAGGAATACCTTTCGCTGCAGTGCGACAGCGCGCTGCGGAATATTGTGCGCATTTATCCCTATGATGTCGCGCCCAATGTGGATACGACCGGCGACGGCGTGGCCGATGAGGGAAGCCTGCGCGGATCGAGTGAAATTGTGGCGTCCCGTATCCGGACCGAAATTCAGCAGAAGGTGGCGGAGGCCGGTCTGGAGATCCTGGAGGCGCGGATCACCTATCTGGCTTATGCCCCGGAAATCGCAGCGGTCATGCTGCAGCGGCAGCAGGCTTCCGCTATCATCGACGCGCGCAAGATGATTGTGGACGGTGCGGTGGGCATGGTCGAAATGGCGCTCGACCGGCTGAATCAAAACCAGACGGTGATTTTGGACGAGGAACGCAAGGCGGCGATGGTCTCCAACCTGCTGGTGGTGCTCTGCGGCAACCGCGACGCCCAGCCGGTTGTCAATTCGGGAAGCTTGTATTGATATGGCCGAGTCAACGAAAAAGCAGATCCCGCTGCGCCTCTCCGCCAAACTGTATAGTGAAATTGCCGCCTGGGCCGAGGACGATTTCCGTTCGGTAAACGGGCAGATCGAGTACCTGCTGTCCGAGTGCGTCCGGCAGCGGAAAAAGAATGGAAAATACGTCTCCGCCGAACTGGACAAACCGCTCGATATCGATATAAAATAAACCGTCACCTCCCGGTTATGCACTGGGAGGTGACGGTTTGTTTATCCGTTTTGGAAGCCGATTTGCAGCAGGCCGTTTGCATCCTCATAGCGGCCGCTGTCCGTTTCGGAACCGAGCAGAATGGTGATCAGCGTGCGTCCGTCCTTGACAGCCGAAGCGGCAAGACAATAGCCGGCTTCCGGGGTGCTGCCTGTTTTCAGGCCGGTGACGTCGGAGTTGTAGTACATGGGCTTGTTTTCCAGCAGCAGGCTGTTGGTGTTGGTCCAGGTGTGCCGCTGACCCGTGATTACCGTCTCGGTGACGGTGGGGAGAGCGGTGATTTGGGTGATGCGCGGATAGGACATCGCCAGCTTGACGATTTTCAGCAGGTCGTTTGCCGTGGTGTAATGATTGTCGTCGTGGCTGCCGTCCGGGTTGGAAAAGTGGGAGTTGGTCGCGCCGATGGCCGCCAGCTCACTGTTCATCATCTCGACAAACTTGGCCACCGCCTCCGTGTCGCTGAGATTGGCGTCGCCCGACACGCTGCGGGCAAGGTTGACCGCGATGGTATAGGCGGCGTCATTGCCTGAGGGAATCAGCAGAGCCTTGAGTATGGCATCGAGGCTGAGCTGTTCGCCGGAGGTCAGCCAGGCCCGGCTGTCCCCCGACTGGATGAAACGAATTTCGCTGCCCACCTGGAAGATGTAATCGTCTCCCGCATACTTACAGGCGAGCGCGGCGGTGAGCAGCTTGGTCAGACTGGCCGGTTCCCGCCGTTCGTCCCCCGCCTTGGTATACAGGACGTAATCGTTTGTCATGTCGTAAAGCACCACCGCCTTGGACTGCGTGTTGGCATCCAGAAAAGAGGTGGGCAAGGCGACCCGGGAAACGGCGGAAGAGGTGACCGACGAGTCGGGAATGGATTCCGATGGCTTGCTGGGCTGTTTCATAAGCACCCATACGATAAAGCCGGCGGCCACTACAAGCAGTGCTACGACTAGGATCGCCATGATCACGACGAGAGCCAGGCGCCCTCTGCGGCGGCTGTAAATTTTTTTGGAGGATTTTTTGCGGTTGTGATTACCGGTATGCCGTCCGCCCTTTGGACTTCCTTTATACTTCATGCGCCCAACCATTCCCTTTCCGAGCGTTTCTTTTACTATACCACCAAATCCCCCCGTTATGTCAAGGGGAAGCGATCCGTCTGATAGTATAGCACAGGAAAGGGACGCAAATCGAAATTTTTTCTTACAATGGACGATCGGTTTGGGAAAGACGGTTCAGCCGATCGTGGTTCCCGTGTAATAGTGCTGCAGAATTTCCTTCCAGTCGGATCCCTGCCGCGCCATATAGTCGGCCCCGTACTGGCTCATGCCCACACCGTGGCCGAAGCCGCGCACCGTGAACTTGAAGGCGTCGTCTGCATAGGACACCGTGAAGCAGGCGGAGCGCAGTGAAAGCGCCTCGCGTATCTGCTTGCCGGTGACCGCTATGCCGCCCACGGTCAGCTTGGTGACGGTGCCGGAAGGGGAGAGCTCGGGTTCGCCGGTGATCCAGCCGGAGGCGTCCCCCTCCAGCTTGCACCCTTCGATGGCCTTGCCGATGGCGGCGGAAAAATCCGCCTGGGGGACGGTCACCACGGACTCATAGTTGGGGGACAGCTTGTCGCCGGGACTCGGTACCGCCTGCAGATAAGGATAATCGACGCCCCAGACCACCTCGGCCGTCTCGGTTTCGCCCGGGCTGATGGCGTGATAGGCCGCAAAAATGGGTTCGCCTTCATACAGAATGCGCTGCCCTTCCACGGCGTCGACCGCCTCGCATATCTTGTTGTAATAGGTATCAAAATTGGTTCCCCAGCGTTCCTTCAGGCCTTCCACGGTGTAGCCTTCGGGAAAACGCGAGCTTACATCGGAAAAATCGGCCCCTTTCAAATCGGGATCCGGCTTGGCCCGGGCCGCCGTGCGCTTACGGCCGTAGTAGGTGTAGGCGGCGACGGCCTGTGCCTTCATGGCCTCGATGTGATAGGTGGGATACAGCTCGTTGGCCACTGTGCCGATGAGAAAATCCCGTTCGCTCATTTCCACAACCTGGCCGCTTTTGGTGTCCAGTATACGGAAGGTATTGGACTCTTCGATCCCGGAGGCCGTACCTTGTCCGGACGACGCGGCCGACTCCGGACGGCGGACAGGCAGCGGAGACTCGTCCTGTTTTAAGATGCCGAATGCCGGCAGAGGCAGAAGCAGAAGCAGCGCCGCCACCATCGCCAAAAGCCATACATACCGTTTCACAAACCTACCCCTTTCATTCCTTCTTGTGCAGAAAACCGTACCGCACATTTCATTTTTTCGTTCGCATGCCGTGACTGTTCGCGACAGGATTGCTCAAAATGCAGGCTTCCTTATACGAATTTGCATTTTGAAGGAGATTCGCTTGACTTTATCCGGGAGAGACTCTATAATCAGAGATACAGCGGCTGCAGGCCGTTCGCCGGCCTGTCCGTTCTGCGGCCAAAGGAAACGAGCCCCGAAGGAGGATCTCATGATGGATAAAGACACCCTGCGCATCTCCAGCAGCACATTATCATCTCTATGCGACGAGTACCGGAAACATAACCGCATCGATCCGGAAAAATTTGAAAAGTACCAGGTCAAGCGCGGCCTGCGCAACGCCGACGGCAGCGGCGTGATGGCGGGACTCACCCGTATCTGTAACGTGCACGGCTATGTGATGAGCGAAGGGGAAAAGACGCCGGTTGAGGGGCGGCTTATCTATCGGGGCATCGATATTCAGGAACTTGTGGCGGGCTGCACGGCGGAAAACCGCTTCGGCTATGAGGAGACGGCGTGGCTGCTGCTGTTCGGCAGTCTGCCGACGCCCGGTCAGCTGGAAAAATTCAGCGAGATTCTCTCCGCGTACCGCGAGCTTCCCGATTATTTCGCGGAGGACATGATCATCAAAGCACCTTCCCCCAATATTATGAATAAGCTGGCCCGTTCGGTGCTGGCCCTGTATTCTTACGACAGCATGCCGGACGATCTGTCGATGGAAAACGTGCTGCGGCAGTCCATCGAGCTCATTGCCCGCCTGCCGAGCATCATGGCGTATGCGTATCAGGTCAAGCGGCGGCATTATGATCGGGAGAGTATGTATCTGCACCCCAATCTGCCCGGCCTGTCCACGGCGCAGACCATTCTGCGCACCCTGCGGGCCGACGCGGTGTATACGGAAGAGGAGGCGCGGCTGCTGGATCTGTGCCTAATGCTGCATGCGGAACATGGGGGCGGCAACAATTCCACCTTTGCGGCGCGGGTGCTCACCTCCTCCGGGACGGACACCTATTCGGCGATCGCGGCGGCCATCGGCTCGCTCAAGGG
>CDZV01048230.1_pt1 | contig 19512 bp, 24 predicted proteins | sample 554851 | NCBI WGS metagenome assembly CDZV01 (sample SAMEA3182090, study PRJEB8094) | gut metagenome | biome: human; feature: gut; material: Stool; isolation source: human stools | place: Canada | collected 2013-03-12
CCCCATAGGTGTCCGCCGCCGGCCGCCAGCCCGACGGCAGCGTGCCGATGACGGTGTTGGCCGCTATCGTGCCGAAATCCATCCAGGGCGCGGCGTTGACGACGACCAGCCGCCCGATTTTGTACAGCGTGATCGTATAGCTGTTGCCGGTGCTTCCCCCGCTGACGACGACCGACTGCGTGGTGATCCCCGCGTTCGACCACACGCTTTGGCTGTTCACCATCAGATTGGTGAACGCCCCGTTGCTCGCGTTGATTGTGTTTGCGAACACCGTCTGCCAGCGTCCCGCCGCTGATCCGAGGTTGATGCTCGTCCCGTAGGGCACCAGATTGCCCTTCAGTGTACCGCCGCTGACAGATATAAACCCATCCTCTATATTTTCCTGCAATTGATTTAATTCCAAAGCCCGGACAGGTGTCCCTTCGTTTGTTACGGAACCTCTGACGGGGACAACGTCAAACTGGTCCGTTGTTCCAGGCACAGGTACAAGTTGATACCGGTTAATATGTTCCGCCTGTATGTCCTGAAAATTGATTTTATCCAAATACGCCACCTCCAAGCGTTGCTCCGGCGCCAAAATATAAACCGGCGCCATACCGTTGCCCTTTGTGGTATGCCGTTTCCGCCTGCATGCAGACATGCTCGATGCGGTTCAGTTCCGCATAACTGAACCAGCGCGGCTTCTCCGGAACCAGAGGATCGCCGCCATACATATCCGATAACCGGTTATAGGCTTCCGAAATTTTCCGGCGGTCGTCTTGCTGCAGGATCGCGCCGACTGTCAGCGTCCGGAACGACGGAGGAGAAAGGCCGGTAAGGGAAAAAGCCTCCGCCAGATTTCCGGTGATCCGGGTATAATCCGTAAGATTGAAGAAATCCGTCGATTTCCAGTCGGTTTTACACGCCACCATATAACCGCCTCACTTTCGTCGTCCCGCTTAAAACGCCGTTGCGCATCGTCAGGGTGTTTTCCAAAACCCGCGCCCTGGTGTTCCCGTTTGTGCTGTCGTCGATCCGGATAATATCGCCGGCGTCTATCTCCGGATATCCTCGGTGCGAAAGCGTGCCGATAATGTTGTTTTGCATCTCATCGTACAGGCGCCCTGCAAAGCTGCTGGCCGACAGGGCCGCCGTGGAGGATACAAAGTGATTGGAGAAGGTTTCTTCCTTGCCGTCCCCGTAAACCCACCGCCCAGCATTCACCGCCTTTTTAAAATGGGCTTCGGCTTGGATGGACACCCCCGGCAGGTTATCCACCTTATATCCGACGCCCGCATAAATGGTATGCACAAACGTGTCGGCCACATACGGCGTATCCTCCGCGCTCGGGTCATAATCGAACACAATGGAATTCGCTATAATTTCGCCCTGGGTATAATACAGGGACAAATCCTGACTGCTCAGTATCGCGTTTTCGGCCAGGGTTTCGGTACGCGGTGAGCCGTCGCGCCACATGTAATTGACCGTTACCGTCCCGATGCGCTCCGGAGCCGTCCAGTTCAGACCATCAAAGCACCGATCCTCCCGCAGCGTCCTGACCGGCGCCGTGTCCGTCGGGATACCGATAAGCTCCATATCCTCTCCAACCCTCTTGGGGCGTATCAGGTTGCCGGTTACATTGGCAAGCAGCTGCAAAAAAGCGGCGCTGCTCACCAGCGGGCCGCTGTTAAAGGTAGATTCATTCATATGGAGCGCCGCCGTCTTGTCGATGGTCAGCGCGAACGCCTCCGCCGTCGTTTTGGGCTTCGTGCCGTTGCTTACCATATCCGTGTCCAGATAAAACACGTCGTCGATTTTTTGCGAAACGGAAAAGATGTTTCTTTCCCAGAAATACGTGAAATCGTTGAGAAGCCCCAGGGCGCTTTGGAACACAAAGGTTACCGTTTCCTCTGTCACCGTGTAGGATTCCATGAAAAAGCGGCCGAGCGGAATCCATTCCACATCGCCTTCGCCCAAATCCTGCCCAATCCGCAAGGTGGCCTGCGTATACCACTTTTTAAAGGATGGGTTCTCGTTTTCGGTAATGGGGTTATATTTCCCGTCTGCGTTGCTGACTGCAAGGGTGGCCTTGCGCTGCGGGAGTTCCAGCATCATGCCGTCGCTGGTATCGGTGTAGGCTAGACTGCGTATATCGTCGTTTTCCAGCACCTGAATCGTCCCAAAATACACCTTGCGGATATGCGCCCGCCATTGCGGCTTCCGTAAAGCCGAAACGGTGATTTTTACGCTGCGGTACAACTCCTGATCCGGCAAATCGGTCAGTGTAACCGTATCGGCGTCCACATCATACGTTTTGGAGAAGGTGCGGATATTCCCGATGTATCCGTAGGATATTTCCACCGAAATCCGCGCCGCGGCCGGGATCACGAGCGTCAGCGGGCAGGCGATGTACAGCCCTTCCGCAAAGGACAGCGTCACCGACACGTTGCTTATCGCATACCCTCCGTTAGAATCCTGGGAAGAGGCGGACAAGGCACTCGACACGTAAAACGGCGGCACGAATCCGTAACTTCCGTCTGCGGTCATCCTGTCCGGCTCCAGCGTGGCAAAATTATCCACATGCTCGGCCGATACCTTGACGATATTACCCGTCTGACAGCCGGTGAGCGCCCCCGTATAGGTGCTGATGCTGACCTGTGCCTGCGCTGCCGCGTCCAGATTCAGCAGCTCAGCCTCCGCAAACGCCGGCAGGATGAACGGCTCATTCATCTCGTCCAGGTATTCCTGGCTTACGGCATACACAGTCATTCCCCCGTATCAATCAGACTTAGCTTGCAGTTTTTTGCTTCCAGCCATACCCCTGTGTGCGGATTGATTCTTTTCGGCATTGCCGTGCGATCGCTCACATACATGTGCCGGGTGATCACCTTCCCCTCGGTCATGTCATAATACTCGACCGGGTTGACAAAGTTTGTCTTAAAGAGCTGCAGCAGGCTGGCCCAGAGCGCCGCGTCCATTGAGGCCCATTCCAACTCCACCTTGGACTGATCGCGGCCAACCTTCCGGCCGATAAAAACGCCCTGGGCATTGCGCCCCTCGCTGACCATGGTCGATTGGGTCTGCAGCCCGCTTTCTTTGTTTGGGTACGGGAACCGCACCCCTGCCACGGTGATAAACGCGTCCTGCATATCAATAACTCCTTACCGGATAGCCAAGATTGTGTTCGCCTCGCCGGGCGGCCTGCGCCACGTCCCGGTCGTCAAATCCAACCGTCACCGACAGATCCTTGCTTTGCACCACCTGTATAAGCCGTTCGAGCAGGTCCTCCACCTGTGCCAGACTGCCGCCGCTCTCTTCCCGGACAATCTGCCGGATAAGGCCTTCGGGCGCTTCCAGGTTGCGCCCGTGGGTCTGGTCGCCCAGGATGGCGGCAAACTGCGCGTTGGGCGGGATTACGGCCCCGGTCGCCAGCCGCGGAATCTTCACGGGGGGCAGCTTGGTATAGGAAATCCGCCCGTCCGGTGAAAGGCGCACGCTGTTGGTGGCGTCCTTGATACCGGCCAGCATGTCGTTGATGGCGCCGCGCATGCGGGAACAGAACAGGTCGGTTTTGTCCAGCGCCGCGTTGAACAGGTTGCCGAACGCGGCGGATACCGATGCCTTCTGCGAGTTGGCGCCGGAAACCAGCGCGTTTGCCGTGTCGATGGCGGCGCTTTTGGCAGCCGCGGCGGCCAGGCTGGCGTTGTCGAGGATCCCGTTGCGGTAGCCCTCCATGTTGTCCCGGCCAAAGCCGTAGTATTTGCGGGAGGGGGAATGGCTGTCGTCCTCGGCTTTCACGGCCTCCTGCGCACCTTTGGCGGCAGAGGAAGCCGCATCGGCGACCTGACCGGCATTGTCTCTTATGCCGTCCGCCATGCCGTCCATGGTGTTTTTCCCGGCCTCTTCCGCGCTCGGCGTCGCCTCCTTCCCGATCGCCTCCAACGCCTCCGAAATGGCTTCGCTGGCCGGTTTAACAAACTCGTGCTTCATCGTAGCGTTATATTTGTTGCCAACCGACACGGGCTGAAACATGGCATCGATAACATTTTGCATGGTATCAGTCGCCCACTGTGTGCCCTGCAGCTCCAAATCATCAAAGCTTGTTTCCAGGAAATCGGCGATCGGTCCAATGGTTTCCTCTTTGAAGGTTTTCAGTCCGTCCTTAACATAGCGATCTTCGTCATTGCCAAAGAGCCATTTGGTAAAAGGGCTCTCATTGCCCCATTTTTCCCGGAGCTTGGCTTCAGCGCCCTCGATCCCCGAAACCATCTGCTCCTGGATCTTATCGTAAATACCGGTGATGGACGCCTTGATATCCGCTTCCTTGTCGTTGTAGGACTGTTCGATGACGGTTGCTGTATTGTTAAACAGCTTCATGCGCTCGTCGAACTCTTTCTGGTCGATCACACCAGCCTCAAGATAGCCATTGATAGTATTCTTGAGATCGTCAATCGAATTTATCGCTTGGATTTTGGCTTCGTTATTGTCGTCAATCAGCTGCTTTGCCGTATCGTGGATACCTTGCAGGGCTTCAAGTGCTTTTTCTTCGTTCCCAAAATTGATTTCGCCGATCTTTTTTACCTGCTGATCCAACCGGGTCTGCGTTTCCGACACACCGGAGGCAATGTCCGCAATCAGAACGGAGAGCTTGTTGTATTCCTCCTGTTCAGCTGCCGTGATGGTGCCATCTATCAGCTTTTTCCGTAATTCGGACTGCCGCGCTGTCAGGTCGGACAGCTCGTCATTCATGTCGCCCTTCAGCTTTTCCAGGTCGGATAACATCAGGCCGACGTTCAACCCGGAAACCTCTGCTGCCGCCTCCAAATGTTTGCCATAGGAATCGATCAACACCTGGAATTCCGTGTCCAGATTTTCCTTGGCCACATCGTACAAATCTTGATAGGCCTGCTCCATTTTGGCGGCTTGTTCCTCAGTAAGCTTACCTCCGCCCTCCAGAATGGCCTCGTAGGTGCCGATCTCCTGCTGCAGCTCCTGCGTTTTAGTGCGGTTGTTTTCCAGCGTTTGGCTGTATCCCAGCACTTTATCGTTAGCAATGTCCACCTCTTCCCAGGCGCGTTTAAAGCTGTCGGCAATCTCGCCGATCCCGGTGCCTACGCCGTCATAGAAGGATTCATCAAGCGCCTCTTCCACCATCCTCTGCTGCGCGTCGCAGTACCCCACTAGCGCGCCGGCGGCGAGGCCAATCGCTTCGATGAGCAGGCCCCACGGCCCGAGGAAGGTATACAGCGCCGCACCGGTGATGCCCGCCGTGATGGCCACGTTGGCGATCGCTTCGTCCGCCTCGATCTCGCCTTCCACAAAATCGCTCACGGCGTTCTTGGTGGTGACAAAAGCCGCCGCGAACCCGCCGGCCCCCACCATCGCCTTGGCCGTCGTGGACAGGTTGCTGCGGAATTCCTTCATCCCCTTGCTGATAGAGGGCAGCAGCTTGCCCGTCGCTTCAAAATTCGTGTTCATGGTAAGCAGGCCTTCGCGGATGGCCTTGGAAATGCTGGTAACCACATTGAGCGATTTGAACTTTTTCACCGCGCCGGCTACCCACTTCATGGAGAAGGCAGCGGCAAACGCCGTGCCGACGCCCTTGAGCAGCGGGGAAAAATCGTGCAGTGCGTCGCGCAGGTCGCCGAAAAAGTCCCGCATCTGCTCGGCGATCTTCTGGAGGTTGGGGGACAGCGTGACGTCCTTCCCGATTTCGCCCGCGAGTACGGGCGTATTCCCCGCCGGGGAGGAGGAACCGGAAGAGGCGGCGCCCGTTTCCGATCCGGTGTCCTGCTGCACGATATTCAGCTCGTCTATGCTGGACACGGCGCCCTTGGCCGCCTTGGCCGTCTTGGCAATCTGGGTCGCCAGCTTTTGCTCCTCTTTCGCCGCCTTGGCCGCGGAGGAAGCCGTCTTTTCCTGCTCCACGCCGAACAGCACGGCCACAAACTGCGCCGCCGTGTTCGCCGCGGCCGTCAGGCTGGACAACAGGGCGTTGATACCGGGCAGGGCCGATTGCACCAGCGTCATGCCCAGGTTGCCGATTGCCACCTTCAGCTCGTTGAACTGGAAGGCCGTTTTGGCGATCTGGCCGCTGTAGCTCTCCGACGCTTTGGCCGCGTCGCCCGTCTGGAACCGCGTTTCGGTCAGGATACCGTTGACCTCGGCCTGTATCTTCTGCTCCTGCGTCAGATTGTTCGCCGTGGTGCCGATGGACTTCGCGTATTCGTCCCACATCTTGGCGACGTTCTTGGTCACGCCCGCATTGTCTACCAGAATGCTGTTCTCGTTTCGGAGGCCTTCCGTGGCGCTCTGGACGGCCTCGCCGAGCGAAAGGCTCGCCTGCCGGCCAAACGCCGCGCTGTCCTTGAGAGCGTTCATGACCTGCTGAATCTGCCCGTCATCGTACCCGCGCGCCGCCAGGTTTCTATAGGCCGTCGCGGCATTGGTGAGCGGCACCAGACCGTCCGAAATGTAGGACTGGATGAACGCCTGCGCCTGCTCAAAGCTGCGCCCCTGCCCTTCGACGATGCTTTGCAGCCCCATCATGGCATTCTGCAGCGATTCCGCCGACTGTATCGCGTCCTGGAACCCGAAGGCCGCCCCCATGGTCACCGCCAGCTTGGACAGCGAGTTCTTGAGTCCGGCCATGCCGCTCTCCAGCGCCTTGCGCCCGGAGGTAAACCCCTTGTTGTCGATTTCCGTGCTTATCCGTATGCTGCCGTCATAAGCCATGCTGTCACCCCTTTTTGGGCATAAGAAAAGCACCCATCCTTTGATGAGTGCTTGTGTGTGGTATTCGGTTACTGCAAAGACACATTTACAAATTTTGCGTTGTATGACCTGTTTGAATAATCGTCCGATTCAAAGTCGATCACGTGGAGTTCCCCGCTGATTTTTTTCGGCTCAAGCGGTACGGATTCCTCCGTCTTTAAATAAATACGGCCGGTGCTCTGAGGCGCTACCTCGTCGCTCATGATCCATTTTGACGATGAGAGAGATATACCGTCTAACGCCATTGATTCCGCCTGAAAGGTCAAAGTCTGATTCGTTTTGTTTTCGACAGAGAAAACGATAACGTAATCTCCATACCAGGATTCCCTCGTCACATCTTCAAACCGGATCGTCACCTTATTGTCTTTATACAAGACCGTACCTGATTTCGCTGTGGGCTTTGGGGCCGTTGTAGTTGCCCTGGAAGTGGTCGTAGTAAAGGTGGTTCCCTGAGGAACAGCTGGCATCTGCGAGGGCGGAAGAACTGGCGCCGAACTGCTGGCATCGCTTTTCCCCCTCGGGGATATCCACTGCGCAAGTACAACAAGGATAATGGATAAGCAAGCAATTACCACCAAAATGTTGAAAGCAATAATAAAAGTATGGAGAAGCGAGCGTTTTTGGCCAGGACCGGAAGACGGCTCTTCTGCGCTATCCGCCGAAGGGGGTTCCGCTTTTTCCGCCTGGTAAACTTCCTCCCGTTCCTCTTCCGGCGCTTGCTCCGCCCCGCAAAAGGAGCAATACACGCTTCCGTCGACGATCTCTTTCCCGCACTTCCTGCAAAACATGGCCGCACCCTCCAACTTCCAATTTTCACCATAATACCACAAAATCGGAAGCGGATCAACCGCCGCGCAGCAGCCGCATGAATTCGTCTTCCACGGCGGTGTCTTCAGGCGGGCGGGGGAGGTCGAGAATGTCTCGGATGGAGCGGCAATATTCGCGTTCCTCCGGGGTCAATTTACCCTTATCGCGGCGGGTGCGGTAATACACGATGCGGGAGAAAAAGCAGTCTTCCCGCAGGTCCATGAACAAATAGCAGAACTTCCACCAGTGGAGGTACTCTATCTTTTCCAGATCCACGCCGTGGGTCTGCAGCACGCCGGTGAAGATATACCGGGCGTCCTTGGAAAAGCTGTAGCGGCGCACGCCGTCGTCGTCCCCGGCCGATGCTGTCCACCCGTTGAGAAAGGACATGGCCGCCTCGCAGGCACCGGCGGCATTTTCGGGTATCTCGGGATACAGCAGGTACAGCATGACCGTCTGTTTTTCTGCGCTGGTCAGCGCGTCGTCCTCGAACGCTTCCATAATGCGCAGGCACACGCGGTAATCGCTGCGGATGGGATACCGGCGGCCGTCCACCTCCACCGATGTGGGCAGCGCCTCGGTCAGCACGCTCATGTTTTGGCTTCCCCGATATATTTGGACAGCGCCGCGCTGCGCGCCTCCCGAATGTAGGGCGTCACGCCGCGGAAAAACTCGCTGAACATCTCCGGCACATTGACGTCGCCGAAGGCCGTCTGGCTGGTGCCTTCACCAAACACCTCGTCGATCTGCCCGCGCATGAACCGGCACAGCTCCGCCGTCAGCGACGCCGCCTTGCGCAGCGGCAGCGGAATGCCGTAGCTGTCCACCGTATCATCGCCCGCGTACTCCGCCAGGACGGCGTTGACGCGCGCCTCTTCCGCCTCCACCTTGTCCAGCATGGCAAAAAACCGCTCCGCAAAGCCCGCGTCGTTCGGGTTGAAGGCAATGACCCGATCGGGGTCGTCGTTGATGGTCAGCCGGACCGCATTTTCTGTCGATTGCAGCTTCATCCTGCTATCCTCCAAAACCGGGAGCCCCCGCCCTCAAAGGGCGGGAGCTTCCTCTTTTTTTGTTGTTCGTTTGGACGCCCGCACCGCACGGACGGGGGCGGGCGTCAGGCGTTTCCCGCTTCCGCCTCCGTAAAAGCCTTGGTTGTGGGGTTAAAGGTGCCCTGCACGGGATCGCCCACCAGGTTGATGGTGAAATTCAGCGTGGCGGTTTCGCCGCCGGCGCCGCCGAAATCGTCAATCTGAATGGAACAGTCGTTGCATTCCGCCGGATACGCGCCGGTTGTTTCGGTTTCATACAGATACACGATGCAGATTTTGGTGCGCGCATCGGTGCCGATGGCGCGGGACCGGCGCAGGCCGTCCACAAAGTCAAACACCGGATCGCCTTTGATGGCGGTCATGGGCGTCGGGATATTGGGACGGTAGCTTTCCACGTCGGTGGTGCCCGCGTCCTGATGGATATAGATTTCCTCCGAGGTCTGCGGGTTATAGGTGATGGTCTGCTCGGTGACACCGTCGCCGATGAGCGCCCACGTCGGGCTGTCCGAGCCCTTGGTCGTATCGATAAAGGTTGCCAGTTTGCTGCGCTTCACTTTGGTCTTTGCTGCTTCAGGCATTACATTCGTCTCCTTTTCCTAAATGTCAGTTTGATTTGTACCTGGTAGATGCCGGTGCCGTCGTCACCGATTTCCATCAGCATGACGTTGGACGGCACGACGCTTTCCGCTTCATAGTCGCCCGGCAGCACCGGCACGCCGCCTTCCTCCAGCCAGTTGTACAGCCCCTCGAGGAAATCGTAGTTGCCGGCGCGATCCGCTTCATCTGCCGTGCATTCGCGCGCCAGAAAGATATAATCGTTTTCATAGGTGCGGTTGCCCACGATGTCCTCTTGAATCCGGATATTGCCGGACGGCGCCACCGCATAGCTCTCCGCGTCCTGCGCAACGCCGTCGGTCAGGATCCGCACCGGCCGCATGCCGGGATACCCGGACAAAAACGTCTGAATCGCGCGCAATATGCTCATGTGGCCTTTCCTCCTGCCATCCTGGCCATTTTGGCCGTGATCTGCCGCCCTTTATCCGCCCACATGCGCTTGTCCCAGAGGGCGCCGCGTTTTGGCGCGCCGTGGTACTGCAGACTGACCGGCGGCGTCACATACCGCTTCGGTTCGCCGCTGCGCGCCCACGGGCTGCCGCTTTCCACGCCTACCATCAGCTTTCCGACGTATTGGTAATGGGCATAGGGCATGCGGTACTCGACATAATCCGGCCCGATAAACCGGGTGTTTTTCAGCGTGCCCTGCCGCATGGGCACATAGGGGTCCATCTGCCGGGCGCATTCGACGGTAAACTGCCGCTGCACCCGCCCGTCCGGGTTCAGCCCGCGGCGGCGCAGCATGGCGCCTGCGCTGTCCAGCGTGTAATCCACCTTCATTTGCCCGTCACCTCCCAGTGAGGGAGCCCGCCGGCGTCCAACCGGTCGGCTGCCGCCACCATCACCGCCCCGGCCGCCAGCAAGTCCTTGGCGGAAGAGGGGGACAGGCCGGACGCCCCGGGCAGCATGAAATCCTGCGGCCGTATCGTAAATCCATCGGGGCATGCGGAAAAGGGGATCAGCACAAACACGCCGTTGTCCGCCGACACGCCGGTTTTGCGCAGCTGAACCCCGCGGTTGTCCTCCCACAGCACGCCGTCAATCGTCGTGCGGGTATAGGTTTCCTCGTCGGAGCGGTTCCACACCGTCACCGTATGCGGCAGCCTCATGGCGTCACCCCGCGATACAGCAGCCCGGTGTTCGCCAGCCAGGCGGACGCCGCATCGTACAGCTTACGCCCGCGGGAACGGGTGTCGGCCGCGTAGGAGCGGGACCATTTGCCAACCGTTTCCCCGGTGAGCGTGCCGCCCTCCTGTTCCTGGGAAAACACCTCCGCCGCGGCGCATACCGCCATCCGGCAGGCATGCAGCGTTTGCTCGTCCAGGTCGTCCTGCACACGTCCGAAGGTAACGGCGTCCAGCCAGGCGGACGCGTCCCGGCTCAGGGCGAACCATGCCTCCGGCCGGATACGGTCCCCGTGGTAGTCCTCTTCATAAAAACTGTAATCCACCGTCAGCATGGTCTTTTCCTCCTTTAGCCGCCTGCCACTTTGCGCACCCGGGCCAGATCCGCATTGGTCACCCGGTAACCGGCGTTCATTTCCACCTGGGCCAGCGAGCCGGCGAACCGCTCCGAATCGACGATGCGCGCCAGTTCGAAGTTGGACACCACCGACAGCGCCTCGTGATAGTACATGACATACTGCACACCGGTCATGGCCACCGTTTTCAGCGTGCCGGAATGGTCGTAATACTTGAGGCTGCCCGTGGCCCCGTTGGCCTCCACAAAGGTGAAGCCGAGCCACTGGCCCACGTTGCCGGTGGAGGCAATGCGGTCGTTCATGGTGGGGGTGAACTCGCTGCCTGCCGCCTTGAGCACAAGCCCGTAAAATTCCGGGGTGCACATCACCACGTTCGCCCGGCCCTTGGCCTTGACGATTTCGGTGCGGGTGTCGATGAGGTCGGATTTTACGTTGTCCTCTGTGATGGCGGCCGTTGCCGTGGCAGCCTTACCCTCCTGCACCAGACAGGCAATGCCGCTCTGCAGCCAGCCTTCCCGGCACTCCTGGATTCCCATGGCGAGATATTCGTTGCCCGCCGCAAACTGGACGGCCGCCGCCTGCACGCCGTAGATTTTCCGGGATTTCTGGAAGTTGTTGTTGAGCTGGATGGGGATGAGGGTGTCGGCCGCCGCCTCGTCGGTGAAGTCCCGCCCGGGCGTGCCCGGGGTCACCGCGCTCGTGGTCAGCTTGTGGACATAAATCTGGCCCGCCGGCCCGATTTCGTACTTGTCGGTGCAGGTCACGCCGGGCACCAGCACCGGGTTGTAATACAGATTCGGCTCCAGAATGGAGGAATACCGTTCATCCACGTTGAGGGAATTGTATTGGATGGCCATAAAGATTCTCCTTTACTTTTTTTGATAGAATGGGTTGTTGGCATAAAAGGCGTCCATTTGTTCCTGCTCGCTGGTTTTGCGCGGCGGCGGCGTACCGGGGCGCACGATTTCCGGCGCGGGTGCCGCGCTTTCGAACAGATACGCGTCGCTTTCCCGCAGGGCGTCCAGCTGCTCCTTGAGGCCCACGATGTGCCCGTCGTTTTCCTGCAGGGCATCGAGCTTGAGCGCACCGGCGACAACCGCCGGGTTTTTGGCACCCGCGTCCCGCAGTGCCGCCTTGAGCGCGTAGTCGAACCGGACGGCCCGCACCTTTTCTTCCGCGTCCTTTTGCAGCTGGCCGGCCTTGGCTTTCCACTCGGGGTCATAGCCCTCCAGTTTTTCGCTTGCCTGGGCAAGCTGTCCCTTCAGGCCGTCCCGCTCAGCAGCCAGTGCGTCGAACTTGTCCCGCCCGACATAGCCGCCGTCCTTGAGGTTGACCAGCTTGATACCGTCGGCCTTTTCCAGCTTGCCGGAAAACTCCTCGAAGGTCAGCGCGCCGCCCGCGAACAGGTCTTGCAGATAGTCGTACATGATGGTCCTTTCCCGCTCTCGATTTGATTTGTAAACGCGCGGCCACTCCGCGCCGGAGCGTCCCCGGCATTTAAGGCCCGGCCGGGGGAGGGGCAAATGGGTATAACAAAAGGACGGCGCCGAAGCGTCGTCCTTGTTGCCAAAGATATGCCGGTGTTAAGACACCTTTTTTTGCGGCGGTATAATCGCCCGCACATAAATATCCCGCACCCGCTCCCGGAACGCCGCTTCATCCAGCGTATCCGGATCGCCCGATCCGTACGGGTCATAAGCCGCACAGATCTCCGGCATTTCATCCATTATCCTGGCAAAGTGTGCGTCCTCTTTTTCAAGGGCCTCTTCTGCCTGCGCGAGAGCTTCCGGAAAAGCATAGGAGAATTCGCCCGCGTCGGCGGCCCCGTGCAGAAAATTGGCGATCAGCAGCAGCAGTTTATTTTTCAACATGATAGTCCCTCCAATCGCTTTTGGGTTTTGCTCTCACAACAATGCCTATGACTTCGCCGGTGTCTGGAGCGGAAACCACCGCGATGCCGTCATAGAAGCGCACCAGCTTCCCGTCCGTCTGCTGATAATTGTGTTCGCTTTTGAGTATGGACAGCAGTTTTTCCCTGGAAAAATAAAATTTTCCTTTTCCGCTTTTTTGACCCAGGAACCGATTCAGTGCATGTTCGCGGAACGAATAGCCGGCTTCCCGAAAATACGTATATGCCGTTTTCATTCTTTCCCGGTATTCCGGAGTGTATGCTTCCGTCGCGTCTATTTTGGCAAACAGCTGCTCCTGCGTCATCCTATCACCTTGTTTCCTGCCTGCATTATACCCGATTTTTCTGGATTTTGCAAATGCTTTTGATGCCTCTGCGCGGCCAAAGCCTTCCACCCGTTCCCGCTCGGCCTGCCGCTTCAATCCGGTCTGCTCGAGAAAATCCCGCTGCGTTTTCTGCCACCCGGCCAATTTCCCGGCCGCCTCGGCGGTGTCCAGACCGGCCGCTTCCATCGCCTTATATTCCCGCTTCCACCGGCGGATATGCCGCTCGATGGCCCGCTGCTTCTGCGATGCCTCGTATTCGGTCAGCTTTTCGCCGTTATAGGTGACCTTTTGGGCGTTCATCTCCTCCAGCTCGGCCGCCGTATAGGCCGGGTCGGACAGCCCCTCGAAGAAAGGAAAGTGGCTGTGCCGGCAATTCCATCCACCCAGCCCGGCGCCCGTCCCGTAGCCGGTTGCTTCCACAAGCGACGGGTATTTTTGGCTGTTGCCGCTGCGGCTGTACACCTTGCCCTGCCACCCGGCGTGGTTGGCGACGCCTTTCCCTGTACGGGCGCCTGCGTGGGCCGTTACCTCCACCAGATCGCTGTCCATTTCCTCTGCAAGTGAATCCTGCAGCCGCAGCGCCGCCTGGTTTGCCCCCGTGACCGCCGCCCGCCGGACCGCCACGTCCATGTGATCCACGTGCCCCGACGGGTATACAATGGATTCCACCCCCGCCGCCGACAAGTCCTTGACCGCCATGCGGACCGCTTCTTCCTGCGAAAACCCGCCGGACTGCACCTGCAGCCACGCGCGGTCAAGCGCCCGCTCGAACTGCTTGGTTGCCGTGTCCGCCGTGGTACCGGTGAGGTTCTCAAACAGGCCCTCCGTGTTCCGGATTCCGTCGTTTATCACCGCCTGCAGGGCGGGAGAAGCGGCCAGCTCCGGCGGCGATAGCCCGGCCCGCTTATAAATGGCCGCGTCCTGGCGGTACGCCTTGACGCCCGCCTCCTCCATCATCCGCTCAATCTCCCGGCGGCTTTTGCCCGTCTGCGCCGAAAGCGCCTGCATAATCCATCCGTGGCAGTTTCCCATCTCGGCCAGCTTGCGGTACTGCCATTGTGCCGCCGGGATGAAAAAATTCATGGCGGAAATGCGCCGGGCCATATCCGCCAGAATGTCCATCTCCACCTGAGAATACAGCTCCACGAGCGCCTGCGGCAAGGCGTCGATTTGTTTCGGCTTCAGCATCAGCCGTCACCGCCGAATCCCATCCACTCGTCGTCGGATTTCCTTGCCGCCGGAAGATAGGCCGCCGCGTCCTCCTCGGATACCCCGAAATACCAGCTCACCAGCTTTTCCGGCTTCAGGTATCCGCTGTCCGCCAGCATCTTCCGCCTCGAAAACTCGGTTCCCGTGTCCTCGAATATGCTGTCCCCAAAGGAGACGGATGGCTGCACCGCTCCGGCCGGCGCCAGCTTGTACAGCGTCGCATACACGTCATAGATATACAGTAGGTCCATCAATCCCTGCCGCATACCGCGCTCCTGGATGGCCTTGATCGTGTTGTAGGTGGTCTGGTCCTCGCTGATGACCTGCGTCGCCGTCATGCGGCCGCTTTTGACATCGAAATGGAACGTCCCCGGCGAAAAGCCTGTCTGGTTCTCCAGCAGGCGGCACTGTATGTCCAGCGCCTTCTGGTAGTCGTCTACGCGCAGCTGCGGGGTGTAATCGTCAAACGGCTTGCCCGCCTCGCCCATGTCCAGCGTCAGGTACAGGTCGGTCACCAGATCCCGCCTGGACAGACCGCGGCAAAGCGTCGTCTTTTCAAGCGCGCTCTTTTCCGGCAGGATGGCGTCGCGGTCCACGATCCGCTTGCGCTTGCCGGTGTGCATCTCGTGGAGAAGCTCGTTGTATATCCGGTCCAGCTCCTCCATCCCGTCGAGCGCCCGCGCATACAGGCTGACCGGCAGCCGGCTTGTCTCGTCCACCGTGTTGGCAAAGGGCATCTTCAGCTCGGCGAACAAGGGACGGTCAACCCCCGCCACTTTGGCGTCGGGTTCCAGTCCGGCCCATTCCGGCACTTCCGTCAATGCCAGTTCGCCGCCGAGCACGTCCCCGGCCGTATACCAGTAGGCACGGTTTTGTATGTAAAGCCCGTCCGGCTGCAGGTCAAAGGATTCGATGCGCACCACCCGGCGCCCGTACAGCGTGGCGAAATCGGTGAAAAAGCCCGCTTCGGTAACGCCGGCGCCGTTTATCCGCGTGGGGAAAATCCGGTCGGCCGGCACCACGTCGCACAGAATGTTCTTCCCGCTCGGAAAGGGCTTGACTACGACCCGCCCGCCGGCTCCCGCCAGCTGTACGGCGTTATGGAGCAGGGGATACACAAACCGTTCAAGCTGATCCTTTATCCACGCGGCCCTGGCAGAGCTTCCCGTTTCCAATGTGATTTCGCTGCAGGCCAGGGTGGCCATATACCCGGTCATGGATATGGGCATATTGGTCAGCCGCATGCCGTTCTCAATCCACACCGGTGTCTGATAAAACGCCAACAGCCAGGCGCGAATGGCCGCTTCCATCTTTTCCGATATTTGCAAATCCGGCTTTTCCGGCAGGTTCTTCCCCTGAAACATCGCTTTCGCCGCCTTCTTTATCCAGTATCCGACCATCACTGCCCCCTCCGCTTCCATATGGGCTCCGTGGCGTAGCGGACGGCGTCAATGTGGTGGTTGTTCTCGTCCGGGTATCCGCTCATCAGCTCGCCGTCCTTGGTGCGCTCGTATTCGTACTCCGCGAATTCCTTCCACGTATCCGGGCAGCGGGCCGGGTCAATCACAATGCGCACAAGCGACTGCAGCCATTTCATCGAATACTCCACGCTGCCGGGGCCCTTTTCCGCACCGCGGCAGAAAAAACCAAAATTTTTGTAGTCTGCCACGCTTTTCGGTTCGGCGCTGTCCGCCGTGATGCGGTCTTCCGGCGTCACACCAGCAGCCGACAGCATAGACGCCGTCTCCCGGTTGCCCTTTTTTCGGGCGGTGAGTTCGCCGTATATGTACAGCGTGCGCCTTCCCGCGTCGTAGTGCACCCGGTTAAAGGCCCACGGGTCGGGGTAATAGCCCCAGTCCACACCGCACAGCACCCGATCAAACCCGGCAATCTGCTCGTCGGCTATGGCCTCACCGGCCAGGTTCTCGAACACCATGCCGCCCGTGCCGTTGGCTTCCCCCAGGTATTCGTGGGCATAGGCCGCGGGGTTGGTCGCCTGTAAAAAGGCGGCGTCATCGAGGAACCGCTGTCCCAGCCATTCCGCCGGCACGCTGCGGTAGTCGCTGTGATGGATAAGCTGTCCCGGTTTATCCAATAAGCAGTATTTGTTTGCCCAGTTCATCACGCTGCGGGGCGGGTTGAAGCTCTTGAACTCCAGAGCAACCGGGCCGCCGCGCAGCACCGATTGCTCGATGTTGCGGATTTCCCCTTCTCCTGCAAATTGATCGAGTTCCTCAAAATGCAGCAGCCCGATATAGCCGAACGGCACCTTGATGGATTTGATTTTGCCGGGGTCGTCCGCGCCGAAGAACAGGATCTTTTGTCCCGTAGAACGATAGGTGATTTCCATGGGCGAGACGGTCAGCTTGAATCGATCGGCCAGCCCCAACGCCGATATGGCCCACACATACTGAGCAAAGACAGTGGTGCGCATCGTGTTGGCCACCTTGCGGACCACCACGGCGTGGATATCCGGGTGAAGGAGAAGCTGCAGCACCATTTCCACCGATACGAAGGAGGATTTCGTGGACCCGCGCCCGCCTTTGAGGACAAACTGGTTGTGTGTTTGGCTGCGGATGGCCGCATGAACCGGTTTGAAAGAAGGGGCCAGAAGGCGGCTCAGTTCAATAGTCGTCAACAATCCGCACCCCTTCGCCTGTTTCGACCCGTTCCGGCTTATCCCGCCATTTATCCGGCCGCCTGTTTTTAAGCCAGAAAATCATCGCCGTGACATCACCGCCAAGCGCCTTGGCCAGCAAAGCATTTTCCACCTCGTAGTCCACGATCTCTTTGCCTTTTTTTAGGGCCTCCGCTATCTCCGGGTATTCTTTTGCCCATTTGTACAGCGTGGACGCGGCAATCCCCATGTTGTGCGCTATCTGTTCGTTGGACAGGCCGTCCCGCGCCCATCCGTTCAGGACGGTCAGCTGCTCCGGCGTCCTCCACTCGTTATATACTCCTTTTGCCACGCTCACCATCCTCGCTAAATTGCTGTTTGCGTTATACCTCGTCCCAGACGTCTGGGTTTTGGTCTGGCGTCCAGACGTTGGCGTCCATAAGCGATTTGTACAGCACGTCTTTCCACCATCCGTATTCGCCCATCGCAAATGCCGCTGTCGATGTGATAACCTCCGGGATAATCCTGTACCCCTCTTTATAGGCGATGTCCTCCCACAGAGTTGGCGCGTTATCCGGATTATTATCTTCGGTGTCCCATAAATCCGAGGCGGCCTTTTTGACAACGCCGTTCCAGTTGATGCGGGTGCCGCCTTTGATAAGCTCCCCCGTGTAATACATTCTGGGCAACACATCGGAGGCAGTGGATACCGCTTTATCATCCATTTCGGCTGAACCAGCGAGTACGAGCTTTCGGAAAGCAACGGCTTCTGCTCTTGTCATACTTGCTCACCTCCCGTGATGATGCTGAGGGCTTCCGTATCCATAACGCTTTGCGTCATATACTCCGGGAGCCTTCCCGTTTCTTCATACGTATAGGGCGCGTTTTCTATGTCGATAGCTTCCGTATACTCCACGCCCGTTTCCGTCTGCCGGATAAGATACCCCATGTCTGAATAGGTACGGTACAGCTTTACGCCGTCCGTCCGTTCCCGGTAAAACTCTGTTATAATCATGTCGGTTCCTCACCCGTTATAATATGGAGTGCTTCGGTGTCGGAGATTAATTCCCTGTTGGCACGGCCAGAAGCCCAAAATGAAGCTGTATTATCTAAAATTTTATATAAGCTGTAACCGTCCAGAGTACCCACAAATTCAAGTCCTTCTGGGGTAACGGTAACCATATCGCCGTTGTATTTAAGTCGTATAGCAGTGCCTTTAACAGCGTTTGTTATAACCGTAGAATTCTGAAAAAGGGTAATGTATTCCGCGTTCATTGTACCGCCATAGTAAGGCATGTCGTCATACGTTATAACGATAAATTCGGAAGATTGAACGTAGTGTACACCGATAGTCAACTCGCAAAGCTCCACAGAACCGCCGCTTGGGATACTCTCAATAGCGGCAGGCATATCCGCTAACGGGATAAGGTCTGTACCGCCTGTCTTGGCTCGAATGGCATTTCCAATTGCCGTGAGTTTATCAGTAAGAGCCATTCTCGACCTCTCCTATCATTTGGTCAACATAATTTTTTGTCGCGAAATTTAGCTTTGTTTGATCAACCCTAAGCATCAGTAAAGAGCCATTAGCTACCATATATATAGAACCGTCGTCCGAAAAAAAGGTAACGGCATTGTTGTTATCTGGAGTTAACCAAGATTCTGCCAGGTTAATTCTTGAGATTGCCGAGCTGACGCCGCCTGCCTCGATCTGCTCCACAAGCGCAGCATAGCCGTCCAGCTTGGTGGTGCCCGGCACCGTTACGCCCTTGGCCGTTATGGCACTTGCAAGGTCGGATTTGGCCGCATTAAGGCGGGACACCTCACTTTGTACGCTCATGCGCGCACCTCCTTAAATGGCGGCCAGAGCCTGCTCTATGCTGTCGGTCAGCGTGACCGTGCCGGTGCCGCTGTGATACCCAGCCGGAACCGTGTAGCTCGTGCCGTTCATGCCGTCGATGGTGCCGGCCACCGCGCCGTTGTTGACCATGGTGCCCGCGGTTTCCGTGCCGTTTGCGCCCACAAACACCTTGTTGGCCAGCACGTCGGCCGCCGCTGCCGTCACGCCGGATACGTCCGCATAGTTGGCCGGGATGGCGCCCACCTTGACCGCCGACAGGCCGTCATAGCCCTCGTCCGCCGTCACCGTCTGCTCCTGCTTGGTCGGCGTGACGCTCTTTTCCTGCAGGCTGACGCCCTCGCCCGCGTAGCTGCCCGTGACGCCCAGGATGGTCACGCCCGATTTGATGTTTTCCTGGATGATTTTCGCCTGCTCCGCGGCCGCAATCTGCACCTTGCCCTGGCCGTTGTGGTAGCCGGCCGGCACGGCGTACTGCTGCGCCACGGCCGCAATGTTGCCCTGCACGGCGCCGTTGTCCGCGATGCCCTCCACCGCCGCGACGCAGTCCTCCAGCTTGCCGGAGCTTTCCGCCAGCCCCATGCCCACCAGCTTGGTGCGCAGGTCGTCGCGCAGCCCCTGTATACGGGTTACTTCGGTTGCAATGCTCATCTTGTCGTCCTCCTTAAATATTGGCCAGCAACGCCTCGACGTTGCCGAGCTGTACATACACCGCGCCGGACGTCACCGGCTTGGTATTGTCCTCCTCCACCTCGGTGGCCGTGTCCACGGTCAGCTTACCGTCCACAATCTTGAGCCCGTCCCCGATGGCGTACCCGCTTCCCTCCGGCAGAGGGATATCCGATTCCTCGTATTCGTCGGTATCCGGGTTCCAGATCATCCACATGCCGTT
>CDZV01038788.1_pt1 | contig 18990 bp, 16 predicted proteins | sample 554851 | NCBI WGS metagenome assembly CDZV01 (sample SAMEA3182090, study PRJEB8094) | gut metagenome | biome: human; feature: gut; material: Stool; isolation source: human stools | place: Canada | collected 2013-03-12
CGCCTGCGAGCGCCCGCGGTGCGGGAACGGGTAAGCGGGGACTAGCCCAGAGTTCGCGGCCTTTGCCTCTAACTTTTGCAGAAACTACCCAGGAGTTCGCGGCCTTTGCCGCGAACTCTTTTTTACCACTGGGACACGTCGGTGCCGAGATCCCGGCCCAGATCGCAGGTATACCGCCAGCGCACCACGTCGCCCGCCTTAAGGGTATACTGGCTGCAGCCGTAGTTGGGGAACACCCCGTTGACGTCGTACATCCAGCCCGACATGTCGCCCGCGTCCTTTTCATACAGGTTGTGGATCGCCTCGATATACTGGCTGTTCAGCGCGGGGACCGACCGGAAGGCCATGTGAATCCGGTTCTTTTTGGTCTCCCGGTTGAGCAGGTCGAACACGGTGTCCCCTTCCTCAAAGAGTACGGTGCGCTCCGAAAGCAGCACGCCGTCCGCCGGCACCAGGCCCCGCTTGGCCGCCGGCAGCTTGTCCAGGCTGCCGAGCAGGGTGGTGCAGTCGATGGACAGGGTGCAGGTCAGCGGCTGCGGCACCGCCGGCGCCGTGCTGACGGTGCCGGCGGTGGTCGCCGCGGTGGCGGCCGGCGCGGTGCTCGGGGAGGTGCCCGCCGGTGCGGACGGGGGGGAGGCGGGATTCGCCGTCGTCCCCGGCGCCGGGGCGGAAGCGTCGCCCGCCGTATCGGAGGCGGAGGCCGTTTCGGTGGATTCGCCCGAAGCGGCGGTGTCGTGCGCGGCCGCCGTCTCCGCCGGCGCCGTGCCGGCGGAGAGGCTCTGGGAGGATACGGGCGGGACGGAACCCGCGGCATCTTCCGGAAATTCTATTTTACAGCCTGCGAGCAGGCACGTCAACAGACCGAAGGCGCAAAACAGCGCCGCTAATCGTTTCATGGGCTCCGCCTTTCTCGGGATACGCGTGTATGGAGTGCTTATCCCCTTTGTTTTCTCACAAGCAGCAGCGTGCCGGCACACACCAGGCCGAGCAGCAGCACCGCCGCGGGGAAGGAAACGCCGGTGTCCGGTACGGCATCGGGGGTTTCGCCGGGAACCGCGCCGGGGGTCTCATCGGGCTGCTCCTCCGGCGCGGCGGCCGCACTGAGGAAATAGGCGGAGCAGTGGGTGATGGTGAAGGAGGCGCGGCCGTCTTTCACCGTGGCCTCACCCGCCGGTTCCGCCGTGCCGGCGGCCGGATCGTAAGCATACAGGGTATAGGCGCCGTCCGCGAGGTTCACGGCTACCTCCACCTGCGCCTTGCCGGGCAGGGCGCCCTCGTGCGCAAAGTGCAGCACCACCGCGTCGGGGGCCAGTTTGCGAATCGCCGCGGCGTACGGCGAATCAAAGGAAAGGCCGGTGGCAAAGGCAAGGTCGGGGCGGGTGATGTCCCGGCCGTCAAAGGTGATGGAATAGGCGGCGTCCCCCGCCTGGCCCTCCACCGTGTACCGGCGGTCGGAGCCGTACAGGCTGCCGAACAGGTCGGCTTCCACCCGGCCGGCCTCCAGCCCGGCCAGGATTTTCCGTGCGTATACCACGTCGTCGTAATAGGTGACGTGCTTTCTGTCCGGTTCGCCGATGGCCGCATAGGCGTCGGCCAGCTCCTGCACCAGCGCTTTGTCGGCCAGGGTGATGCCCAGGGGATCCAGCTCCTCAAAAATGCGGGCGTTCAGGTTGGCAACCGCCTTCTCGGCGGCGGCGATCCGCTTCTCAAGCTCTTCCAGGCGGGACGCGTCCACCAGGGCCTTCACCGCGTCGCTCTGGGCGTCGTAGAGGGCGCGCACCGCGGCCACCGCCGCCTTGTCGTCGATGCATACCGCGTCGGCGGCCGGCAGGGCGGCGATTTTCGCCGTCAGCTCGTCCGCCATGGCCGCTTCCTTCAGCGCCTCAACCCGGGCGAGGGCGGCGCGCAGCGTGTCCGCGTTGTCCACGAGCGCCTGCCCCTCTTCGGACAGGGCGGTGAAGCGCGCGTACAGGGCGGTCAGGGCGTCGTCGTCCTCCAGCGTGACCGCGTCGGGGTCGAGGGCGGCGATGGCGGCGCGGATTTCGGCCGCCTGCTGCGTTTCGTCGCGCAGCGTGTCGAGGCGCTGCTGCATGGCCTGCAGCGCGGCCGCTTTGGTGACGGCCGCCTGCTGGGCGTCGTCCAGCGCGTCAAACCGGGCCTGCACCCGGGCGACGGCAGCGGCGTCGTCCAGCTGCACCGGGCCGTCCGCCTCCAGCCGCGCGATGGCGTTGTCCACGTCGGCGGCGGTATACTCCCCGGCGGCCGGATCGGTGTGCCGGAAGGCGAACAGCTTGGCCGAGTCGTTTATGTAATAGAGATTGCCCTGCGCGTCCACCGTCACCGACTGGGTGCAGTAGTTCTGGTTGGCCGTCTCGGGCGTGCCGATGACCGCATAGTCCGGTTCGGTCTGCCCCTGCTTATCCGCGATGCAGACAAGGCCGGAGGGGCGGCTGTACTGGGTGACGTAGAGGTACACCTGCCAGCCGTTTTCCGGCGTGGCATAGGCGGTGGTCAGCACGGGCGAGGACTGGGTCGCCACGTCCTCGATGCGGTAAATGACCTCAAGCGTTTCGGCGTCGAGCACGGCAAAGCCGTCCCCCGACTGGATGCCGCCGCCCCCGACGTACACCCGGCCGCGGTACACCACCGGGCTGGAGGTGATGTCGGTGCCGAGCCGGATACTTTGGAGGGTCAGCTCGTCAAAGGTGTGATCAGGATTCACCCGCACCGAGAAGAGATAGCCGTGGTTGGTGGTGGCGAAAAGGCGGCGGGTGGTGGGATCGTAATGCACGGCGCTGCGCACGCTGCCCGCTTCGTCGCCGAGGGACAGGGTGTCGTACACCGCGTCGGTGGTCAGGCTGTGCAGCACCAGCTCGCCCGCCTCGCCCGCGAAGGCGATGGCGCCGTCCGCCACCGCCCCGGCGCTCCAGTAGTAGCCGGCGGCCGCGTTTTCCGGCCGGTAGGTCCAGACGGGCTGCTTGACCTCGTCCGTTTTGGCGGGATCGTCATCCGCCGTGGTGAAGCAGGCAAAGGCGCCCTTTTCGGCCCGGCCGCTGATAATGCCGCTGGACGCGCCGACATAGATGTGGCCATCGTGGTAGATGACGGGGCACAGCGGCTGCACCGACTCGCCCTCCCGGCCGATGGGCGCGCTCTGCCACACCATGTCGAGGGTCTGCGCGTCATAGGCGTAAATCACCGCGTTGCTGTTCACGCTGCGCGGCACGAAGATCAGGCCGTCCCCCGACCCGATGATGGAGAAGAACTGGCTGCCGCCCGGGCAATCGCCCGAGGCGAGCACCTCCCCCGTTTCGGGGGAGACGCGGTCGATGGTTTTCGTGTTGGCGTTGAGCAGGTAGAGGGAATCGCCCACGGCGACGGGGCTGCCCGCCGCGGAGAACCAGCCGGAGCCGAAGGCCATCGTCCAGGCGAGCGTCACCTCGTCGGCGGTGCGGGGTGTTTTGGCATCGGTGATGCCGGGGGTGTCGTACCCGCCGCGGAACTGCGGATGGCCGAGGGTGACGGTTTCGGCGGCCGGGACGGCTGGGGTGTCGGCCGTTTCCGCCCCCGCGGAAACGGAAGGCGCCACGGAAAGCGCCAGCACGGTGCCCGCCAGCACCAGGCCGGCCAGGCGTTTGCGAAGAGACATGCGCGTTCATCCTTTCTTTTCACCGAAAACGGGCAAGGCTGTCCCCGGGCGTTCCGCGATCCGCCCCGGCGGGGGCGGATCTGTCTTGTCCGGTTTCGGCGGTATAAAAAAGAGAACCGGCATCGGCCGGTTCTCACACCAAAGCGGACGGACAGCAGGCGCCCGCCCTCACCGTGATCTCCCGCCGAAATCCGCTGAACATGCGACGGGCGGCAGGTCTCCTGGCTTGAAATCCTCCTACTGGCTTCGCCTTCCCGGATGCGGAACACGGCATCCAGTGACGCGGGATATTCCCGAAAAAGCGTTCGTCCTTCTTACAGTAGCGGGGGCTGCCGCGGATTTGCACCGCGTTCCCTATTAATGCGCGTCAAGCGCAACCGCCTCGTCGTGCTATTCTCTTTTTTCAGGCGTCACCGCGGTCCGGCGGTGACGTCCCTATTGTAGAACAACCCGTTTCCCTTGTCAAGCGGCGGGGCGCGGCCCCGAAATATCTTCCAAAAAGTCGCAAAATCCGGACGCTTTTCCCGCCGGCGCCGCTGTGCTATACTATAAGGAGATATACCCCCGGCCGACACAGGGCGGCCCGCCCGCGGCTTTGGCCGCCGGCTGCTCCTGCCGGGCGGGGGAACGGAAAGGAAGAAACGCCATTGCGCAGCGAAGAGGAGATGTTCCGTCTGATTCTGGACACCGCCCGGGCGGACGAGCGGGTGCGCGCCGTCCTGCTCAACGGGTCGCGTGCCAATCCCGCCGCCCCGCGGGACGCCTTTCAGGATTACGACGTGGTGTATGTGGTGACCGACACGGCCCCCTTTGCGGCCGACCCCGGGTATATCCGGGTGTTCGGCGATCCCGTCATGGTGCAGATGCCCGAGACCCTGCGCGATCCCTTCGGGGACGGGCGGTTCATCTGGCTCGCCCTGTTTGAAGACGGGGTGCGGGTGGATCTGCAGGTGCAGCCGGTGGATCGCTTCCGCGCCATGCAGGGGGATGACAGCGAAACGATCCCCCTGCTCGACAAGGACGGGATACTGCCCGCCTACCCGCCGGCGAGCGACCGGGACTACCATCTGCGGCCGCCGACGGCACAGGATTACGCCTCCTGCTGCAGCGATTTCTGGTGGTGCCAGCAGAACGCGGCCAAGGGGATCCGCCGGGACGAGCTGCCCTATGCGGTGACCATGCTGCAGCGGTATGTCCGGGACAGCCTCGAGGAAATGATCGGCTGGTTCATCGGGGTGCGGCACGGGTTCGACCGGTCGGCGGGCAAGGCGGGCAAATATTTTAAGCGGTATCTGGACGCGGAAACCTACGCCCGGTACCTCGCCACCTTTTCCGACGCGGATCCCGCCCGCCTGTGGCGGGCGATGGAGGAAATGGGCGGGCTGTTCCGCGATCTGGCCCGCGCGGTGGGGGATCGCTTCGGCTTTGCCTACCCCGAAGAGGACGACCGCCGCATGACCGCGTACCTCGCCCGGGTGCGCACGGGGGACTGGCCGTGACCGCCCGGTGGCCGGCGTTTGCCGGCGCGATATTCGACCTGGACGGCACGCTGCTCGATTCGATGGGGGTGTGGGAGGCGGTGGACGCGGCCTTCCTCTCCCGGCGGGGGCTGGCCGTGCCGGCGGATTACGGGCGCAGCGTCGCCCATCTCGGCTTCCGGGAAACCGCGCTGTACACCATCGGCCGCTTTGGGCTGGCCGAATCCCCCGAGGCGGTCATGGACGAATGGCGGGCCCTCTGCCGGGAAGCGTATGCCCACTCGGTGCCGCTCAAGCCGGGGGCGGGCGACTATCTGCGGCGGCTGAAGGCGCGGGGCGTCCGGCTGGCCGTGGCCACCGCCTCCCAGCGGGAGCTGTTCGGGCCCGCGCTGCGCCGCACGGGGGTGGCGGATCTGTTCGACGCCGTCGTGACGGCGGACGAGGTGGCGCGGGGCAAGGGCTTCCCCGACATTTACCTGCTCGCCGCCGGCCGGCTGGGCCTTTCGCCGGGGGAATGCGCCGTGTTTGAGGATATCCTCGCCGGTATCCGCGCGGCGCGGGAGGGCGGCTTTTTCACCGTCGGGGTGGCCGACGCCTCCAACGCGGCCGAGCGGGAGGCGCTGCGCGCTGCGGCGGACGCCTGGCTGGAGGATTTCGCCGCCGCGCCGTGAGAAAAAGGGGGCGTTAGGCGGTCCCGTCCCTCCCTTCCCCGTGCCAGAAGGCGCGCACCTGCGACGGGGTGAGGGAAGCGGCGAAGGCCCGTTTCAGCTCCAGCAGCCCGTGCAGCTGGTGCACGATTTCGTACAGCACCGCCCGCGTTTCAAATTCCTCCCGCGTGGCGGGCAGCGGGCTTTGATGGAACCCCCGCCGCAGCGCCGCCAGCTCGTCCAGGAGAGCGGCGGCGTTGTTGTATTCGTGGAGGGAGCGGGCCACCTGCCGCATGAAGGCGGCCACCGCCCGGGCCTGGGCGGGGACGCTGGCCAGCCGGGGCAGGTCGTCCGCCATGGCGGACAGCACGTCCCACTGCCGCCGGCGCAGCTCCACATACTGGGCGTAATAGCGGGCGTCGGCCCCCCAGCTGTTGTCCCGGTGGGCGTCGGCGCGCCGCCGGGCGGTTTCCAGCAGCCGGTCCAGCGCCGCCAGCTCCTGCCGCGGCGAAAGGCTGCCCCCGCCGTGGGTTACCCGGTCGGCCAGCTCATACAGCACCCGGCGCAGCCCCTCGTCGATCCGCTGCTGGTCGGCGCGGATGGCGCGGATCTGCCGCGGCATGTACAGGTTCAGGACGATGCCCATGAGGATCCCGATGCCCATCAGGGCCAGCTCGTTGGCCGTGCCGGCCAGGGTCATGCGGCCCGCGCCCCAGAAGTGCAGCACCAGCACGGTGCTCATGGACAGGCCGTCGGTCAGCCCGCCCAGCTGGCACACGGCGGCAAACAGCAGCAGAAACAGCCCGAGCCCCCACAGCGTGTAGCCGGCCAGCCGGAAGGACAGCCAGCTGAGGGCGATGGCGGCCAGAAAGGCGCACAGCCGCTTGCCCGCCAGCCGGAAGGTGTCCCGGCGGGTGTTCTGAATGCTCAGCAGGGTGATGGTGACCGCCGAAGCGGGATACTGCAGCTGCAGAAAGTCCGCCGTCCTATAGGCGATGCAGCACCCGACGGCGATTTTGAACACTTTGGACAGGATAACCCGGTCCCGGAGCATGGCCGTGCGCATGCCGCCGCCTCCCTCGCGCGTATGATAATAGGTATAGCATGGGCAGGCGGGCGGCGTTTCATCCCGGTTATGGGGAAAAAGGGGAGGCACGGCGAAATATTTTTTATCCTGTCGACAAAATTCGACAAAATAGGGGATGTTTCGCCATTTGGGTGGTGTATACTGATGTCGTATCCAAAATAAAGCGGTAGGAGGATGTCAAATGAAAAAGATCACGGTACAGCTGTCGGCACTCATGGAAAAGCTTGAAGGGATGAAGCAGGACGGAATGGAATTCGTGGAGTTGGATTTCGTGGACAAGTCCATCGACTGCGGCCAGATTTGTCCGGCTTTTATCAATCTGTTGGGCATCCGGAGAACGATGGACGAGTACATCGTCGACTATGGCAGCGTGGACGAGATTTCGGCCGCCGACATCGACCAGTAAAGGAAACATACCCCCCTGAGACGCACAAGGGAGTCCCGGCCGGACGGCCGGGGCTCCCTTGTGCGTTGTGTGCGGCCGGTTCAGTCCGGCATGGTTTTGAGAAAGCGGGTGAAGATCTCCACGTGGAGCGCCTCGTCCAGCGCCAGACGCCGGAGCACCGCGGCCACGCCGGGATCGGTCATCTCGGCCGCCGCCGTGCGGTAGAATTCCGCCGCCTTCTGCTCGTCCGCGATGTTGCCCAGCAGCACGTGGCGCACCTCCTGGCAGCAGCTGATCATCCCGCCGTTCCAGGAAATGCGGCCGCCCCGCTGTTCACAGGCGAAGCGGGGATCCCCGCCCAGCAGCACGATGAGCCGGCCCAGAATATCCAGGTGGTGCATCTCCACCTGGGCGATGCGCCGCACCGTGTCGGCCAGTTCCGGTTCCCGCTTGGCCAGGGTCCAGTGCTGGTATTCGTAGGCGGCGACGGCGCTCAGCTCGCTTTTGGGGCAGGCGAGCCCCTGGGACAGCTTCATGGCGGCGCGCAGGTTGGGGCCGGATACCCGCAGCGGCGGATACGGCGCGGGATCGGCCACAAGAAAGGGTGGTTTCATAGGGGGCACCTCCGGTGTGATGGTACAGCCAGGGCGCAGGCTGTCTGGCGGCGGGCTTCGCCGCGATCCGCCCGGGAAAGACCCGTTTCGCGGGGCAGCGCGAAAGGCGGGGCGCGGCCCGGACACCGGGAGATATATATGCGGGGCGGCCGGCGCATATGCCCTCCAAAAAAGGACGAGTTTTCCCGCATATTCGACAGGGCCCGGCCATATAGTACAATACAACCATCACCCGGAAAGAGGGAGACCGTATGTACATCATCCTCCGCCGCCGGCATATTGCCGCCGCGCTGTGCGCCTGCCTGGCGCTGATCCTTGTCCCCGCTGCCGCCGTCCGCCTGGCCGGGCAGCCCGCTGCGGCGGCCGCCGCCAAGGCCGCCGACAACTGGGGCCTCAGCTTCCCCAGCCCCGGCGAGCCGCCCGTGGGCAACGCCGCCCCCGCCTATCTGCGGCAGTTCGACGCCTATTTTCTGGGGGACACCGCGCAGAAAAGGATCTATCTCACCTTTGACTGCGGGTTTGAAAACGGGCACACGCCCGCCATCCTCGATGCGCTGAAAAAGCACGGGGTAAAGGCCACCTTCTTTGTGGTGGGGCACTACCTCGAGTCAAGCCCCGATCTGGTGCGCCGCATGGTGGAGGAAGGGCACACGGTGGGCAACCACACCTATCACCACCCCGACATGTCCAAAATCGCCGACCCCGCCGCCTTTCAGGAGGAAATACAGTCGCTGGAGGCGCTGTATAAGGAGGTGACGGGGCAGGAGATGGTGAAGCTGTACCGGCCGCCCCAGGGCAAATACAGCGAGAGCAACCTCAAAATGGCCCAGCAGCTGGGGTACAAGACCTTTTTCTGGAGCCTGGCCTACGTGGACTGGTACACGGAGAAGCAGCCCACCGCCCAGCAGGCGTTCGACAAGCTGCTGCCCCGCATACACAACGGGGCGGTGGTGCTGCTGCACAACACGTCGGCCACCAACGCCGCCATCCTCGACGAGCTGCTCACCAAATGGGAGCAGGCGGGCTTCACCTTCGGCAGCCTGACCGATTTCTGAAGAGCCGGCGTATACGAAGAGCCCGTGCCCACGCGGCACGGGCTCAGCTTGTCAAAGAAGTCCCTTCGCAAAAAATCATACGCAAAAGGCGGTGGGAAAGCGCCTGCGAGCGCCCGCCGTGCGGAAACGGGTAAGCAGGGATTAGCCCAGAAAAAACATGGTTTCGTGCGCCAGCACGAAAGACGTGCCGTCCAGGCACGGCAATGTTTTTTCCGGGAGTTCACGGCAAATGCCGTGAACTCTTGCCGCGCCAGCGCCCCCAACTCTTGCCGCGCCAGCGCCGTAAACTTTCGCAGAAATGAGTCTGGAAAAACCGCGTCAGCGGTTTTTCCGGGAGTTCACGCCCTGGGGCGTGAACTCCTGCGCTGCTCCCGGCGCCGTTCGCCGGCCTCCCACTCGGCGCGTTCCTCCGGCGCGATGGTGTACAGGCCGGGCACCGGCGCGGGCTTTTCCTCCTCGTCGATGGCCACCAGCACGAGATAGGCCCGGTTGATGAGGGCCCGGTCGCCGCCCAGCTGCTCGACAAAGGTGTCCACCCGCACCTCCATTGACGTGCGGCCCACCCAGGTCACCCGCCCGAGCAGCAGCACCGTGTCGCCCGCGTGCGCCGCCGCCCGGAACTGCAGGTTATCCACCGCGGCGGTGGTGACGTTTCGCCCGCTGTGCCGCCGGGCGGCCACCGCGGCCACCACGTCAATCCATTCGAGCAGCCGGCCCCCGAACAGCCGGCCGTCCGCGTTGCAGTGGCCCGGCATCACAATCTGCACCTGCTCGGCGAGCGATTCGCCCACCGTTTTCATCGGCCGCTTTTCCATATGGCACCCTCTCCTTTACCGCCGGCGGACAAGCCTTCTGCCCTTCAGTATACCACGTCCGCCGCCCCCAAACCAGAGCCTGCGCACAAATTTCCGTTGAAATGGCGCGCGGTTCATGGTATACTTATCCGCGGACAAAGCGTAAGCAGAAAAATCACACGATAAACACACAACTTTTATAGACTGTTTACAAATGCCCGTCCCGGCTCCGCTACAATTAAATGTGACGAGCTGCGGCGCGGCCCTGCTGCGCCTGACGATAACAACAGGAGGGAATGCAACACCATGATCGAGGTACAAAACCTGACGAAGCGATATGGCAGCCACGTTGCCGTGGACAATATCAGCTTCACGGTGGACGAAGGCGAGATACTCGGCTTCCTGGGGCCCAACGGCGCCGGCAAATCCACCACCATGAACATTCTGACCGGCTATCTGTCGGCCACCGACGGCTTGGTGAAGATCAACGGCCACGACGTGCTCGAGGAGCCCAACGAGGCCAAGCTCAACATCGGCTATCTGCCCGAGCAGCCGCCGCTGTATCTGGACATGACGGTGCGGGAATACCTGGACTTCATGTATGAGCTGAAAAAATGCGTGCTGCCCCGCGCCCAGCATATCGCCGAGATCTGCCGCCTGGTCAAGATTCAGGACGTGTACGGCCGGCTGATCAAGAATCTGTCCAAGGGCTATCGGCAGCGCGTCGGCTTTGCCCAGGCCCTCATCGGCAACCCGCCGGTGCTGATCCTGGACGAACCCACCGTCGGCCTCGACCCCAACCAGATCATCGAGATCCGCTCGCTCATCAAGGGCCTCGGCAAGCATCACACCGTGATCCTCTCCTCCCATATCCTGCCCGAAGTGGAGGCGGTGTGCGACCGCATCGTGGTCATCAACAAGGGCCGCATCGCCGCCAACGACACGGCCGAGAACCTGTCCAAAAAATATTCCAGCGACCGGCGCATTCTGCTGCGCGTGGCCGGGCCCAGCGCCGAGGTGGCGGCGCTGCTCTCCCGCATCGACGGGGTGGACAGCGTCACCGCCATGGGCGAGCGGGAGCCGGGCATATACGAGTTCGCCCTCGAGGTGCAGGACGGCAAGGATATCCGCCGCGACATGTTTGAGCGCCTCGCCGCGCGCAAGTGGCCGATGATGGGCCTGCGCTCCATGGAGATGACGCTGGAGGATATCTTCATCGCCCTGACCCGCGAGCAGGCGCCCCAGGCAATCAAAGGAGGGAAGCACGCATGAGTGCGGTATTCAAACGGGAGTTCCGGACCTTTTTCACGTCGCCCATCGGCTATTTCGTGCTGGCGCTGATATTTGCGCTGTCCGGCTTTTTCTTTTATTATTATAACATGAGAGGGCTTCTCGCCGATCTGACCGGCGTGTTCAGCAGCGTGTTCTCCTATGTCATCATGCTGGTGCTGCCCGTGCTGACCATGCGGCTGCTCAGCGACGACAAGCGGCAGAAAACCGACCAGGCGCTGCTCACCGCCCCGGTGAGCCTCACGGGCATCGCGCTGGGCAAGTTCTTCGCCGCGCTGCTCATTTACGCCATCGGCATCGCCATCACCCTGGTGTTCGCCATCATCATCGCCTTCCAGGTGACGCCCGACTGGCTGGTCATCATCGGCAACTACCTCGGCCTGCTGCTGCTCGGCGGCATGGTCATCGCCATCGGCCTGTTCATTTCCAGCCTCACCGAATCCCAGTTCATCGCGGCGCTCGTCACCTTCGCGATCTCCTTCATCCTCGTGATGATCGACAACGTCGGCAGCATGTTCTCCAGCGCCACCTGGCTGCAGCCGATTGTGGAGTTTCTGTCGGTCTATTCCCGGTACAACGAGTTCACCAACGGCATCATCCAGTATGACAACGTGATCTTTTTCCTGAGCATGCAGGCCCTGTTTGTGTTCCTGACCGTTCGGGTTCTGGATCGCAAGAGATGGAACTGAGGGGAGGAGCAACGACATGATAAAGGACAACGGTTTCGAGACGAGCGGCAACGGCGAGCTCGAAGAAGAGCTGCTCGACGCCCTGCATAAGAAGGGGCTTGTCCCCGACGGGGAAAGCGCGCAGGAGGAGGAGGCCGCCGCGGAGGAAGCGATTGCGGCGGAGGAAGCCTCTGCCGCCGGAGAGGCCGAAGAAGCGGCCCCCGCTGAGGAAGAGCCGGCCGCGGACGCCGCCGAAGACGAAGCGGCCGCGGAGGAGGCCGAGGCCGAAAAGGCGGGCAAGAAGAAAAAGGCCAAAAAGGAGAAGACAAAGCGGTTCAACAGCCGCCGCCTGCGCTATGGCAGCATGGCGACGGGGGTGACCGCGGCGGCCGTGGTGCTGGTGGTGATACTCAACGTGGTGGTGGGTATTCTGTCCGACCGGTATCCGCTCAACCTCGATCTGACCCAGGACAAGATGTTCACCCTGACCGAGAACAGCGTGGAAATCGCCCAGTCCATCGATAAAGAGGTGCAGGTGCTCGTCTTTGCGGATGAGCAGTATTTCGAGAGCCCCAACGCCCAGCTCGGCGAGGTGGGCGACCTGTTCCGCGAGCTGTACACCGCCCTGCAGCAGTACGGCAGCCATTCGGGCGGCAACGTGACGGTCCAGTACATCGATCTCAACGCCAACCCCACCCTGGCCAGCACCTATGAAGAATACGAGCCCATCGATTTTGACGTGGTGTTTGTCTGCGGCGACCGGTTTAAGAAGGTCAACGTGCTCAACGACATGGCGGAGAGTTCGCAAGACCAGTACACTGGCTCGTACTCGCTCACCTCCAAGGTGGAGCTGACCATCGCGTCCCAGATGCGCAACGTCACCAACGACAATCCCAACGTGGTGGCCGTTTTCACCGGCCATTCCGAGCTGGACGGCGCGGTGGACACGCTGCGGGATTTGTACGAGGTCAACGGCTATGAATTCCAGGAAGTGAACCTGGCCACCAACACGGAAATCGACGAGAACGCGACGGTGGGTCTCATCGCCGCGCCGGCCAACGATTTCTCCCAGGCCGAGGTGGAAAAGCTGCAGAAATGGCTGAACAACGACGGCAAGCTGGGCCGCAGTCTGATGGTGTATGTCAACCCCAACGGCAACTGCCCCGAGCTGTACAACTTCCTCAACGTGGAATACGGCATCGAGGTCACCAACCGCATCGTGTATGAAACGGACAGCGGCCGCATTCTGGGCGTCGGCACCAGCCTCGCCGACCTGGCTGACACCGATTTCACCACCGACATCAGCGGGGAAAGGGCTGTGGCCGCCGTGAACGCGGTGCAGCTCATCACCCATTTTGAGAACGACACCTCCCTGTCCACCTACAACGTGGACATCATGACCTTCCCCGAGTCGGCCGAGCTGATCGTGCCCGCCGAGGAGGGCCAGACGGAGATTAAGACGGAGAAGGCGGACGAATACCCCATCGTCGGCATGGCCGCCGCCGTCAAATACACCTATGTCGATAACGAGCCGGTGGAGACCAACGTGGTGGTCAACGGCAGCATCTACATGCTCAACTACCTGCAATACCCCAACTGGAGCAATGAGGATCTGCTGCTGAATACAATGAACACCATAACGGGCGCGGAGGATACCATCAACGTGTCCACCAAGTCGCTCGACGCCGAGATGCTGCAGTTCACCCAGCTGACCGCCTGGGTGGTGGGCCTTGGCGTCTTCACCATCGGCATTCCGGTGCTGATCCTGGTTATCGGCCTCGTCGTCTTCCTCAGGAGGAGGCATTTATGAGTAAAGGCAAGCTGAGCAAACGCGCGCGCACCCTCCTCGCGGTGTGCGCGGCGGTGGTGGTGCTGGCGGGGGCGCTGACGACGCTGCTGCTCCTGCCCGCACCCGAGGATTCCGCCTCTTCCGGCGAGACGTCGAGCACGCCCGCCATCACCGTCGTCGACCGGTCCAAGGACGCCGAGGGCGAAACGGTGGAAAATCCCGTCAAGTCCATGACCATTCAATTGGAGAGCGAGGAAATCGCCTTCATCACGGGCGAGGACGGCGGGCTCATCGTGGAACAGTACAAGGATCTGGAGCCCGAGACCTATGAGCTGAGCGCCCTCGCCTCGCAGACGGCGTCCATTACGGCGGTCAAGGATTACGGCGCGGTGGAGAACCCGGCGGATTACGGCTTCGACAACCCCACCGCCACCGTCAGCGCCACCTACCACGACGATTCCACCTTCTCCTTCGAGATCGGCAGCCAGACGCCGCTCAAGGACGGGTATTACCTGCGCGAAACGGGCGGGACCAACGTCTATGAGGTGGAAACCAGCGTGGCGGAAACCTTCACCGCCCCGTCGACGGATTACATCGGCACCACCCTGATGACCACGCCGGAGATCAAGGAGGACGACGACAGCGGCCAGGCGGTGCTGCGCGACATGGAGCTGAGCGGCACGGTCCGCGCCGATAAGCCCTTCGCTTTCCGGATGGTCACCACCGAGGACACCGATTTTTCGGTTTACACCTATATGATGACCAGCCCGTACCTGCGCGGGTGCAGCTCCGATAAAATCCAGAATTTGCAGTCCTTTACCGCGCTGACCGCCAGCAGTGCGGTCAAGGCGTATCCCACCGAAGAGGATCTGGCCGCCTATGGCCTTGACGAACCGTATTCGGTGGCCGAGCTGCACACCGCGGTGTCCACCCTGGTGGACGATCCCGATGCCTCCTCCTCCACCTCCAGCGGGGAAGAGGCGGAGCAGGTGACCTCCTTCTACAACGTCGCCGAGCATACCATCCGGGTGGGCGACACCGACGAGGACGGCAACTACTACGTGACGGTGGACGATATACCGGTGGTGTACCTGGTGTCCTCCTCCTCCATTTCGACGTGGGTGGAGGCGCAGTATGACGACCTGGCGGATTCGCTGCTCTTCATGCGGGACATCACCACGGTGAAGAACGTGTCGATCACCATCGACGGGGAAAAGACGACCTTCGACCTGACCCATTATCCCGACGAGGAAGATCGGGACGATATGATGGTGGTCAAGTCGGGGGATCAGACGCTGGATACCGCCTCCTTCCGTTCGCTGTACCAGAACCTAATGGGCATCACCCGATACGGGGCCGCGGAATCCAAGCCGACCGGCACCCCCGATGTGACGGTGGAGATTGTGCCCATCGAGGGCGACACCATACGGGTGGATCTGTATCAGAAGGACGCGAGCCTTTATACCTGCGTACAGGATACGGGCGAGTATTACGAGGTGAAAGCCAGCCTGGTGACCAGGATAATCGAAAACGTGCCCGACTATCTCGCCGGCGAGGAGATCGTCGCCAACTGATAAACCACACAAACAAAGCGAAGGCCGCACCCGAAAGGGTGCGGCCTTTTTCTTGGGCCTGCAGCAACGGCGCGGAAAAAAGACACTCTCTATATAGAAAGCGCCGTTTAGGCGCCGGCGGTTTACTGCGGGAAGTGGTCTGCTCATATGATACCATATGGTCTCTATTTTACTCTTCCCACATGATACAATCAAGTAAAAGATACCATATAGTATCATTTGGGGGGATATTTCCATGCAAAAGCTTTTACAGGATATACATATTGGGGGAAATTTACAAAGACTGCGAAAAGCGCGTGGCTTATCGCAGTCGGATATGGTGACAAAGCTGCAGCTGCTTGGGCGTTCCATGTCCAGAGCCAATTATGCCCATATTGAGCAAGGGGTCCGCAACCTTTACGTAAGCGATTTGCTTCTGTTTAAGGCAATACTCGACACGCCGTATGAAGAATTCTTCCGCGATCTCCCGCTTCCCGGAACGGATCCGCTTTGAACGCGCGTGCCGGCTCTCCTGAGCCGGGCGCGTGGCACACCGTCCGGCCTAACGCCGGTCCGCCGGGATTCCCGCCCTGTATCCGGCGAAACCCACGCCTGTAAGTCCCTCTGCCGGGCCGTGCGGACACAAAAAAGCCGCCGCCCGGGGAAGGGCGGCGGCTCGCAGTCGATGCGATGCATAAGCATTCCCTATATACACCTATGGCAATCCGCCAAAACGCTTTTGGACACGCTTGTATCTTCTTACAGATTCTCTTCCTTGGCGGCGAAGCCCAGCGCGAACGCCTTTTCGTTGACGGCCACCGTCTTGGGCGGCACGGTGCGGCGCACGATATCCAGCCAGCCTTCTTTGTCCAGGCCGGCGCCGTGCTCCCCGAGATACCGGGCCGCCAGGCCGAGCAGCACCACGTTGGTGGCCTTGACGCTGCCCGCCTCGAGGGCGAGGGCGGTGGCGTCCACCGCCTTGAGCTGCACGCCCTTGGCCGCGATGGCGGGGAGGATATCCTCCGGATAGGACGCCTTGCCCATGATGACCGGCATGGGATCGATGCGCTGGGTATTGGTGATGAGAATGCCGCCCGGCTTGAGCCACGGCAGCCAGCGCGCCGCTTCCAGCTGCTCGAAGGCCAGAATCATGTCCGCCTCCCCCTTTTCGATGAGGGAGGAATGCACCTTGTCGCCGTAGCGCACGTAGGTGACCACCGAGCCGCCCCGCTGGGACATGCCGTGCACCTCGCTGACCTTGACGTCAAACCCCTGTTCCACAAACGCCGCGCCGAGCAGCTTGGAGGACAGCAGCGTCCCCTGTCCGCCCACGCCGACGATCAGAATGTTTTTCACTGTATTGGCCATACCATCCATGTCCTTTCCTTAACCGAAAGCCGGCCGGGCGCACCCCCGGGACACGCCGCCGCACGGGCTTCGGTATTTATCGGATTGTGTCCGGCTCCCCGTGGTCGCCCGGAGCCGGGAACTTCGCCTTTGTGCCGCCCCGGTGCGAAACGCCGTGCCCGCCAAGCCGGCTGACCGGCGAAGCGGAACCCGCTTCGGGTATTCCAGCCGCCGGCGGATGGCGGCCCGCCGGAAGCCGGCCGGCACCGGGCGCCGCTGCCGTTTGGTTCCCGCCGGTTGTTCGCCCGCGGGGCGGCTGCCGCCCCCGGTCTTGGCCCCTGCCGCCGGCCGCCCCGGCCTTACGCCGGAAAGCGGTTTCGGCAAGGCCGCGGGCCTTGCTGCCGGGCCGTCCGGCGTTTTCTGCGGCGGCGTTTCCGCCGTCACGGGAAGCCGGCGTTTCCGGGTTACGCTTTGGTGATGGCGCCGAAGCGGCATGCCTGGGCGCACACGTTGCAGCCGACGCACTGGTTCGGGTCGATGACCGCCATGGTGCGGCCGTTTTTCGCATTCGGCGCATGGGACAGCGCCGGGCAGCCCACCTGCAGGCACGCCTTGCAGCCGGTGCACTTGTCCGCGATGACCTGCAGCGCGGGTTCATGCTTCACCGTCTTGAGCAGGGCGCAGGGCCGGCGGGAAATGATGAGGGAGGGTTCCTCCACCTCGAGCTCGGCCGCGATGGCGGCGCGGGTGGCCTCCACATCGAAGGGATCCACCACCGTCACCCGGCGGATACCCAGCGCGTGGGCGAGCATTTCGAGGTCGATGGCCACGGTGGGCACCCCGCTGATGGTGAAGCCGTTGGCCGGGTTGTTCTGGTGTCCCGTCATGCCGGTGATCGAGTTGTCCAGCACGATGACGGTGGAAATGCCCTTGTTGTACGCGATGTCCATCAGCCCGGTGACGCCCGAGTGGCAGAAGGTGGAATCGCCGATGACGGCCACCGCCTTTTTCGCCGCGTCATGGCCCCGCGCCGTGTTGTAGCCGTGCAGGCCGCTTATCGACGCGCCCATGCACACGCACACGTCGATGCTCGACAGCGGCGCCGACGCGCCCAGGGTGTAGCAGCCGATGTCCCCGCTGACGTATACCTTCAGCTTTTTGAGCGCGGCGAACAGCCCGCGGTGGGGGCAGCCGGCGCACAGCACGGGGGGCCGGGCGGGAATGTCGCCCGCAAAGGCCACGCTGGGCAGCGTTTCGCCGAGCAGCGCCTCGCGCACGGTGGCCTGGGAATATTCGCCCACCGGCGGGAAGAGCAGCCGGCCGATGACCGGCACGCCGTGCTTGCGGCAGTGGGTCTCGATGATGTCGTCGAGCTCCTCGATGACATACACCTGCCCGACGTTGCGGGCAAATTCCACGATCAGCTGCACCGGCAGCGGGTTGACCATGCCCAGCTTGAGGTAGCTGGCCCGCTCGCCGAGGGCTTCCTTCGCGTAGGTATAGCAGGTGCCGGCGCAGATGATGCCGATGCGCTTGTCGTTGTATTCGATCCGGTTGATGCCCGAGGTTTCGGCCCACTGGCGCAGCGCCTCGGTGCGCTTTTCCACCCGGACATGGGCGCCCTTGGCCATGGCGGGCATCATGACGTTTTTCATCACGTCCTTCCGGTACTCCTTGAGCGGCCGGTTTTCGCGGTCGGACAGGGTGACCAGGGAACGGGAATGGGAAATGCGGGTGGACAGCCGGAGCAGCACGGGGGTGTCGAACTGCTCGGACAGCGCGAAGGCCTGCTTGGTATAGGCGAGGCATTCGGCCGAATCGCACGGCTCCAGCATGGGGACCTTGGCGGCGATGGCGTGGCGGCGGGAATCCTGCTCATTCTGGGAGGAATGCATGCCGGGGTCGTCCGCCACGGCGCAGACCATGCCGGCGTTCACGCCGATATAGGAAGCGGTGTACAGCGGGTCGGCGGCCACGTTGAGCCCGACGTGCTTCATCGCGCAGAAGGCGCGCGCGCCGCCGGTGGCCGCGCCGAAGGCCACTTCAAAGGCGACCTTTTCGTTGGGCGCCCATTCGCAGTAGATGTCGCCTTCGTACTGCACCACGTTTTCGGTGATTTCGGTGCTGGGGGTGCCGGGGTAGGCGGAGACGACGGTGACGCCCGCCTCATAAAGCCCCCGGGCAACGGCTTCGTTGCCCAGCAGGAGGGTCTTGTTCATATACACACAATCCTTTCCGGGGAAGAATGACAACCTTCCTCTCCATTATACCGGACGCGCCGGCAAATGTAAAGGCAAACCATGGCACAGGGGGAAAGGTTGTTCCGTCTGTTACGCGTGAAAGGGCGCCGACAGCCGCACACAGCCGTTTCGCGGCGGCCGGCGGTATCCCCGCCGGGTGCCGGCCCTCTGCTTCCGGACGGTGTTCTCTTCTCTTATCCGGGGGAGGGGGCGTTTTTCCACAGCGGGCTGTGGAAAACGCGCTGCTTTCTCTCTCCCTCTCGGTTTCGATTTCTCTTTTCTTTCTCTTTCTCTTTACTTTACTTTGGGGGGTTATTCGATTCATCTTCACTCATGATCGATTGCATTATGGGGTTATTCGCTTCATCTTCACTCATGATCGATTGCATTATGG
>CDZV01023821.1_pt1 | contig 18946 bp, 17 predicted proteins | sample 554851 | NCBI WGS metagenome assembly CDZV01 (sample SAMEA3182090, study PRJEB8094) | gut metagenome | biome: human; feature: gut; material: Stool; isolation source: human stools | place: Canada | collected 2013-03-12
GGCTCTTTTTCTGCCCGGGCGCAGGGGGAAGAGGTGCGACATGCAACTTTGCACCCCTTTTCTTTTATTCGTGCGGCCCCGGCGGCGAAAAAGGGTTGTCGTCTTCCAGCAGGCCGTCCCGCCGCAGCATGGTTTCCATCACCTTGATCTCGGCGGACACGTCCAGCGCCTCGCCGGAAAAGAGCTGATCGAGTTGTTTTTTAAAGGCTTCGGCCAACGTGTCGGCCATCTCCTCCACATCCCGCATGGTTTTGTCGATGGTTTCGCCGTGTACGTTTTGGGATTCCAGACGGCTGTAGGTATCCAGCAGCCGCAGAGCGGCGGGGGGATAATATTGCATGAAGGCCCGGATCTGGGGCTGTTTTTCCGGCTGGGAGGCGACCACTTCGAAGATTTTGCCGCACAAGCCCTCGATCTGGAGGATCCGGTTGGAAAGCCGGGGATTCTGGATTTTCCCGCCCCGTTCCCGGATTTGTTCCAACAGCCGGGCCGTGTCGGAGTCTTCCGATCCGGTATCCTCTGACTCGTCTTCGGAACCGGCGGAAGAGGGAGGAGGGGGCGGCGACGCGAGCCACTGCCGGCTGAAGACAAAGAGACGGTGAGTGTGATCGATGTAAGCGCTGCTCAGACAGCCAGTGTTGATCAGACGCTGCAAATCCCGGCAGACCCGCAGATAATCTCGGGACAGCGCGTCGGCAACCGCGTCCAGGGAGGTGGTGACATGCCCCAGCAGAAAGGGGGCGTACAGCCGGTAATGCCGCCGCCTTTGCAACAGCAGTCCGGCGGCCACAAAGCAGAGTAAGCCCGCCGCCAGGGCCACAGCAGTATAAACCGGAGAACTGAGCAGGAATCCGACATCTCCTCGGAACGGCGGCCAGCCGATGGTGCGTTTGAGAATATCCAACGCGGCAATGCCGGTGAAGGCCAGCCCGATCAGGAGAAAGACAACGCCGCCCCTGCCGAAAGGCGGAACAGAGAATTTTCGGTACAGCAGATATAGGCCGGCCGGCCAAAACAGGACCAGCAGCAGGATGACGACCAGCCAGGAGGGCTCCGCCCGGCCGGGTTTGGATGACGGCATGATCTCTGCGCCCCTTTCCATCCGAAATCAATCGGCTTCTTTTAGTATATCCGATTCCGGGCCGGTTGTCCAGACGGGACGCCGGTCCCGGCCATATGCAAACGGAACCGGGAACTCCCGGGCGGAGAAGGGGCCGGCAGTGGGGGCACGGGGTCAGGCGGCGGCCCGGGGCAGGATGACGGTGAAGACCGTCACCCCGCCGCGGCTTTCCGCGGTGATGGTCCCCCCGTGGGCCAGGACGATTTCCCGGGCAATCGCCAGCCCGAGCCCCGCCCCGCCTGTGTTGCTGGAACGGGCATCGTCCAGCCGATAGAATTTTTCAAAGATGGCGCCGAGACTTTCAGGAGGGATTTCCCGGCCCCGGTTGGTGAAGGACACCGCCACATTTTCCTCCTGCTGTTCCGCCCTTATGGTGATGACGCTGTTCGGGAAGCTGTAGGCCGCGGCGTTTTTGAGGATATTGTGGAACACCCGGGCCAGCTTGTCCGGATCGGCATAGACGGACAGGTCGTCGGGCGCTTCCACCCGGGCTTCCCGCCCCTGGGGAGAGAGGATGGGAAAGAACTCGTCGGCGATCTGCCGGAGCATGAAGGACAGGTTCAGCGTCTCCCGGTTGAGCACGATGGTTTGCAGATTGAACCGGGTGATGTCGAAGAATTCGTCGACCAGCTGTTCGAGCCGGCAGGCTTTCCGCAGGGTGATGTCCAGGTATTTGGCCCGTTGGGCGGCGGGCATGTCCGGGGCCTCGTCGAGCAGGCTCAGGTATCCGATCACCGAGGTCAGGGGTGTCTTGATGTCGTGAGCCAGATAGACGACCAGATCGTTTTTGCGCTGTTCGGCCTCTTTGGCGTCTTTTTCCCGCTTGCGCAAGGTCTGCCGGACGGCGTTCAGGCGTTTTTCCATAAAATCGAGTTCCGCCGGCAGACGGATCTCCTCATCCGTGTCGTCGGCCAGGTGGTCGAGCGCCTCGCTGAGCCGGTCGAAATAACGGGTCATCCGGGTCAGGGCGAAATAGAAGATGACGAGCAGCAGCAGCACGAATCCCACGCCGATCCAGATCGGCTTGAACCGCTGGAACAAGGCGTAATAAGCCGTCTTGGCGCTTTCGGGGCTTAAACGGAGGATCCGCTCGCACAGACGGATGAACGATTCGGCAAAGGGGTTCTGCAAAACCCCGTCGACGACCACGAACAGAAGAAAAGACCCCACCGCAGCGGCGACCGCGACGGTCAGCACCACCTGCAGAAAGATCTTCTTCTTTAAAGAGCGGAATTTACTTTTCAATTTTATATCCTACCCCCCATACCGTTTTAATATATTTGGGATGCTCGGCCGCATCGTGCATCTTTTCACGCAGGTGCCGGATATGCACCATGACGGTATTGTTGCTGCTGGTGAAATATTTTTCTCCCCACACCTCGCGGAACAATTCCTCTGAGGGGATGACCCGGCCCCGGTTTGCGCACAGAAACCACAGGATGGAAAATTCGGTGGGCGTCAGGGAGAGCGGCTTTTCGTCCAGGGTACATTCGTGGGTATCCAGGTTCAGCACCAGGCCGGAAAACGCGATGACCCGCTCTTCCGGCTCGCCCTCGGCGCGGTTGTATTGGGTGGAACGGCGGAGTTGGGCCTTGACCCGCGCGATCATCTCGAGCGGGCGGAAGGGCTTGGTGATATAATCGTCCGCCCCCAGGGTCAGGCCGAGAATCTTGTCCAGTTCCTGATCCCGGGCGGTGAGCATGATGACCGGATAGGTGTGGGTTTCCCGGATTTTCCGGCAGATCGCGAATCCGTCGGTGCCGGGCAGCATCACGTCGAGCAGCGCGAGGTCGAGATGTTCGGACGCGATGCAGGCGAGGGCCGCTTCCGCGGTATAACAGGTGTGAACGGTGTAACCCTCGTTTTTCAGATACAGTTCAATCAGATCCGCGATTTCCGGTTCGTCGTCCACGACGAGGATGTGATAGCCCATCCGGCCGCCTCCTTTTCGGTGTCGGGGCGGTACCCGGCCGCCCGTGCGGCCCCCGCATGAGGTCCGCCTGGTTCTATTTTAGCCTATCCGCCCCGGAGGGATGTTAAGCAGCCCTTATCTTCCTCTTAAAATCACCTTAAGACCCGGCGGCGCCTGTCCATTTCAGGATACCCCCGGATCCGCCGGATGTCAACCGGCGCGCTACCGGAACGGCGGTGGAAAAACTCGAAAAGCGGAGGAGAAAAGGGGTAGAAGATCGGGAAATCCCCCCCTTGACAATCATCCGGTTTCGGACTATAATGCCGATTGTCCGTTTTCGGATAAAATGGAGGCGCTTATGGAGAAATCGACAGCCGATACACTTGCGGCGTTCAACCAGCTTTATAAAGAGATGGATGAGATCTACCACCTCTACGCCAAGAGGCGGGGGATTTCGGACACGGCACTGTGGCTGCTGTACTCGCTTTATGAAGACGAAAGCGCCGCTTATACGCAAAGGGCCCTCTGTTCGGACTGGCACTATCCGCCGCAGACCGTCAACTCGGCCTTGAAAAGCCTGGAAAAAAAGGGGCTTCTCGTGCTGGAGTCTGTTCCCGGAAACCAGAAAAACAAACGGATTGTTCTGACAGATAAAGGGCGGGAGACCGCACAAAAGGAGATTTTCCCTTTGATTCTCGCCGAACAAAAAGCCTTTCAGGGCCTGGGGGAAACCGAAAGAGAGACGCTTTTGTCCTTGACCCGGCAATATGTGGAGCTTCTGCGGGCGGAGGTCCGCTGAATTTTCCCATTCGGGGAGAGGATGCCGTCCGCCTATGGGGACGCCGCCGTCGATACAGGGGCTGAAGAGCGCCGGATGATATACCGGAAAAAAGCCCTCCCACCGATTTCATATAGAAAGGAAGACCACCGTTGTATGAGTTCCACCGCGCTGTTCTCAAAAACACCGCCGCTTAAGCTCTTCTTTCTGGCAGCTTTTCCCGGAGCGGTCAGTATGCTGGCCTCTGCGTTATATCAAACGCTTGACGGCATCTTTGTAGGCCAGTTTTTGGGGGCAACGGCTTTTGCGGCCCTCAATCTCGCCATGCCGTTCGTCATCATTAACTTTTCGCTGGCGGATCTGATTGGCGTTGGGTCGGCCGTCCCCATCTCAGTCTGCCTGGGAAGAAAGCAGGAGCGGGAGGCCCACAACATCTTCACATGCGCCTGTCTCATGATTGTCGGTGCCGGTGTGCTGATTGGGGGCGCGCTGTTTGTCTCCGCTCCGCTGCTGATCCGGCTGATGGGGGCCGAAGGCGAATTCGCCGCCCTGGCGGTCCAATATCTGCGGGTCTACGCGCTTTGTTCCCCGGTGACGACGATTGTCTTTGCTATGGACAATTACCTGCGGATCTGTGGATATATCCGCGGCAGTATGTTTCTGAATATCCTGATGTCGGCGTTGATTGCCGTATTGGAGTTTTTATTTCTTGGCGTATTCCGTTGGGGGATCTGGGCGGCGGCTTTGGCCACGTGTTCCGGCATGCTGATTTGCGCCGTAATCGCGTTTATTCCCTTTTTACGGGGAAAGGCGCTGCTCCGGTTCTGCCGGCCGCGTTTTACCGGCAAGATGATAAAGCAAATCGTCTCGTGCGGCAGCCCGAATTTTTTGAACAACATCGCCGGCAGGATCACCTCGATTCTGATGAACGCAATCCTGGTGCGCCTGGGTGGAGAGACGGCTGTCTCTGTGTATGGCGTTTTGATGTTTGCGGATGGATTTATTCAACCGCTTCTGTACGGCATGTGTGATTCTCTCCAGCCCGCCGTCGGATACAACTGGGGCGCGCAGAAATATTCCCGGGTGCGGGCGATTGAGAGATGCTGTTTCACGGCGAGCGGTATCGTTTCCCTGCTCTCTGTTTTGGTCATCGCGGTTTTCCCGGAGCCGATCACAAAATTGTTTGTGGCCGACGCTGGACGGGAAATCCTGGATCTGTCTGCCCACGCGCTGCGGCTTTTCAGCCTGACCTATATCACCCGGTGGTTCTCTTTTGCGACCCAGAGCTATATGCTGGCGATCGAAAAGCCCTTGCCTGCCTCTTTGATTTCGGTGTCGACTGCGCTGCTTTTCCCTGTGATTTTGGTGGGGGCGCTGTGGCCGCTGGGCCTGACCGGGATCTGGCTGAATTTCGCGGGCACCTCGATTCTCGCTGCGGCGCTATCGCTTCTTATCCTCCTGAAGCTGCGCCGTGAATGGAAAAAGCCGGATGCTCCAGATACAGATGCGGGCGACATGCGGGAGAATTCCTGAAATCCGGCGGGGAAAATCCGCCGGTTCCCCTTGCCTTTTTCTCCCACATGGAGTAAAATGGCAGAGAATGGAAGAGCCATTGAAATCCACCGCCCGCCGGGCGGCGGAAAGAAAGGAAGGAACCGATATGGAGAAAAAGCGCACTCTGCCGGTGGCCCTGCAACTGTATTCGGTGCGGGGCGATATAGACCAGGATTTTGAAGGGACCCTGCGGGCGGTCAAGGATATGGGATACGACGGCGTGGAGCTCGTCGGCTTGTATGGCCGGAAGCCGGAGGATGTCCGCAAAGCCGCGGAGGCCGTGGGCCTGGCGGTGGTCAGCGCCCATGTTCCCTATGCCGAGATGACGGCGGATCCGGACGGCGTGATGCAGGCGTACGCTGCGGCCGGCTGTTCCTATATTGCGGTGCCGTATCTGGAGGAGGCCTATCGGCCCGGCCACGACCGCTTCTTCGAGATGATCGACAAAGTGGCGGTGCTGGGCGAGGCCGCCAACCGGGCGGGGCTGACCCTGCTGTACCACAATCACGATTTCGAATTCCAGAAGGTGGAAGGGCAGTACGGGCTGGATCTGCTTTATGAGCGGGTTTCCCCCTCCCTGCTGCAGACGGAACTCGACACCTGCTGGGTCAACGTCGCGGGGGAGGATCCCGCCGCTTATCTCGCCAAATATGCCGGGCGCGCGCCGGTGGTGCATCTCAAGGACTTTGTGCTCAAGGGCCATAAGCCCGCCCATATGTATGACCTGATCGGGCTGGAAAGCGAGAAAACCCCGGCGGACAACGAGGGTTCCTTTGCTTTCCGTCCCCTGGGACACGGCATGCAGAATATCCCGTCCCTCCTGGAGGCGGGAAAACGTGCCGGCGCCAAATGGTTCGTGGTGGAACAGGATGAGCCGAGCCTCGGCCTGTCGCCGCTGGAATGCGCACGGACCAGCCTGGAAACGCTGGACGCCATCGACTGGTAAGGTGGTCTGTCCGCCGGACGGGAAAGCGGCTGTGTGCCTCTCTTCGAGTTCCGGGAGACAGCCGGCCTTCCTGCAGCGTTTTCCGGCCGCCGGTCCGGGATAAACCGGGAGCCGGCCGATAAAAGAACAGAAAAGGGGCCGCTGCAAAGGGATTCCTTTGCAGCGGCCCCTTTGAAAATCCAGGCGGGCCGCTATTGGTGGCCCGCCTGCTTTTCGATCTATCCGATGTATACCGTGCGGCGCTGTCTCTTTGCCTCGCCTCCCCGATAGGCGGCCGGATAGAGGAGGGCCGCCTGGAGACACGGGACGAAAACCCGGCGAACCGCAGGCGCCCCGAAGGGGAGAACATGAGCTTCTGAATACGATAGGAAAGAAAATTCGAATATATTTAAAAAAATATAGATTATATTGGCGGAATATGGTATAATTTATTCAAAATTGATGGAAAAAGTGTCACATCCGGCAGGGGCTTCGATCCCTTGGTGATAAGCCCCCTTTCAAATGCGTACAGAAGGGGGGCGGCTCAACCACTGGATCTGTGTATGCGGGCCGGTTGTTGGGCGAGGGACGCCTCTTATCATGAGGGGCCTTCCGGTTTTCATCCGACTTTTAGAGGAGGAGAGGGAGATGAAACGGGTTCGGACAAAGCGGCTGGTGATCGCGGGGCTTATTGGGTGCGGCATGTTGGCGGTGTGCGCGGTGGGATACGGGTATGTCAAATCTTTCCGGATGGACACGCCCGTCTATGCCTCTGTCGTGTCCTACCGGGATCAGGAGGGGGCGCTGGGCAAAACCTTTTGCTTTGAGTACGAGGGCGCGGATTTTTACGGGGCGGTTCTGAATTCCGGAACCGATCCGGATCCGTTTTTCGACATTCGGGTTTTGGAGAAGCGGCTTTTCTGGTGGACGCCCGCCCATTTTGAAACCGCCTTGTTTCCCGTGCAGCCGGCGGCCGTCCCGGACGGCTATGCGGTCGTGGGCTGCTATACCGGCTGGAATGCGGACGAGGCCGTATCCGTTACCCTGCGGGATGAGGAAGGCCAGCCCCTTCAGCCCCGCAAGCAGGAACAGTTCGCGGTGAATGGGACCTCCTATCTCGGCTATGCCATTGAGGTGGAGAGGGATTTCAGCGGCGTGCTGCGGTTCCAGTACGCCGACGTCGACGGAAGGCCGCTTCCGGAATTCTCACCCATGAGCGTCTATCATGCGGCAGTTTATCAAACCGAAAACGGGGAGCCGATCGGCCGGATAGGGGATGAACCCGTCAAAAAGCATCTGCTGGAAGAGGCGGCCGCCCTGTTTGCCTCCCGGGAACCGGCGGATGCCTTCCCATCCCCGTCTCAGGCGTTGGTCTTTGATTTCCCCGCAACGTGTATAAAACCCGGCCCTTCCTACGCGCCGGGGGATGTTTGCACACGGCTGACGGTGTGCAGACTGGATGAAAACCGATACGGCCTGCGGGTAGAGCCTCCCGGCGGGGAGGCGGCCTGCTATATGGGCCGGTGTGAGCGGGACGATACCTTGCGGGCGTATCTGGAAGGGCAGGGGGCCCCCTCTGTGTAAAAAGGCCGCGGATGACCCCGTCGGCGCGGATGCCCGGCTCTGGATTCCCGCCCCGGCCCGTACCCGTTCGTATCGGGGGGCAAGCATCTCAGTCTCTCGGCGGGTTTATGGTTCCCGGCTTTTATCCGCTGTGGCGCTATCCACAACTGCATTTTATTTGCCCAAAAATGCAGAAATAGAGCAGTATTTGCGCATATCAGGTTTCACACCAATTTGCTGACCAATGACCATATGGGCAACAGAGTGGTTGAGGCGGCAAACACGCATTTAAATATCTATAAATGAGTTGAGGCAGGGAATCACTCCCTGCCTCGCAGCTTTAACTAAAGAAAACTTCTTTATGGAATGTATATCTGACGCATTCGGTTTTGTCTTCGTTTTGATAATTGGTCTCTCCCGCTACAATGTAGCCGGCTTTTTTATAAAGCGATTGTGCGATCATATTGTCTGCTGTAGTATTTATGTAGATATGCCTGCGCCGAGTGGATAATGCGAATTCTTCAACAAAATTTAAGGCAAACAAACCTGCGCCCATATTCCTATATTTTTCGTGAACCACAAGCATACTGATCCACAGGCTATCCTTGCTTAATCCATTCAATTTTAACCAGGCAATCGGCACTACGCCTTTTCTGATGATATAGTTTAATTCATCCTCTGCCGCATCCAAGATCAGGGCTTCTCTCATTTCCTTATAGAATTGGCGGTATTCGTTATCCGGTATTCTCTTCAAATGTAGCGCCGATACATTCGATGGATGAACAAGCAGATCGCAAATGAACGTCAAATAATGAAAGTCATCTGCTAAAGAAACTATATTAAAGTTCATTGGAATGTTCGTTTCATCAAGCTCTTTGGTATATTGCCACATAAGTTGTTCAAAAGCCGCGCAGTCGGCTTTGCTTTCAGCACACAGCTGAACGAATGTTAGTCTGTTCATACCGTTACCTCTTTCTAAATAAATATAAAAATCGCCCCTGATAAAATCAGAAGCGACGCTTATATCCATTCAAAAAGAATCTTTAAGATATGGACAAAACGGCATTTGATTTTATCAAGCTATTGATTGTCATTTTGTCCACCTCACTTTCGGCTGGAATTTTATATATTATAGCATATGTTTTCCATATTGTGCAAGTCTTGTAAAGCGGTTTTTTTCACACAAAAGCCGGAAATTGGCATGTTCCCGGCGTTTTTGCTTTAATATTCCCGAAAGCGATGCCGGCAAGTGTATATCCTCTATCATAAATGGCGGCTTCATTTTCCGCTATATCGCCGTACTATTTCATAATCGTGCGTCGATGAAAGAATTGCCCCACAGCAGAACCCGCCGGGCCGTCCGAGAAGGACAGCCCGGCGGGTGTTGCATAGGCGGGTCAATACACGCTCTCGAACAGGGTGCGGCCGTTGACCAGCACGGTATAGGCGGCCCCGTCCTCCAGCGCCGGGAAGCGGACCTCCCGGTTCCGGTAGTCGATTTGGAGCGGCGGGTACCGCGTGTCGCCGCAGGAGAGTTCCACTTGTTCCAGCGCCTCGTCCGTGGCCTCGCTGAAATGCAGGGTCATGGCCGCGGCCCCCTTTTCAAGGGCTTGCAGCCGCAGAAGCTCGCCGTCCACCGTCTGGGCCGCGTCGATGGATTCGGTCTCGGCGTCGAAAACCTGGAAGGAGGCCTCCAGCGCCGTTTCGCCCTGCAGCCCGGGATAATCCGTCACCGTCAGGACCAGCCGCGGCGTTTCGCTGAAGGAGAAATCCGCCGGGTAATCGGCCGCGTCGAGGAGCAGGTAGGCCTCGTACCGGCCGTTTTCCACCGCCGCGCCCGTCCGGGTGTCCTGTACCTTCTCGTACGGCACGCCGTCGATTTCAATCCGGCACCGGCCGGCCAGAAGGTAGGATGAGGGATCCCCCGACAGCGGGGCCGCCCCATCCGAAACCGTGTACCGGATACACACCTGCTTGCGGTCGGCGTAAATCTCTTCGATGGTGAGTTCCGTATCGCCGACCGCCTGCCGGAGCGAGACCGGCGTATACCGTCCCGCCCCTCTCGCCGCTTCGTAACCCGCGGCGGTGTAGTCGGCGCCGTACCGCGTTTTTTGAACCTGTCCGTTCCTCCAGACGAACAGCAGGCAGGCCGCCGCCAGCAGCACGCATCCCACCGGGATACCGATCCACAATATGCGCTTTTTTTGCTTTGTCATGCCGCAAATTCCTCCTCTTTTCAGTATGAAGACATCCCTCTTCTTGCAGTATACCATATCGCCCCGCGCAGGACAATCCTTGGGGAACCTCCTTTCCCCGGCGGATGATCGGAAGAAGCCCGGAAGTTTTTGGGGGAAATCGCACGCATTCGTTGACACGGCCTGTCCGCGTATTGTACAATAGGCGGGAAACCCGCCGATCCGAGGGACGCTCCGGCGGCGGGGTATAAACAGGTGGATTTGCGGGCATTCCAAATAAGGTAGGATGGTGTTGACATGGCGGTCAAACGGTCTCGAAGAAGCCGGAGACGGCGGAAAATTCTCGTAGGAGTATTAGGGCTCTGCCTGTGTCTGGGCTTGGCGCTGGTGGCGGTCGGCGTCGTCACGGTCATACGCCGGATCCCTGTCGGCGGGCCCGCCGGTTCCGCAGACGAGCCGGCCGCTCCGCCTTCCTCAACCCAGCCGACCGACCCGCCCGGGCCGGTGCCGGTGGCCACGGCCACCGTCGGCAGTTCGGGGGATATCCTGATCCATAAGCCGGTTCTCCGGGCCGCCAAACAGGAGGGGAACACGTACGATTTCACCTCGATGTTCTCCCTGGTTTCTCCGTATGTTCAGAAAATGGATTATGCCGCGATCAACGTGGAACTGGCCATCTCCCGCTCCGGATTCGATACCCCGGAGATGCAGTTCCGCATTCCGCCCTCTCTGATCACCGCGGTGGCGGGCGCAGGGTATGACCTTGGCCTTTTGGCGAACAACCACGCCGGAGACGCCGGTTCCCAGGGATACATCACCACCCGGGAAGTGATTACCGAAAACGGGATGGATTATATCGGCACCCGGGGCGCGGTGGCGGATAAACGGTATCTGGTCAAGGATGTCAACGGTATCAAAATCGGCATGGTCAACTACACCTACGGCCAGGACACCTCGGCCAATTCCCTCATCAACCGGTTCAGCGATTCCAATCTCGACCTGTTCTACGCCGACATGGAACAGCAGATCGCCGACATGGAGGCGGACGGCGCCGAAGCGATCGTGCTGTATATCCACTGGGGATATGAATATTTCCTGACGCCGAACAAATATCAGACCGCCGTGGCGAACAAGATGTGTGAAATGGGGGTCGATGTCATCATCGGCGGACATCCTCATAAAATCCAGCCTCTCGAACTGATCACGGCTGACAACGGCAACCAGACGGTCTGCCTGTATTCGATGGGCAATTTCCTCTCCAATCAAGTGATCGAGTCGATGTACGGCGGCAACCGGTCAAACAGCGCGCACTATCAGGACCATGTGAGCTGCCCCATTCCGGATGTCTCCAACCGGTACAACGACACGAAATGGGACCAGCATGTCACCGACTGCAACGACAACGGCCATACCGAGGACGGCCTGCTGTTCCAGACCACCTTCACCAAATACAGCGACGGCGTGGTCAAACTCACCGGGATAGACGTGCTGCCGACCTGGTGCTACCGGTATCGGGATTCCGCGTCGGACAGCGGCTTTGGATACAAGGTGGTTCCGCTCGACAAAACGGTGGAGGACTGGGGTTCCGCGTTCGGCATTCCGGAGATCGATCTGACCTACGCGAACCGCTCCTATGACCGCACCATGGCCCTGGTGAGCGAGGGCTTGACCGCCTGCCGCGAGGCCATCGGCCGGGAGGACGGCTGGATCACGTACGGCGCCGCTGAAGATGCAAACGGCGCCTCGTCCGAAACCCCGGCGGCCACCGACCCGGCCGCCTGAATTCCTGAAAGGATAACAAACCTCCGGAAGACGTCCGTCTTCCGGAGGTTTTCGATTGCGCGGAATCCATGTGACAGGACAGCTTCGAAACAGACGGCGTGCCTTCCGTCAGGCGGAGGGCCGGTCCTGCCGGGGAGGCTGGGGTTCGCCGTTTTCGAGATAGGTTTCCACCCGGAAACGGGGCCGCGCCTTGACCTCGCTGTAAATCTTGCCGATATAGCCGCCCAGCACCCCGATGCAGAGCAGTTGAATCCCGCCGAGGAGCCAGATGGAACAGACGATCGCCGTCCATCCGGCTACGGCGGTCCCCAGGAAATAGGAAATCAGGGCATACAGCAGGCCGAGGATGCTCAGGGCCGAAATCAACAGACCGAGGTTGGAGATGAGCTTCAGGGGCTTGACGCTGAACGAGGTGATGCCGTCCAGGGCGAAGGAAATCATCTTCTTCAGCGGGTATTTCGATTCCCCGGCAAACCGCTCGTGCCGGTCGTAATACACGTAGTCGCTCCGGTATCCGATGAGGGGGACCAGGCCCCGCAAAAAGAGGTTGACCTCCCGATATTCAGAAAGCGCGTCGAGGGCACGGCGGCTCATCAGGCGGTAATCCGCGTGGTCATATACCACGTCCACCCCCAGCATCTTCATCACTTTATAGAATCCGCGGGCGGTGGAGCGTTTGAAAACGCTGTCGGTATCCCGCTTGTTCCGGACACCGTACACCACGTCGCAGCCCTCCTCGAATTTCACCAGAAATTCATCCAGGGCCTCGATGTCGTCCTGCAGGTCGGCGTCCAGACTGATGGCGCAGTCCGCCTTTTCCCGCGCCGTCATCAGTCCGGCGAGCAGTGCGTTTTGATGGCCGCGGTTATGCGCCAGCTTGAGACCCGCGCACAGACGGTTCTCCTCGCAGAAATGGGAAATCTGTTCCCAGGTCTTGTCCTTGCTGCCGTCGTCCACCAGCAAAAACCGGCTGTTCTCGTCCGCGTGCCCCGCGGCGATGAGACCGTTCATTTTGTCGGTCAGACGCCGGACCGTCTCGGGCAGAACCGCCTCTTCGTTATAGCAGGGAACCACCAGATAGACCGTTGCCATAGGCTCACTCCTCTGTCGTCGAATACCTTTGGGAGACACGGGGCGGATATTCCAGCCGGTCCCGAGCGGGAGATCGGGAAAGGGGCCCGTCCGGTTATACGGAAGGGTCTCCCTCCCGCTTGGATTTTTGTTTACGCAGTTTTTGAAAGAAAGAGGAAAGCGCCTGTGCGCATTCCGGCTGCAGCAGGCCGCTCTCCACCTCCGGATGGTGGTTATACGGAAGGGCGAACAGATCGGTCACCGACCCGAGCGAGCCCGCCTTGGGGTCCGCCGCGCCGTAGACCACCCGATCGATGCGGGCGTTGAGGATCGCGCCCGCACACATGGGGCAGGGCTCCAGCGTCACATATAAAGTCGAGCCGGACAGACGCCAGCCGCCCAGGCGGCGGCAGCCCTGGTCGATGGCTTCGATTTCGGCATGGCCGAGCGGGTGGCGCCGGCTTTCCCGCCGGTTGCGTCCGGTGCCGATCACCGTCTCATCCCGCACCAGGACCGCGCCGACCGGCACCTCTCCCTCCTCGGCCGCTTCCGCGGCCAGACGGAGAGCCAGGCGCATATAGGTTTCGTCCGCTTCGGTGAAGCGGGTTGTCTCCGGCCGGTTCACAGCGGTCAAAGGAGATCGGCCGCGATGTTCGTCAGGGTGATGAACACTAGGCCGATCAGGCTGATCAGGACGGCCGGGGAGAGCAGGATCAGCCCCACCCGGCGGGAAACCGAGAGGGCGGAGAATCCGTTGCCGATCGGGCGCAGCACCGCCTGGGAACCGGTGTCCCCTCTCCGGTGCCCGGTCCAAAGGAGGCCTGCGCCGATCACGCCGATCACCGCCAGCACCGTGAATCCCGCCCCGTTGAGGCTGAATCTGGCGGCGACGGCTTCTGTCTGAAACTGGGCGGCGTATTCCAGGGCGATCGAAAAGGCGTTGTTGAGGAAATGGATCAGCACCGCCGGCCAGATGGACCCCGTCTGAACCGTCAGATACCCGAAAATCAAGCCCAGAATAAAGGCAAAGGGGATTTGCAGGAGATTGCCGTGGAGCAATCCGAACAGCACCGCCGAAAAGACAATGGCGATGCCGTCGCCCTGTGGACGGAGCGCCCCGAGGATATAGCCCCGGAAGACCATCTCTTCCACCAGTGCGGGCAGCACGGCGGAGGAGATCAGGTTCAGCACCAGGTTCAGGACGGTCTTGTCCATGGTGTCGGACGAGGACGGCATCGGGAGACCGAAGCTCGCCAGAATATTCATCAGGAGGTTGGCCACCAGATTCGCCAGCACCACCAGGCCCAGCGCGGTCATGACGGACGGAATCAGCACCCCTGCCCTGACGCGGCGGGATGGAAAGGGATGCAGATCCCGGCGCATAATCAACGCCACCACGATGGACGGCACCGCGAGATACAGCAGGTAGGCCGCTGTTTGAAAAAAGAGGTATCCGGTTTTGCCCATCCCGTAATACGCGAGCCGCATATCGGCTATGCCCAGCATATCCAGCAGGGTGAGCAGCAGCGTCGGCAGAACCATCGCCGCGGCCACCAAGGCCAGCATCAGGATTCCGACGAAAAGCGCGTTTCTTTTCAGAGGGGGGATTTCCTCCGCCCCCGGCTGACTCCAGTCGTAATAGGGTCTCCACTGTACGTTCATAGCGGCCTCCAATCCGGTTGTTCACCTGTCCTGTTTATTATAAAACGTTTCAGTCCGATCCGCAAGAGTGAGAAAAAAGCGGCGAAATCCCGGATTTTATCCCGCGGGTCTTGCCGCCGGGCGGGGGACGCGGTACAATGGAACGGCAGTGGGGCGTTTCCGCGCCCAGACATTTTCAGGGGAGTGTGGCGTTATGCGGCCGGACCTGACGGCAGAAGCCTTGTATTCGCTCGAACACACCTTGGCCGCCTCTTTGCTTCGGGCGGTCACCTATCCCTGGGAGGCCCTCGCGGGCATCCGGGACTGCATCCGCTCCCTGGGTCCCGCGTTGTCCCGGGAGGAATACGACTCCCCCCGTCCCGGCGTCTGGATCCACAAGACCGCCCGGGTGTTCGATTCCGCCTATATCGGGGAAGACGTCATCCTCGGCGCCGGGACCGAGGTGCGCCACGGCGCTTTTATCCGGGGTTCGGCCCTGGTGGGGGACGGCGCGGTGGTGGGAAATTCCACCGAACTGAAAAACGTCATCCTGTTCGATGGGGTGCAGGTGCCTCATTACAATTACGTCGGAGATTCCATCCTGGGATTCCGCGCCCATATGGGCGCCGGCGCCGTCACATCCAACGTCAAGAGCGACCAGACCCCCGTGACCGTCTCCTGCGGGGACGAAAAGATCGAAACCGGGCTTCACAAATGCGGCGCTCTGGTGGGGGACGGGGCCGAGATCGGCTGCGGCGCGGTTCTCAATCCCGGCACGGTGATCGGCCGCGGCGCCCGGGTATATCCCCTTTCCATGGTCCGGGGGATCGTCCCGGCCGAGAGCATATACAAACGCCAAGGCGAGATCGCCGCGATCCGGCGCTGACTTTTTCATCCTCCGTCCCGCATCCTCCCGATGCGGACGGCCGCCCGCGCGGCCCGGCGGAGGAATTCTTCGGGGGACATCCGCTCCTCATAGCCGCCCCACGCCTCGACTTCCAGCGTGGTGGGGCCCGTATACCCCGTCGCGGCGATCCGCGAGGCGAGGCTCGGCCAGTCGATCCCGCCATCGAAGGGGAGAGCGTGGCTGTCCCGGATCCCGTCGTTGTCGTGAAGATGAAGCGCGAACAAGCGGGCCCCGTAATCTCCCAGCCAGTCGGCTTCCCGGCCCCATCCGTGGTGATGGCCGCTGTCGTAGCACAGGCCGACGGTCGGATCCGCAAAAGTGTCGAGCACCCGTTTCAGATGTTCCGGATGGCGCAGGTTTTCGAAGGCCAGCCGGACGCCCAGCCTTCCGGCCCGGTCTACGACGGGGTGCAGACGCTCGAGGCCGAGAGGAGAGCAGGGGGGAGGGACCGCGCCGTCGGTCAGATGGACCACCAGCGTCCCGACTTCCGCATCTGCACAGTCCTCGACACAGGCTATGAGGTCTGCGGCCGCCCGGTCCCCCTCTTCGCCGGGGCTCCACAGGGCGTTGCACCGGTCGAAGGGCGCGTGGGCGTTTTCCACCGCCAGTCCAGTCCGTCGGGCGAGCGCCGCCTGTTCGGTCCGAGGGGATCCGTCGGGCGCGTCGCTCCACCATAGGATCACGCTGCCGAATCCCGCGGAGCGGATCTGTCGCAGGGATTCCGCCAGGGGCAGATTATAGCCGAACCAGGCGTATATGCCGATGGAGGGTTTTCCGCGGTTTTCCGGCATGGGGCATCCCGCCTTTCCTTTCGAAAATCTTAACATAAAAACGGCTTTTTTTCAATTGTTTTCCCCGGCTGCACCGGGTATACTGATAAAGCCGACTATTCATGAGAAGGGAGGATTTTCCAGCATGCGGTTCTGTATCCGTCCGGCCGTCCGCACGGCATTTTGCCTGGCTTTCTGTCTGGCGGTTCTGCTTGGCACGGCCGCCTGCCGCCGGGACACGCCGGAGGGAAAATCCTTCCGTTTTCTTCTGGACGGCGATCCCCGCCAGCTCGACCCGCAGGTTTCCACCGACCGGTCCTCGGTCACGATGGCGGCGGCCTTGTTTGAGGGCCTGGCCCGCCTGGATGAAAACGGCGAGGCCGTGCCCGCCGCCGCCGACTGGACGGTATCGGAAGACGGGCTGCGCTACACCTTTACCCTGCGGGATTCCTGCTGGAGCGTCCAGAAATCCAAAAGCGAAGACAATCTGTGGAAAACCCCCGTCCCCGTGACGGCGCAGGATTTCGTCTTCGGCATGCAGCGGGCCGTCCTGCCCTCGACGGGATCGGCGCTGGCGGAGGAACTGTTTTGTATTGAAAACGCCGAGGCGGTCAACCGGGGAGAGCGGCCGGCCGACGATTTGGGCGTCAAGGCCCTGGATGAAAAAACCCTCGTTATCACCCTGGTGGAGCCGGATGAGGATTTTCCGGAAAAAACGGCCTCCACCCCGTATATGCCCTGCAACCAGGCGTTTTTCGAACATACGGAGGGCCGGTATGGGCTGGAGGCGGAATACGTCCTGACCAACGGCCCGTTCTACGTCCAATCCTGGCTGCACGGCGAATCCATCACCCTGTCCAAAAACGACGGTTATCACGATGCGGCGTCGATCCTGCCGTCTTCGGTGCGGTTCCTCATGCAGGCGCCGGACGACACGGCCGCGGCGCTGGCGGAAGGGACGCTGGACGCGGCCGAACTCACCGGCGCGCAGGTGGAAAAGGCGGAGGCGGAGGGCCTGGAGTTGATCCAGCTCCGGGACACGCTGTCGGGGGTGTGGCTGAACAATCGGGTCAAGGCGCTCTCGGTGCCGGAAACCCGCCGGGCGCTGCGGGACGCCCTCGAGTGGGATCTGTTGGAAAGCCGCCTGACCGCGGGGGGCGCCGGGATCGCGGAGGGATATATCCCGCCCGATGCCGTGGTATCCGGATCGGAGGTTTACCGAACGGAGGAAAACGCTCGCCGTCCGGCATCGCGGGGGCGGGACGCCCTGACGGATTTCAGCGCCGGCCTGGCCCTGGCGGGGCTGTCCTCCTGCCCGGAGATGACCCTGCTCTGCGCCGACGACGAAGCCAGCATCGAACTGGCGCGCTATATTCTGCAATCCTGGCAGAAAAACCTGTCGATTTATCTGGAACTGCTGCCGCTCTCCCCGGAGGCCCTGGCCTCCCGCGTGGAGGCGGGAAACTACGATCTGGCGCTTTACACCCTTACCCCCGCGTCCATGACGGCCCAGGGGATCCTGGAGGGCTATGCGGGCACGGCCGCAGAGGGGAATCTCGCGCGGTATGAGAGCGTCCGTTTTTCCGAGGCGCTCGGGCGCCTGTCTTCCGGCACGTCCACCCGGGAGGAACTCGATGAACTTGAGGGCATTCTTTTCGACGAATGCCCCTTCATCCCCTTGCGCTTTCCCATCCGGACGGTGGGGCTTGGCAAAACCGTGACCGGCGTCGTGGTGCGGCCGTTCTCCGGGGGCGCGTTCGGCGCCGAACTGGATTTCCGCCGGGCCGGCAAGCTGGACTGACCCGCCCGGCTCCACGGCGGTTTGCAAAACCGGCCTAAAAATGGTATACTGGATCCGTTCCGCGCCGTGCGGGACGAATTGGATAAAGAATGGTGGTATCGCGGAAATGGACAAGATTCAAATGCGCACCCCGCTCGTCGAGATGGACGGGGATGAGATGACCCGCATCCTGTGGCAGGCGATCAAGGAAACCCTGCTCCTTCCCTTTGTGGATCTCAAATGCGAATATTACGACCTGGGCCTGCCCCATCGGGACGAGACGGACGACCAGGTGACGGTGGACGCCGCCAGAGCGATCCAAAAATACGGCGTGGGCGTCAAATGCGCCACCATTACCCCCAACGCCCAGCGGGTGGAGGAATACGGGCTCAAACAGATGTGGAAGAGCCCTAACGGCACCATCCGGGCCATCCTGGACGGCACCGTCTTCCGTACCCCCGTACTCGTCGAGGGAATCCACCCGAGCGTGTCCACCTGGAAAAAGCCGATCACCATCGCCCGTCATGCCTACGGCGATATTTATAAAAACAGCGAACTGCTGGTGAACGGCCCCGCCAAGGCGGAACTGGCCGTGACCTATCCCGACGGCCGGGAAGAACGGAAGCTCATCCACGAGTTCGCCGGTCCCGGCGTGCTCATGGGGATGCACAACACCGACGCCTCTATCGAGAGTTTCGCCCATTCCTGCTTCCAATACGCCTTGTCGGTCGGGCAGGATCTCTGGTTCTCCACCAAGGACACCATCTCCAAAATTTACGACCACCGGTTCAAGGATATCTTCGCCGAATTGTATGAAAAAGAATACCGCGCCGCGTTCGAAAAGGCGGGTATCGCGTACTTCTACACCCTCATCGACGACGCGGTGGCCCGGGTCATCCGGTCGGAGGGCGGCTTCGTCTGGGCCTGCAAAAACTACGACGGCGACGT